>Ga0187833_10004562_pt1 | contig 13480 bp, 17 predicted proteins | sample ETNtaG_37_FD_167968 | JGI IMG/M metagenome (GOLD analysis project Ga0187833, IMG submission 167968) | Marine microbial and viral communities from oxygen minimum zone, Eastern Pacific Ocean - ETNP2014_SV_400_PacBio MetaG (Illumina Assembly) | ecosystem: Environmental > Aquatic > Marine > Hypoxic... | reverse complement strand
AGAGTTGTATTGCTTCGAGATTTAGGTTCGTGTTTGTCACCCGATAATGCTTTTCAACATATACAGGGTTTGGAAACTTTACCACTAAGGTTTAAACAACATTGTTCTAATGCTGAAAAAGTTGTTGATTTTTTACAAACAAACAAAAACGTAGAAAAGATTATTTACCCAACTCTTTATAAGGGAGAAGTAGCAAATAGAGCCAAAAAATATTTCAAAGGAGGAAATGGTGCTCTTGTTGGAATAGAACTAAAAGGTGGAATTGAAGCGGGTAAAAAATTTATAGACTCACTCAAGCTTCATTATCATGTTGCAAATATTGGAGATGCCAGAAGTTTAGCCATCCATCCTGCAACAACAACTCATAGTCAGTTGACAGAAAAAGAATTATTAGCCGCTGGAGTGACACCAGGTTATGTAAGATTGTCCGTGGGAATTGAACATCCCGATGATATTATTGCTGATTTGAAGCAAGCTTTGGATGTTTCTGGAAACGTAAGTTAAAGACTGTTAGTTAATTCTAGAATTTTTAAAAACTAAAATTAAAGTAGCGGTAAGTAAAATAATAGAACCTAATTGGTGCATGGATGCAAAAAATATCTGTGCACCAAAAATAATTGATAAAATTCCTAAAAAAAGTTGTAACAATAAAAATATAAAAACCAAAATTGCTGATTTTCTTAAATAAGCGAGATCATCACTTTTAAATACAATAAATAAAATAACCAAAAAAAGTAACAACATAATATAAGCTACATTTCTATGAATAAATTGTACAAGAGAAGGTGTTTCAAAAATTTTTAAAGAAAACAAATCACTAAACATTGAATCGTTTGGAAAATAACCATGATTCATAAGTGGCCAAGTTCGATATATTTGACCAGCATCCAGGCCAGAAACAAACGCACCTAATGAAATTTGTAAAATCAAAATAATCAAAAAAATTACTGGCAAATAAAAAGAAATCTTTATATTCGAATCAAAATTATTTTGGCTTACATTTCTTAGAAAATTCCACAACAATATGCAGAAAATAATAATTGCAAGTGTCAAATGTAAGGATAAACGATATTGACTAACATCTGTCCTATCGACCAAACCACTTTTAACCATATGCCAACCAACAAAACCCTGGAGCAACATAAGGAATAAAATAAAGTAAAATGAAAAAAGATTTTTTTTTGATAACTTTCTTTTAAATGTTAAATAAATAAGAGGTAGCATAAAAAAAAGCCCAACTGCTCTGCCCAATAATCTGTGTACATATTCCCACCAATAAATAATTTTAAATTCATCCAAGGTCATCGATGGGTTTATTAATTTATATTCAGGTATTTTTTTATAAAGAAAGAAAGATTTTTCCCAATCATCCAGCGACATGGGGGGAAAAATACCTGTAAACAAATCCCATTTGGTTATTGATAAACCAGAATCTGTAAGTCTAGTTAACCCTCCAACAATAATTATTAATGCTACCAAAAAAGTTATTATTAATAACCAAATTGAAATAAATTTATTATTTTGATTTTTATTTAAATGCATTTTTAAAGACTATATATTTATAAATATAAATAAATATAATTTAATCATTAAATGAAGAATTTAAAATTAAAATTTATAAGACAAAAAATAGATAAGTTAGATGATAAATTATTGAACTTAATAAAAATCAGAACGAATTTGGTTACTGGAGTATTAAAACAAAAAAGATATAAAAATCAGATAATTGATAAAGCAAGAATTAAAGAAATTTTAACGTTAATAAAAAAGAAATCTATTTCAAGAAAAATAGATCCAAAATTAACTAAAAAAATTTGGAAAAATATGGTACGAGCTTATATTGATTTTGAGAAAAGAAATTTTAAAAAAAAGTAATTATTTGCTATGTGGGGGTAATTTTTTCTCAATAAAAATTTCATGTTTACGTGTATCTGGGTTATATTTTTTAACTTTTAATTTAATTTTTGCTTTTTCACCCGTGGACGGTTTTTTAACATAATAAAAATAGGGACTATTTGGTTTTGATTCTGGAACTAACTTAACTTTTACTGAAGACTTTTTAGCCATTTTTCAATTCTTTAAGTTCGTCTATAATTTTTGATATTTTTTTTATCTTGTCTTTAATTTTTTCTTTCTTAAAAGATTGGTTGGTTACACTATATTTGGTTGTATCGTCAAGTGTCAATGATTTTGGATTATTTAACATTGCTTTAACCCCTTTAATTGTCATGCCCTTCTCTTTTAATAAGAACTTGATTAATTTGATTATATGAATTTCCTTATTGCTATAATATCTTCTCTTGCCAGATAAAATTTTTGGTTTAATTTGGCGAAATTCCTTTTCCCAAAACCTAATTGTATGAGTAGATAATGTTCCCTTTTTTTTATTAATTAATCCGACTATTTTAGCAACTTCACCGATAGTTTTATATGCTTCTAATTCTTTTTCCATGAATTAACTTTTTTGATTTATTCTATCTTTAAATAACTTAGAGGCCTTGAACGTAACAACTTTTCTTGCGGATATAATTTTTTTTTCTTTAGTTTTTGGATTACGGCCTATTCGCTCATTTTTTCTTCTTTTTTGAAAAGTTCCAAATGATGTAATTTTAACTTTTTCGTTTTCATCAATACCAGATGTTATTATGTAAAAAATATCATTTACTATGTTTTCAGAAATAATTTTCGAAAAACCAATATTTTGATGAATTATATTTGCTAAAGCTTTTCTATTTATATTTTTTTTAAACACAAATGGTAATATTATAAAGTTTAATTGCCTAAATATTTTTTAATTTTCTCAATTAATTTTCCTTTAACTATTTTATTACACATTTTAATAGAGTTAGCTAGGCCTCTGCTATCAGTTGAGCCATGACTTTTTACAACCGGCCCACTTAATCCCAATAAAATAGCTCCATTATATTTTCTTGGATCTAATTGTTCTTTAAATTTTCTTAAAACATTGTACGAAAATAAGAGAGAAACTTTATTTAATAAACCTTTGCTTAAATTCTCCTTTAAATATTTTGTAATAAAATTTGCCGTTCCTTCAGCTGTTTTCAAAGCGATATTGCCGGTAAAACCGTCAGTAACAATAACGTTAACGTTACCATCCATAATATGATTTCCTTCGATATACCCATGAAAATCAAAATTTTTTTTAGTCGATTCTTTAAGTTGTTCATAAGCTTTCTTAATTTCATCGTGTCCTTTTATTTCTTCCAGCCCAACATTTAATAATGCAATTTTTGGGTTATCTTCAGGATATAGAGATTTATATAAAGCTGCTCCCATAGAACTAAAATCGATTAAATCTTTATCGTTACAGCCAATATTGGCTCCCAAGTCTAACACGACGTTCGTGCCTATTTTATTTGGCCAAAGACCAGCAAGAGCAGGTTTTTCAATTCCATTAATCATGCTCAATATCAATCTAGATAATATTAACAACGCGCCTGTATTTCCGGCTGACAATGTAATTTGTGATTTACCTATATTTTGAGATTCGATGGATTGCCACATGCTGGTGCTTTTATTTTTTTTGGCTGCGCTTAGAGGACTTTCTTCATCCCCAATATGATTATCGCAATGAATAATTTCGCAATAATTTTTAATTTCAGGTTTTTCATTTACCAAAAAATTTAATTTATCTTTATTACCGTAAATTTTGAAAAAATTTTCATTACTTTCTTTTAAAGATAATTCAATACCATCAACTATCTTTTTCGGGGAATTTTCACCCCCCATTGCATCAACTGCAATTATAATTTTGTCGTTCATTGTATTTGGTAAATCAATCTTTTGGTTCGAAAACCTGTCTACCTTTATAAAATCCAGTTTTTAAATCTACATGATGAGGCAATCTATATTCACCTGATTTTTTATCCTCAATAACATTTTTAGATATAAATTTAATATGAGATCTTCTTTTATCTCTTCTTGATTTAGATGTTTTCCGCTTAGGCACTGCCATGATTATTTATTCCTTATAAACAAAGTTGAATACACCTTTTGTTATTGAATTTAAAGATATATCTTCAATAAATAATCCAAATTTATCGAAATAATTTGCTAATTTGTTAGTTATAATTTTATTGTTACAATTATCCGAAAAAAAATTTAATAATAAGTTATTTTTCTTGCCAATCTGCAATTGTTTCCATTTTTCACATTTCATTAGAATTTCATAGAATAGTTTTATTAAACTTTTCATCTTTTTGTTTACGGTGATATCACCATAACCTAATTCTCTGCAGTTCAATTCAATTTGTTCAAAGAAAAAATCAAATATATCTTGTTGATTATTTTTTTGATTTCCCTTATTTTTAAGAACAATCAGGATAAAACTAAGATGAAAAAAAATAAGATAAATTCTATTTGAAAAAGAATCAGTTAATTTAATATCTTTGTAAAAAAAACTTTCTCTAGTTAAAAAAACAATTTTATTATATAAAGGAAGGATATTTTTTTTTCTAGATTTAAAAAAATGCATAAGATTATTGTTATTTTAATTTTTTTATTATTATCAAATTGTAATCGAAATCCAGTTATTAATACTCATGGAATTCCCTTTTTAGATATAAAACAAAAAAATCTAATTATTAAAAAAACTAATAAAAATGACGTTAAAAAAATTCTTGGTCATCCATCTACAGTGGCCATTTTTGATAATTCCATCTGGATTTATATTGAAAGAACTAGAACTAGGGGTAAATTGTTGAAATTTGGTCAAAATATAACGAGTAAAAATAACGTTTTAGCTTTGGAATTTAATGAATATGGAATTTTAATAAAAAAAAATTTTTATAACAAAAACCAAATAAATAAAATCAATTTTACAAATAGTACTACTGATACAATTACGCGAGAAAATAACTTTATTTATAGTTTTTTATCTAGTTTAAGACAAAAAATTAATAAGTCTGCAGTTAGAAAGAAAGATTAACTTGCAATAACGGCTAATAATAAAAGAGCTACAATATTTGTTATTTTAATCATTGGATTGATAGCTGGCCCGGCAGTATCTTTATATGGATCTCCAACCATATCTCCCGTTACTGCGGCTTTGTGTGCATCTGAGCCTTTTCCACCATAATTTCCATCTTCAATATACTTTTTGGCATTATCCCAAGCTCCGCCACCTGCAGTCATTGAAATAGCTACAAACAAACCTGTAATAATTACCCCAAGTAACATGGCACCTACAGTGGATAAAGCTGCCCCAATACCACCGATTGGTAATATTACAAAATAGAGAATTATTGGCGACAGCACAGGTAGGAGAGATGGCACAATCATTTCTTTTATTGCAGCTTTAGTTAAAAGATCCACGAGTCTTCCATAATTTGGTTTGGTCTTTCTTTTCATAATGCCAGGAATTTTTTTAAATTGCCTTCTAACTTCAATTACAACAGCTCCCCCAGCTCTTCCAACAGCTTGCATTCCCATGGAAGCAAACAAATAAGGTAGCATGCCACCTACTAATAAACCTATAACTACAAAAGGGTTTGACAGTTCAAAATTTACATTAATATTTTCAAGTGCAGATCCTTGAATTGTAGAGAAATATTTAATATCTTCTGTATAAGCTGCAAACAATACTAAAGCTCCCAAACCAGCTGATCCTATAGCATAACCTTTGGTTACTGCTTTAGTTGTATTTCCAACGGCGTCTAAAGCATCAGTAGTTTTTCTAGTTTTCTTGGGCAAATTAGACATTTCTGCTATCCCTCCAGCGTTATCAGTCACTGGACCATAAGCATCCAAGGCAACAACCATGCCTGCTAAAGCAAGCATTGATGTAACTGCAATTGCTATGCCAAAAAGACCTGCAATATAATTTGTAACCAGTATACCAGCTACGATAATTAATGCTGGTAAAGCGGCAGCTTCCATCGATACCGCTAGTCCTTGGATAACATTGGTGCCATGGCCTGTGGTTGACGATGAGGCAATACTTTGAACAGGTCTGAAATTTGTACCTGTATAGTATTCTGTTACATATATGATTAAGCCAGTTATAATTAAACCAATAACTCCACACACGTACAAACCCATTCCAGTAAAAATTTTATCTTCAATAAAATATTCTGTATTTAGACCAATTATATAATCAGTAATTGGATAAAGAATTATTAATGATGATACAGCTGTGGCGATAAACCCTTTGTAAAGGGCGTTCATAATTTTCTTTCTTTTTCCTAGTTTGACAAAAAAAGTACCAAGAATTGTGCTCAATATACATCCGGCACCTATAGATAACGGATAAATCATCATGTTTAAATTATCATGAAAGAAAATTGAAGATAAAACCATTGTAGCTACTATAGTAACCGCATAAGTTTCGAATAAATCAGCAGCCATTCCTGCGCAATCTCCAACATTATCTCCAACATTATCGGCAATGACCGCTGGATTTCTGGGGTCGTCTTCTGGAATGCCTGCTTCTATTTTGCCTACTAAATCAGCCCCCACATCTGCACCTTTTGTAAAAATACCACCACCTAACCTCGCAAAAATTGAAATTAAAGATGCACCAAATCCCAATGCAATCAATGCATTAATTAATTCTCTTTCTTCAACACCAAACAATAATAAAATGTAGTAATAAATAGAAATTGATAATAAAGCTAATCCAGCCACTAACAACCCTGTAATAGCTCCTGACTTGAAAGCAATAGATAGACCCTGTGATAAACCTTTTTTCGAGGCTTCCGCCGTTCTAACATTTGCTTGAACTGATACCAACATTCCAACATAACCAGCGATTCCAGATAAAGTAGCACCAATTAAATATCCAATTCCAACAAAAATACTAAAAGCAAAAGTAATAATAATTAAAACAACCAATCCAACTATGGAAATTGTTTTATATTGTCTATTTAAATAAGCCCTTGCTCCAATTTGAATTGCTTCCGCCACTTCTTTCATTTTTTTATTGCCTGATTCGGAACTCAATATTTGTTTTCGCGTTATATATCCATAAAGAAGTGCAAGAAAACCACTTAGTATTATAAGTAGTAAAATAAAATTTGGTGTTAAACTGTTCATAATCTAACTCATTAAAAAAAATAATCAAAAATCAAAAGTCGGAACATTGCAAATAACAAAGATAAAGGCAATGATAATATTGACTAAAAATTATGTATATATCCAAGTTTTTTGGGGAACTTAAATTTTTTTTCTGTTGATTTTGCGTTCTTAGATATAGACTTGTTATTGACAGTTCCTACTATTGAAACTTTTGTAGATGTAGATTTGGATATTTTTTTTATTAAATTTCTCATTTTTTTACTTGCAGTAAACAAAATTTGGTAGTCATCACCATTAGAGACAAAATTTAATTTATTTTTTTCTGCTCTAATAAGATAAGAATTTAAATAACTAGATATTGGAATTTTATTCTTGAATATTTTAGATGATAAATTAGATCTGGACAATATATGCTGCAAGTCCTGAAAAAAACCATCAGATATATCTATAGCAGAATTTGCAAAAAGCTGAATTTTTTTTGAAAATTTTATTGGTAAAATTGGAAGATAAAACCTACCTATAAAATAGTCAGTATTTTTTTTACTAAGTTTAATTTTACCTTTTAAAAGTTTTAATCCAAGAAAAGCATCTCCAATTGTATTTGTTATATAAATGTCATCATTTACTTTTGCTCCACTTCTCAAAACCGGATTTTTTTTTGAATATCCAACTACGGAAACAGTTATTGACAATTTATTTGAATGAGATGTATCTCCGCCAGCTAAAAAGATATTATATTTTTTTTGTTCTTCTTTTAAAGCTAATTGAATTTTAGCAAGATTGTCTTTGGTTAGATGTTTTTTGCTTCCCGAAATACTCATAAAATAATATTTAGGGTTTATTCCTTTGCAAATTAAATCAGAAATAGCTCCCCTTAAAGATTTTTTAATTATAAGATTAGGTTTTTTAAAATTTATAAAATGCGTTCCTTCAACATAGGTGTCAATAGATATGCCTACATTTTTTTTGTAGTCGAAAAAAATATCATCAGATAAATTAAAGGTTCCTTTGTTATTTTTTGACAAATTTACAAAATATTTTTTTATAACTGAAAATTCGTTCACTTATGATCTTATCTTTTTTGATATTTTATCTAGTATTGCATTTAAGTATTTTTTTTGATTTTCTTCTAAAAAAAAATCAGAAGTATTTAAATATTCATTAATTATAATATTCAGTGAGGTTTGTGGGCGATATAAAAACTCAAATATAGCAGCATGTAACAAAAGAATTAATAATTTTTCCGTTCGTTTTTCGCTTAAATCTTTACTAAGATGCTCTTGTATAGTTTCTTCTATTATCTCTCTTCTTTCTAAAGTACCTAGCACAACATCTTTTATAAATTTTTTATACCTATGCTTAGGAAAAGTTAATTCGGATTTTTTATTTAATTCTTGAGCGTATAATTTTTGAACGACAATAACTCTAGGATTCCTAAGAACTTCATTTTTTTTCATTTTTTAAATTTTCTTTGATTTAAGCTTAGAAGTATTAATAAAAACTTGCTCAACGGCATTTGATGCTTCCGCACCCTTACCCAATCTTTGCAAGGCTTGTCTTTTGTTCAGACAGGCAAGTATTCCATTTCCAATAGGTTTTTTATGAGCAATTGATAAATTCATTATTGCGATTATTACAGCTTTAGAAATTAATTCAAAATGGGGAGTTTTGCCTTTTATGGCGCAACCCAGCGCAACGAAACCATCGTAGGAGTCTATATTTTTTGATATTACAACTGGTATTTCAAAAATGCCATGAACTGTAATTTCATCATGATATGTGTGTGCTTTTTTAACCTTTTTAGCACCCTTTAATAATTCCTTTGTTATCTCGGGATAATAATTTGCTGCAACTATTAATACCTTATACTTTTTCATTTTATTATTTCTTGCTTTGAAATTTTTATACCGTAACCTTCCAATCCTATAACCTTCTTTTTAGATCTAGTAACTAATATCATTTTTTTGATATTTAAAGCTTTTATAATTTGTGAACCAATGCCAGAGTTTCTAATAAGTTTATCATTACCTTTGTTGTAATATTTTTTATCCCTATATCCCTTTAAGGTTTCCGAAACAGATTTAAGATTTGTATGTCTTATAAATATTAATACACAGTCTTTATATTTTTTGAAGTAAGTAATAGTTTGATTAAATAAATTTGGAAATTTATCACCCATTAAATAATTTTTTACTATATTTGACGAAATAACCCTCACTCGTGGATTTTTATTTCTTATTATATTGCCCTTAATTAGTGCAAAATGTTCTGAGCCATCAAGGATATTTTCAAAAATTTTAATTTTATAAGTTTGTTTATTAATTGAGATATTTGAAGATTTTTTGAAATTTATTAGTTTTTCTTGATTTAATCGAAAAGATATAAGATCGTCTATTTTTCCAAGACTCAACTTGTGTTTTTTTGCAAAATTCACCAACTGTTTCCCTTTAGCCATTGTTCCATCGTCATTCATGATTTCGCAAATAACAGCTGAAGGTGAATTTTTTGACAACTTTGATATATCTACTGAAGCCTCAGTATGACCAGCTCTAACTAAAACACCTCCGTCTTTAGATATTAAGGGAAAAATATGTCCAGGTGTTACTATATCTTTCTTGGATGCGTTTTTTTTTATAGCTGATTTTATTGTATATGCCCTATCATGTGCAGAAATACCTGTGGTGATATTTTTTGTAGCATCTATTGATACAGTGAACGCCGTTTGTGATCTAGATTGGTTAGTTGGTGACATAAGTTGAAGATTCAATTTTTTAACTTGTTTTGAATCGAGTGCCAAACAAATAAGGCCTCTTCCATGCTTTGCCATAAAAGTTATATCTTTATGTTTTACTTTATTGGCAGGAATTACTAAATCACCTTCGTTTTCTCTATTTTCATCATCAACTAAAATGAACATTTTACCTTTTTTTGCATCCTTTATGATTTTGGGAATTGATGTAAACATATTTATTTTTTTAAGCTTTTTATGTATTTAGCAATAATATCAATTTCTATATTTACAATATTATTGTTTTTAATATTTTCTAAATTTGTCAACTTTAAAGTGTGAGGTATTACAACAACCAAAAAACTATTTGTTAATACCTTCGCAATTGTTAATGAGACTCCATTTATTGCAATTGCGCTTTTAGAAATTAAAAATTTTTTAAGACTTTTATTTATTGAAAAATATAAATACCAGGATTTTCCACGTATACACTTCTTCTTAAGTTTTGAAATTGTATCTATATGTCCTTGAACAAAATGTCCTGAAATTTCATAGCCAAACTTAAGAGGTTTTTCTAGATTTATAATTTGATTTAATTTGATGTTTTTAAAATTAGTAACCCTTAGAGTTTCTTTGGTTAGATGAAAAAAATATAGTCCCTTGTAAATCTTTTCAAGAGTCAAGCAAACACCAGAGCAATTAATCGATGATCCCAAATCTTTGTTTGTTAGTTTTAAGCTACTTTTTACCCCTATCTTAATTTCTTTTTTATTAGATATGATTTTTTTAACAATTCCTCTTTTTTTTATTAAACCAGTAAACATTATTTTAATGAATATTTTAGCAATTTATCTTGGAATAAATTGATTTCAATTTCTCTTTTGTTGCGTTTCATCTTGTTTATTTTGTTAAAAAAAAATTTTGTATTATGAAAACCTCTATTTCTAAGTAATTGATCAGAGTAAAAATGATAAAAATCATTTATATAACAATTATCAAGCAAAAAATTATTAAATTTAATTCCCGCTTCCACAAAGACTCTGTAAAGACCTTTTTTTCTTAGAAAAAGGATGATTTTATTAAAATCTAAATGGTTATTCTTTAAATCAATTCTTATTGTTTTAACTTTTGCCTGTTTCAATTTTTTTAATTTATTTTTTTCGATTAAATTGTAAAAAACATATGTTGATATTTTGTTAGCTGTTCTAATTATTTTTGCTCTCATAGGTATTTTTAGGTTTTTATCAATGATAAATCTTTTTGGTGAATGCTTTTGTAATCCATCAATACGACAATTTAACATTGGATCATCTTTCAAAATAGTTTTTGAAGTAGTTAAAATAGAATCATGATTTGCGCGCAATAAATGTACCCTGCCTCTTGAATAAATATTTGTTATCCATTTGTTATACTTATCTGAAATAAATAAATCTTTTGAGGTGGCTAATTTTGATGATATAAAAATATTTTTGGTTTTTTTTCTGATCTCAAAATCCCTATAAAAACTATCTCCCTCACATTTATGTACGTTTTCGAACGTTTTAATATTATATTTACTTAATTTTTTTTTTGCTTTTTTAAAACTTCTCCTATCGGGATCAAATTTAGAAAAATATACTCTCTTGATATTTTGTTTTTTAATAATATCAGTGCATGGTGATGTTTTTCCATAGTGGCTACAAGGTTCAAGAGTTGAGTATAGGAATGAATCTTTAAAGTTAATTTTTTTATTTGATAAAGCTAATCTTTCAGCGTGTGGTCGACCATTAAAATTTGTATGCGCAAGACTAATTAATTCATTATTCTTAACAATTGCACAACCAACAGCAGGATTCTTGCCAGTATTTCCTAACACCTTGCTTGCTTGATTGTAAGCAAGTTTCATAAAATATTTATGTTTTGTTTTAGTTTTGTGTTTTTTTGGAAACATCCAACTTGTCCACAAATTGTTCGAAATCTTTTACTTCCCTAAAATTTCTGTAGACTGAGGCGAACCTAACATATGCTATAGGGTCAAGATCTTTAAGACCATCCATAACCATTTTTCCTATAACGCTCGAAGCTATTTCGCTCTGACCCAACTCCTCTAAACTTCTTGATATCTTTGATAAAAATTTTTCAACAGTATCAGTATCTAAGGGTCTTTTTTTAAGCGCAATGTATACTGATTTTGATAATTTATCTCTATCAAAAATAGATTTTCTTCCATTTTTTTTTACGACAGTTAATTCTCTGTATTGAACTCTTTCGAATGTTGTAAATCTTTCACCACAACTACATGTTCTTCTCCTTCTTATAGCCGTACCATCTTCCGTAGGTCTTGAGTCAACCACTGATGTATCGGAAGTTTTACAAAATGGACAAAGCATAACTAGTTACCTTTTAAATGATTATAAATAGGAAACAAAGAACAAAGTTTGATTACCTCTTCTTTTACTTGCTTTTCAATTTTGCTATTATCGGTAGTGGTTTTTGACAAACCAACTATAACTTTTGTTATTAACTCTCCCACTTTCCTGAACTCATTTACACCAAAACCCCTTGTTGTAGCCGCTTGTGTACCCAATCTTATTCCAGATGTTATTGTCATTTTTTTTGTATCAAAAGGAATTCCATTTTTGTTACATGTTATATTTGCTCTTTCCAAACTTGATTCAGCATCCTTTCCACTAACATTGTATGGTCTTAAATCAACTAGCATTAGATGTGTATCAGTACCGCCAGAAAATATTTTAAAGCCGTTGCTTTGTAAGGTTTTCGATAAAATTTTTGCATTCTGAATAACCGATTTAATATAATTCTTAAAACTGTCTTGCAGAGCTTCTTGAAAACAAACAGCTTTTGCTGCAATAATATGCATTAAAGGTCCACCTTGGTAGCCAGGAAAAACAGCAGAATTAATTTTTTTAATCAAGTCTTCTCTATTGGTTAAAATAATTCCACCCCTTCCACCTCTTAATACTTTATGTGTTGTTGAAGTAACAACATCTGCATACTCAATTGGATTTGGATAACCTTTTCCAGCTACTAGTCCAGCAAAATGAGCCATGTCCACCATAAGATATGAATTCACCTTGTTTGTTATTTCACGAAATTTTTTAAAGTCAATTATTCTAGAATAAGCACTACCACCTGCAATAATCAGTTTGGGTTTATGTTGTTTTGCTATTATTTCAACTTCATTATAGTTAATCAGTCCGCTTTCTTTGTCTACTTCATAATGAAATGATTTTAACCATTTACCTGAAAGAGAAACTTTGGCTCCATGTGTTAAATGACCTCCAGAATTTAAACTCATACCAAGTATTGTGTCTCCGGGATTTAAAAGGGCAAGGTATACGGCTCCATTGGCTTGAGCACCAGAATGAGGTTGTACGTTTGCATACTTGCAATTGAATAATTTTTTTACTCTTTCTATAGCCAAATCTTCCGCCTTGTCAACAAATTCACATCCACCATAATACCTTTTAGATGGATATCCTTCGGCATATTTATTTGTCATAATTGAACCTTGGGCATCCAACACAGCTTTCGAAACAATATTTTCCGATGCTATTAATTCAATATGTTCCTGTTGTCTTTCAAATTCTTGTTTTATGGAACTATATAATTCTGGATCAGTTAATGATAAATTTTTATCAAAAAAATTTTGATAATTATTTGACATATATTTATTTAATTTAGTCATAATAATTTATATTTTATTAATTCTCTTTG
>Ga0187833_10004559_pt1 | contig 13486 bp, 13 predicted proteins | sample ETNtaG_37_FD_167968 | JGI IMG/M metagenome (GOLD analysis project Ga0187833, IMG submission 167968) | Marine microbial and viral communities from oxygen minimum zone, Eastern Pacific Ocean - ETNP2014_SV_400_PacBio MetaG (Illumina Assembly) | ecosystem: Environmental > Aquatic > Marine > Hypoxic... | reverse complement strand
GTTTATAGTCAGCCCCATATAGCGGTTGCTTGTGGCGGAGTGGTGGCGGCTATCGGGATTTTGACGCTGGTCGAATACATCTTCGGAGTCGATCTCGGTATAGATCAACTCATGATGAAACATTACGTCACGGTCAAAACCTCCCATCCGGGCCGAATGGCCCCGAATACGGCCCTATGTTTCTCGCTCACCGGCATCGCCATCATCATGTTTGGATGGCATGCGCGTTATCGGTGGATATTGCTGATAACAGGGATGTTGGGAGCTGTGATCCTGGGCTTGGGCATCGTCGCCTTTTCCGGCTACTTGACGCAATTAGAAAGCGCTTATGGTTGGGGCTATTTAACGCGGATGGCTATCCATACGGCGTTTGGCTTTATGATTCTTGGCACCGGACTTTTCATTCTCGCCTGGGATAAGGAACAGGTGAAGGAATTTGGCATCCCCTACTGGTTTCCACCCATCCTTGGGCTTTGCGTTATTGTCGTCACCGTCTCCCTATGGCAGGCCCTGCACGCGCAAGAGATGAAAATCCTGGAAAAACTGCCAGGCACAGAAAACCTTGCTGATGAAACAATGCTGGTGTTTGGCGTGGTTATGGCCTTAGCGATTTTCGCAGCCGCCCAACTGGTGCAGGTGTCCCGTCGCAAGGAACAAATCGCTGAAGAATCGAAACGCGAAGCCGAAAATGAAATCACTGAGCGTCAGTTGGCGGAAGACAAACTCCGTCAGGCCCGTGATGAACTGGAAGATAGGGTTGAGGAGCGAACCAGGGAACTTTCCGAGAGCGTGAAAGAGGCCGAACACGCCAACCGCGCCAAGTCCGAGTTCCTGGCCAGCATGAGCCATGATCTCAGAACCCCCTTGAACGCCATCATGGGCTTCGCCCAGGTGATGGAGGTCAAAACCTTCGGGCCGCTCGGCGACCCCCATTACGAGGAATATGCCAAGGACATTCACGATAGTGGGAACCTCCTCGTCAGTCTCATCGACGACATCCTCGACATCTCCAAGATCGAATCCGGAAAATACGAATTGGATGAAAAAACCTTGGATGTCTCCTTGCTCGTCCAGAGTTCCGTCAAAATGATTTCAACACTGGCCGAAGCGCGAAAATTACACCTTGCCACGGACATGGAACCCAATCTTCCAATGCTCCGTGGCGACAAGAGGGCGATAACCCAGGTACTCAACAACCTGCTTTCCAACGCCGTTAAATTCACCCCCGCGGACGGCAAAGCTACAATCTCCGCCAAGGTAGACGGGGATGGCTCCATAAACGTCTTGGTGGCGGATACCGGCGAGGGCATGTCAGAAAGTGACATCACCAAGGTGTTAAATCCTTTCGAGCAAGCCGACAGCGTCCATGCAAAACGTCATGAAGGTACGGGACTGGGGCTTTACCTCTGTCAAAAATTCATAGAGTTGCATGACGGCGATATAATGCTGCGAAGCAAGGTCGGCAAGGGAACCACCGTCACCTTGCGCTTCCCGCCTGAACGAACCGTTGCAAGCTGATTGACGAGGTGAAGTTGCCGAAAACCATCCTCATCGTCGAAGACAACGCCTTAAACATGAAGATGTTCAACGACCTGTTGCAAGCCCATGGTTACAAGACCCTTCAGTCCATTGACGGCGGCGATGTCTTGGAACTGGTCAAAGAGCATCGTCCCGACCTCATTGTCATGGATATTCAGTTGCCAGAAACCTCCGGGCTTGAACTCACCCAGATGCTGAAGGCCGACGACGGGATGAAACACATCCCGGTCCTGGCGGTGACGGCCTTCGCCATGAGAGGCAATAAGAAAACAATTTTCGAAGCGGGTTGCGATGATTACATCGCCAAGCCCATTTCTATTTCCATACTCCTTGGTAAAATTGTCAATCTTTTGCCTTGAAATGCCAGGGATGATGAGTGGATGCGGATTATGAAAGCGGTGGAGGAGTTGCCAGACCGACACTTCCGGGTTGGGTCAGGTTGAGAAGTTTCGGAGGGTGTTAATTTCCGTCTGCTTTGGGGCTGAGAGCGGACCTCAGCGGCAGGAACGTCCCGGAAGCGTTCCTGGCGGACGACGATCTTCCCCTCATCTTTTCCTTATGGAGCGCCGCTTGGCACCGTTCATTTGTTGGTTCTCCGCCAAATCTCCGGCGTTGTAAACTTCCCCGCCCACATCCCCAAGCCCGCCGTTCTGGCGGCGTCTTCCTCCCCCACATACATAGTCGTGTACCGACGATAGGCGACAGCCAGGCCGGCGGCTACGAGTTCGCGGTCCAGGTCCCGCCCGCCGGCCAGGCAGACGGCGACGGAGCGCTTGTAGGAATCCCGCGCCCGTTCCTGGCAGACCACGATCTTCCCCTCGACCATCCGCGCCATGGCTTTCTTGGCGGCCTTCCCGCGGGCCCATTCCTTGCCGCCGGCGTCGGTGCAGGTTTGGTTCCATTCCGGCGCGTCGATGCCGGAGAGCCGCGCCTGGACGCCGCCCCGGCACCACTGCTCATTGTTGAGCCTTCCCCCGGCCGCCAGCGAATCCCCGTCGACGACACAGGCCTTGCCGGTAATGCTGGCATCCGCATGCACCTGCGAAATAGTTAAAAAAACCAGCCAGAATTACGGCGATGCTGACCCGGTTACTGACCCGTCTTCTCAAGAAGGGAGAGGTGGCATGCTTGCAAGTCATTAATAATATCGGCCGGAGTGGGCGGCTTCGAACCGCCGGTCCCCACCTCTCGCAAGCCCTTATCGGTTTCGCGGCGTGTAAATTTCGATGACATTGGTAAGGGTGACGAGGGTGCGGGCGCCAGCGCCCGTCCCGCCGCCGATGACGTACCACTCGCCATCGATGGAAACGGAATCAAGTCCGTGGCGTGGGGTCGGCGGATCGGGCAGCGTCGCCCAGCGATTGCCGGCGGCATCGAAAACCCAATGCTCGGCGAAGACCCGCGCCGGCGACAAGGCCTCGCCGCCGGTGACATGGATTAGCCCGGCCACGGCGGCCGCCGTGTGCCCACCGCGCGGCGCCGGAATGTCGGCAATGGCGCGCCAATGATCGGTTTTCGGGTCGTAAACCTCGAACGCGCCGGTCGTGCCGAAGTGGCCAATTCCTCCGGCAACGAAGATGCGGCCGGCAAGCGCGGCGGTGGTGATTTCCGAGCGCCCCGTCGGCATCGGCGCGCCGCCGCTCCATGGTCCCTCGGCGGCGCCTGAAAATCGGCTGGGTTGCGAACAAAAACGACGCTATCCTGTTCCAGGATGCATTTTCCCTGGTTTCGCACGGGAGGTGACGGCAACATCACCGGGATACGCTTGCCGCCAAATCGACGCCGTAAATCACGGTCGGATAGAGCTTTTGCGGCGATCGGTAATCTCCGTGACCTCAAAAGTTTTTTATGACCAATCGAAACGGAAAGGTTTCGAGGAAAAAATGGCCATCACATCCCTGATCAAAAGCATTCTACCGAGCAGCTTGCTGGGCCGCTCGCTTTTGATCATCGTCACGCCGTTGGTGCTTTTGCAACTGGTTTCCGCTTTCATTTTCTTCGAAAGCCATTGGCAGAAGGTCAGTATGCGCCTGGCCCGCGGCCTGGCCGGCGACATCTCCTCGCTTATTGATTTATTGCACCAGAACCCAGGGCCGGAGAACCGAGCCTGGATTTTCAATCTTGCCGCCACCCACATGGAGATTCAGGTGACGATGAATAAGGGCGAAATTCTTCCCAACGTCCTGCCGGAGGCGGCCAACACGATGGAACGGACGTTGACCAAGACGCTAAAGGAAAGGCTGCGCAGGCCCTTTCAGGTTGACAGCAGATCGATAAATCGGCGGGTCATCGTCAAGGTGCAGCTTTCCGGCGGCGTCATCGAGATGGTCACGCTGCGCAAACGGCTGTTCAGTTCGACGACTTACGTCTTCGTTTTGTGGATGGTGGGAACGTCGATGATCCTTTTCGGGGTCGCCGTCATCTTCATGCGCAACCAGGTGAAGCCGATCCGCAGACTGGCCAGCGCGGCCGATGATCTCGGCAAGGGCCGGGACGTGCCTACCTTCAAACCGGAAGGCGCCAAGGAGGTCCGCCAGGCGGCTTCCGCCTTCCTCGCCATGCGCGAGAGGATCGCCCGCCAGATCAGCCAGCGCACCGAGATGCTGGCCGGCGTCTCCCACGATCTGCGCACCCCCTTGACGCGCATGAAGTTGCAACTGGCCCTGATCGGCGAGGCCGACGGCGTCAAGGAATTGCAAGACGATGTCGCCGATATGGAACATATGCTCGAAGGGTACCTGGACTTCGCCCGCGGCGAAGGGGCGGAAACGCCGGAGCCCGCCAACCTCAACGAATTGTTGGGCGACATGGCGGCACAGGGGCGGCGCAAGGGGGCAATGATCGATCTGCATTGCGAGGGCGAGATCACCGTGCCGCTCCGTCCAAACGCTTTCAAACGGTGCGTTACCAACCTCATCGACAACGCCATCCGCTATGCCGGCCATGTCAGCCTGCGCGCCGGAAGGCGGGACGACGCCATCGAGATCACCATTGATGACGACGGTCCCGGAATCCCGCCGGAGCAGCGCGAGGAGGTGTTCAAGCCGTTCTTTCGTCTCGACAGTTCCCGTAATCCGGGGACCGGCGGGGTCGGTCTGGGCCTGACCATCGCCCGCGACGTCATTCGCGGCCACGGCGGCGATATCGCTTTGAGCGAATCCCCCAACGGCGGCTTGAGGGCGAGAATCCGGCTGCCGCTGTAATACGTAGCTCCGTCACGCCGTTCTGACATAAAGCCTGTTCGCCGAGCCGTCGCCGTTTTCGGCGGGCTCGAAACCGCCATCGATCATCACGGCGTGTATCCCATCTTGCGCCGCCTTTTCATGGCTGTCGAACTCGACCATGACCGATTTCAGGCGGCGATCGGCAAGGATGGCCGCTGCGCCTAAGAGGATCTCCGGCTCGATGCCGTCGACGTCGAGTTTGACATGGCTGGGAAGGGGGAGCCCGGTCCCGGCGATGAGATCGTCAAGGCTGTAGGCCAGCGTGTTCAGGGTATGGGGAGCGGCGTTGCCGGCATCTCCATCGCGGCTCAGGCGGTTGCCGACCGTGCCGCTTTCACAGCCGCCGAGCACCAGGGCCGCGGGCTTCGTTGTATCGTCCAATGCCAGGCAAAGGGGTGTGACCAGCTCCATCAAGCGATTGAGTTCAAGGTTGCGGACAAGGGCGTGAAAGGAGAACGGATTGGGCTCCAGGGCGACAACCCGGATGCCTTTGCGCTTGGCGGCGTAGATCGTGTAAGCGCCGACATTGGCGCCGATGTCGTAAAACACGTCGCCCGCCGCGAAGCCGTCGATCCAGGTGAGCGTGTTCGGTTCGCTGGCGAATCCGTGGCGCGGCCAATAAACCGACCTGCGGTCAGGGGTAAAAAGCGAAAAAGCGGTGCCATTGACGGTGATCGAAGTTTGCGGCGCCAGCAGGCTGTATAGCCGGGCCAGGATCGTAAGCCGGCGCCAGCGGCCAAAAAAGGCGGTCAGCAGGACGATCAGCCAAGCCAGGAACCTTGCCATGATATTGCTCATCCACCCACTCCAACCAAGGACAGGCCCTATAAATAGGCGTTATAACATCTTGCCTCGGCCCGCATGACCCCTTATGCCATCCTCAATTTTCGTCCTTTCGCGAAAGCCCCGCGGATGAGCTTCGACAAGCCCGAGGATTTCTACCTTGTTTACGGCGAACATCGGACTTACGCACCGGCCGAAACGCGCCGAAAGCATATCCGCCAATTCGATGCGCAGTTCTGGCGGCCGGCCGAATGCCGAGCCGGCATGTCCGTTCTCGAGCTCGGCTGTGGCACCGGCATTTTCCTTGCTTACCTGCGGCGCAAAAGGATAGCCGAGTTTGTCGGTGTCGATGCCGACGAAGCCGTTAAAAAATACATGCCGGACGATGTCGCCGCAAAAGTAACGATCGGCGACATCCGGGACTTCATCGAAAAAACCGAGCGCGTCTTCGACCGCATTGTCATGCTCGACGTTTTCGAACATTTCTCGGTCTTCGAGGGACGGGCCTTGCTATCGAGCCTGAAACCTCTGCTGGCGCCCGAAGGACGGATCGTCATGCGGCTTCCCAACGCCGCTTCGCCTTGGGGGCTGCAATACCAGTTCCAGGATCTCACTCACAAGGCGATCTATGGCCCCGGCAATATCCGCCACCTCGCCCACGCCGCCGGCTACGACTGCCTCGCCTGTTTCTCGGCGCGGCGCGGCAATCCTTTCAAACATTTCATCGAGGATTGCGTTCATGCCCTTTTGAACCGGATGCTGACGGAACCGCCGCCGGTCTGGGGCGCCAACATGGTCGTCGTGCTGAAGCCAAAATGATCGAACCAAGAGAAACCAGGAAATTCGGTGACAAACCAGGAAATTCGGTGACAGCATACTAATTTTCATTGCCAACCATTTGGCATGGGCCAAAGTGCCAACCATTTGGCATGGGCCAAAGTGCCAACCATTTGGCATGGGCCAAAAAGCCTTGCCATTTGCAAACAAGCGGAAAGACGGAAATTAGTATGCTGTCACCGAATTTCCTGCCCGGACCTTGCCGCGAGAGAAACGGCAAGGCCACCTATCCGGGGCGGTTCCAATGTTTTTTCGCCATTGCCGTCCCGGAGGCCCTTATCCCCCTGGCGGTTCTGAAACATCCCCGGGGAAGCGTTTCAGGCGTCGCCGGCGGCGGAAGCCTGCTTGCCCCGCGCCGCGCCGGGGCAGCGCAGCCGGGCCGCCAGCCATTCCGCCCGCCTCAGCCCCTTGTCCAGGGCCGCCATGGTCTTGGCCATGTCCTGGCTGTCGTCGCCTAGCCATACTCTCAGCGCGTACATATAGAGCAAGGCCAAGCCGTTGACGCGGAGCCGTCCGCCGAGCTCCGCCGACGACAGGCCAGCGGCCTCCAGCATCCAGGCCATGGAATGGATGAACCGGGGAGCCAGAACCGATGCCGCGGCGGGATCGAAGAGAGTCTCCCGGAGGATGCCGGAGATGGCCGCCTTATGGGGATTGAGGGCGTCGAAGCGGCGCATCAGCACTTCGAACAGACGATCGCGCGGGTCCTCGTCGGCGTCGCCTTTGCCGCCGGCCAGGACCTTGGCGTCGATGGTCTTGAGGAAGCCGACAAGAATGGCCGTTTTCGAGGCAAACGCCTGGTGAAGCTCGGCCAAACCGACACCGGCCTCATCGGCGATGCCGGCGAGCGAAAGAGAGCGCCAGCCCTCGGCGGCCGAAAGCTCGAGAGCGGCGGTGATGATTCGCCGCGAAATGTCGTCGCTGCCAGCGGCGGCGGCGCCCTTGCGGGGCTTTCTGTAAGTTTTGCGTACCATGGGTCTCCCTCCGCGGAAAGCCGTTTGGATACCGTCCCGGCGATGATCGGACGCCCCGTCGGGCACGTTTTGCAAGGCGTTCGGCCAATGGCGGATCATGTTCTTCTTTTGCCATTGCCGTTACCTTGCGCCATCGTCGGCGCGGGCGCGTCCAATCTTGCCAAGACTAGGGGAACGCGTACAGAGGAAAATAACGGGCCCCCGAGGGAAAGGTTTGTATTGCGCCCCCGCCCCGCCCTCAACCGGCCAGTTCGCGGGAGCGTTTGGCGGCGGCGGCGACGGCCTTGCTAAGCAGCGGCTGAAGGGCGTCGTCGGCCATCAGCACCTTCAGGGCCGCGGCCGTGGTGCCGCCGGGACTGGTGACGTTTTGGCGCAGGACCTCCGGCGGCTCGTCCGACAAGCGCAAGAGCTCGCCCGAGCCCGATACGGTGGCAAGGGCCAGTTGGCCGGCGAGGTCCTCGGGCAGGCCGGCCTCGATTCCGGCCTTGGCCATACATTCAACCAAAAGAAAGACATAAGCCGGGCCGCTGCCGGAAAGCGCCGTCACCGCGTCGAGCAGGCTTTCGTCCTTGATCCAGGCCACTTCGCTCACCGCCAACAGCAGTTCGTTGCAGAGTTGTTTCTGCTTCGCTGTCGCCAACCCGTTCGGGCAGGCCACGGTAATCCCCCGGCGCACCGCCGCCGGCGTATTCGGCATGGCGCGGACGATGGCCGCCCGGTCGCCGAGTTTGTCCTCGAAATAGCCTATGGTCTTGCCGGCGGCGATGGACAGGAAAACGGCGCCGGCGAAGCGGCGATAGGCGGAAGCAACGGCGTCCATGTTCCGCGGCTTGACCGCGAAGACCACGACTTCCGGGCTGAAGTCGGCGCCGATGTCGTCGGGGTCGGGGTGGGCGGCGACACCGTGGCGTTGGCAAAGGGCGGCGGCGATGGTGGCATCGGGTTCGACGATTTCGATCGCGCCGGGTTCGAAACCGCGGTCGAGCCACCCTTCGAGAAGGGCCCCCCCCATCCTGCCACAACCGACCAGCAGCAGCGGGACGTTCAACGGACTCTTAACCCGCATTTCCCGCCGCGTCGACGCGCCCTGGCTTGGTTCTTGAATTTTCAGAACATTTTCGTTCCTTGCCAATACGCTCCGTATTGGCGGCGATCCGAAAAAGTCCTGAAAATCCAATTCCCTTCGCCATCATCGCGCCCATCGGGGAGATATGCGGGTCAAGCCTCGCCAACGGTGTCGATGATCGCCGCCGCAACCGCCTCCGCCGCCGACTTGCCGCCCCAGATAACGTGCTGAAAGGCGGGGAAGAAACGTTCGCATTCGAGGATCGCGGTGTCGACCAGATCGCCCATCTGCTCCGGCGACGGCCCGTGGGAGCCGCGCAGCGGCATGGCATGCCGAAACATGGGCAGTCCCTCATCATCCCATATGGTGAAATGGCCAAGCCACATCCGTTCATTGATGAGGGCAAGAAGTTCGTACATGCTGCCGCGCCGCTCCGGTGGCACCCGCATGTCGAAGGCGCAGGTGAAATGCATGGCGCCGACCTTTTCGTTCCAGGCGAAAAAAAGACTGTAGTCACACCAGCGGCCCGGCGCTTGGGCGGCCATTTCCTTGTCGCTACGGCGATCGAAGATCCAGTTATGTTCGTCGGCGATCCGCTCGATGACGTCGAACGGGTGGTCGGCAAGCGATAGGCCGGAAAGACCGATGCCCGTCATGCCCGTACCTCCTGAAAGATTCGGCAACAATCCGTGGAATGGCGAATGGCTGGGGAATGTTTCACCATATATTGTATATATGCCGATATATAGAAGAAACCCTTATCTCCTTTACCACATGTAGATTGCCAAAATATGCCGCCAAAGGCAAGAGGGGGAAGCGGCTGAAGGAGTCCCAAGTTGTGGATAACATTGTCTCGGGAGCCCGTCCGGGAATGGACCCGGCGATCTTCGCGGAAATCGACACAGGCTTGGATGTGATGTCCATGTTGATGGGAATGAAACACCGGCCCGCTCCCCCGTCCGCTCCGGGCACGCGAAGACCGGGCATGCCGTCCTCGAAAGGATGGCCGGGGTCGACGAAACGAAGCGCTATTTTTTTCGCCGGACGGGTCTTCGGGAAGTCTTCCTGGGTTGGGCCGCGGTTCCGGTTCCGGAGGCTCTGGTCTTCGCCGCCGGCCTGGTTCCGGAGGCCGGTTTGGCGGCGGCGCTTTTACCTTTGCCGCTAGCCCTGCCGCCCGTTTTGACGCCCAGCAAGGTTTCCAGGTGGGCGACTTTCCCGGTCAATTTTTCCTGTTCGGACCGGGCCTTGGCGGCGACCGCCTTGACGGCCTCGAACTCGTCACGAGTGACCACGTCGAGGTCGGCGATCGCATGTTCAAGACGCTGGCGCACCAAGGTTTCGACCTCTTCCTTGATGCCGGCGAACACCGAGGCGGCGCCGCTGGCGACCTTCGCCAAGTCGTCGAGAATCCGCTTGGTGGTTTGCATGCCCAGCCCTCCTGACTTAAAGGTGTCGTTTCGCCGGGGACATTATGCGGCACGCCCGCCGACGGCGCAACCTTTCCGGTTTAATGCGGTTCCACCCCTGCCAGCAACGCCGGATAGACCATATGTCCGCTTCGCTCGGACGCCAGTGACTTAAGCGGACATGGGGCAAGAACATTCTTCTCTTCTGGCTGTCTTCAAAGTCTATATGGGGGAAGAAGAATGACACCCCGTACGCGGGTTTTTCTACCTGAAGAACTTTATCGCCGCGACGAAAGCGCCCAGGGCAACGATCATGCCCCCCAGGCGGATGGTGATGCGTTGCTCCATCTCTTTAAGATCACGTTTGGTCGCCAATTCTTCCTCGATCAAGCGTGATTGTTGCCGGGTAAGGACCTCTGCCTGCTGCTCGGAAAAGCCAGCAGCCTCCAGTTCCTTGACGGCGGCATGGGTGTCGAAGGTGATCGCGCTTTTCATGTCTGAAATATAAGGGAAAGTGGGTATCCACTTCACTCCAGTAAAATCCGGATAACATCTTGATTTTTAGTGGTTTTTTTAGAAATAGCCAGATATGCAAATTTTTCTGGAAAAGTCCCTTGATTTCAGCATGTTAGCATCATACTACTGGAGTGAAAGAGATACCCACTTAAGGGAAAAAAATCAACAAGACAATTCCGCCATTCCGCCAGTGACCCGACCCGCCGCCAAGGGCGTTTTACCATGTGAGATTTTGCTTCCCGGCGTTATGCTGGCGCTCTTTTGGCCTTTAGGGGCTTGTCGTGGCCTCACGCCCCTCGCAAGCGATGGAGTCCGGGGCGACGGATTGCCTTATGGGTGCGCGGGCAGAGCGCGAAGCGGCAAAACCTTGGCTCTAAAACAAATTCGCAAAGCGAAATGAAAATTTCCGAACTGGAAATCCTTCTCGCCGAAGCCCGCGCTTGTACCCTCTGCGCGGCGCCTCTGCCGCACGCGCCACGGCCGGTCTTGAGAGCCGCCGCCGGCGCCCGCCTGCTCATTGTCGGCCAGGCGCCGGGAACGCGGGTGCACGAGACCGGCATCCCCTGGAACGACCCTTCGGGCGACCGCCTGCGCCAGTGGCTGGACATCAACGGCGATGCCTTTTACGACGTCGGCCGCGTCGCCATCGTGCCGATGGGCTTTTGCTATCCCGGCCGCGACTTGAACGGCGGCGACAAACCGCCGCGGCCGGAATGCGCGCCCAAATGGCATCCCTTGATCCGGGCGGCGCTGCCGAAGATCGAACTGACTCTGCTTGTCGGCTCCTACGCACAAGCCTATTACTTGCGGGATGGCGGCAAAAAGACGATGACCGAGACGGTGAGGGGCTGGCGCCAATACCTGCCCCGGTTCCTGCCCTTGCCGCATCCGAGCTGGCGCAACAGCGGCTGGCTCAAGAAAAATCCCTGGTTCGAGGCCGAGCTGGTGCCGCGGTTAAGGGAACGGGTTCGGCGGATTGTCGATGACTGAAGGAATTTCGAAGCGATGAGACGCGCATCGACGATCGCCCTGGCGCTGGCCGCTCTGTTCTGTTTCCGGGCCGAGGCCGCGAAACCGGCGGACGGTGGCGAAGAGGCCCGGCTGCTCGGCAACGTCCGCCAGCTCACCTTCGAGGGCAAGCGCTCCGGCGAGGGCTACCACGGCGCCGCCGGCCGGTCGATGATCTTCCAGAGCGAGCGCCACCCCGGCAACCCCTTTTATCAGATGTACCTCCTCGACCTGGAAACCGGCGAGACGCGCCGTCTTTCCCCCGGCCAAGGCAAGACCACCTGCGGCTGGATCCATCCCGGCGGCGCCAAGGTGATGTTTTCCTCGACGCAAGACGACCCCGAGGCCGGCGCCAAACAAAAGGCCGAGCTGGACTTCCGCGCCTCGGGGAAAAAACGCCGCTATTCCTGGGACTTCGACGAAAACTTTGAGATTTACGATTTCGATTTAAAGGCGGCGACCTACCGCAACCTCACGCAAGCGCCTGGCTACGACGCCGAAGGGTCGTACTCGCCCGACGGTACTCAGATCGCCTTCGCCTCCAACCGGCACGCCTACCAGGCGCCCTTGACGGAAAAGGAGGCGCGGATTTTCGAGCGCGACAAGTCCTTCATGATGGACATTTACATCATGAACGCCGACGGCTCGAACGGGCGCCGTTTGACCACCGCCCCCGGCTACGACGGCGGCCCGTTTTTCAGCGCCGACGGCAAAAAGATCGTTTGGCGGCGTTTCGCGGAAAATGGCGCGACGGCGGAAATCTTCACCATGAACACCGACGGCTCGGAGCCAAAACGGATCACCCGCCTGGAAGCCATGTCGTGGGCGCCCTTTTTCCATCCGTCCGGCGATTACATCCTGTTCGCCACCAATTCGCAGGGCTTTGCCAACTTCGAGCTCTACATCGTGGATTCGGAAGGCAGGCACGATCCTGTCCGCGTCACTTACACGGACGGCTTCGACGGCCTGCCGGCTTTTTCGCCCGACGGCGGACGGCTTACCTGGACCTCGGGGCGCTCCGCCGGCGGCGCCTCGCAGATCTTTATCGCCGATTGGAACGACGCCGAGGCCAGGCGGCGGCTCGGCCTTGCCGACGGCATCGGCGGCCAGGGAACCGCCGGTTTCGAGCCGGCCGGAACCCGGCAACCAATTTCCGCGAACGGCATCCGCCGGCATGTCGTCAGCCTCGCTTCCGAGGCCATGGGCGGCCGGCTCACCGGCTCTAAAGGCGGGCGCATGGCCACCGATTACGTCGCCGCCGCCTTCCGTTCGCTGGGACTGGAGCCGGCCGGCGAGGACGGCGGCTTCTTTCAGATCTTCGCCTTTACCGCCGGCGCCTCGTTGGGCGAGGCCAACCGGTTGACGGTGGCGGCGGCGGACGGCGGCGGGGACCTGGCCCTGGACGAGGACTGGCGGCCGCTCGCCTTCGCCAGCTCCGGCGAGACCGCGGCGGCCGAGGTCGTCTTCGCCGGCTACGGCATCGTCGCCCCCGCCGAGGGCGGGGGGAAAGGCTACGATTCCTACGCTGGGCTCGACGTCGCCGGCAAATGGGTCATGGTGCTGCGGTTTCTGCCCGAGAACATCGGCGGTGGGGAAACCACCCGTCTGCTCAACTATTCGGACCTTCACTACAAGGCCTCGGTGGTGCGCCGCAAAGGGGCGGCCGGTCTGGTTGTCGTTTCTGGCCCCAACTCGAAGGTCAAAAAAGAACTGGTCCGTTTGACCTCGGATCCGGGCGGCGGCGTGTTCGGCATCGCCGCCGTGTCGATCTCCGATCGGGTGGCGGCGCAACTGCTCGGCCATGCCGGCAGGGATTTAAAGACTCTCCAGGAGGCCCTTGACGGCGGCGAGGCGTTGGCTGGTTTCCCGGTCCCCGGCGTCAAGCTGGGCGGGCGCATCGACATCAAGCGAGAAAAGCGCCAAGGCCGCAACGTCCTTGCCCGGCTGGGGACGGAGGGGGCGGCGCCGATGCTGGTCATCGGCGCGCATGTGGACCACTTGGGCCGGGGCGAAATCAGCGGCTCGCTGGCCCGCGAAGACGAAAGGGGCAGGGTTCATTTCGGCGCCGACGACAACGCCTCCGGCGTCGCCGGCCTGATCGAAATCGCCCGGTATTTCGCCGCCCTCAAGGAC
>Ga0187833_10004557_pt1 | contig 13492 bp, 15 predicted proteins | sample ETNtaG_37_FD_167968 | JGI IMG/M metagenome (GOLD analysis project Ga0187833, IMG submission 167968) | Marine microbial and viral communities from oxygen minimum zone, Eastern Pacific Ocean - ETNP2014_SV_400_PacBio MetaG (Illumina Assembly) | ecosystem: Environmental > Aquatic > Marine > Hypoxic... | reverse complement strand
ACAATAGAATTATGGTAACTCACCTACTAATGGATGAAAGCAAAGAGAATAGAGTGGGTGGTGCTGTAGGGTTTAACTGTCGAACTGGAGATTTCCATGTATTTCGCGCAAAGGCCGTTATTGTAGGCGCTGGTGGTGCTTCACATATCTTTAAACCTCGTTCTGTAGGTGAGGGCATGGGAAGGACCTGGTATGCACCTTGGAGTAGTGGTTCCGCTTATGCGTTACCTATTGGAGTCGGCGCAAAAATGACCCAAATGGAGAATCGTATTGTTTTAACAAGATTCAAAGATGGTTACGGTCCGGTTGGCGCTTACTTCCTTCATCTTAAGACTTACACGCAAAATACCTATGGTGAGGAGTACGAATCGAAATGGTATGAACATACCAAGGCAATGGTCGGTGAGTATATAGACCATACACCAACGCCGACTTGTTTGCGCAATCATGCTTTCATAGAAGAAGTTAAGGCTGGCAGAGGCCCTATTCATATGGTTACTATGGAGGCATTCCAAGACCCTCACCTTGAAGAAGTTGGATGGGAAAACTTTCTTGGCATGACGGTTGGACAGGCAGTTGTCTGGGCTTCTCAAGACATTGACCCTAAATACATAAACCCCGAACTTACTACATCCGAGCCTTACGTTATGGGCTCTCATGCAACCTGTTCGGGAGCTTGGGTGAGTGGCCCTGAAGATATTTCACCGCCAGAATATTATTGGGGGTATAACCGAATGCTTACAGTTGATGGTCTTTTTGGTGCAGGTGACACGGTAGGTGGAACTGCCCATAAATTCTCTTCTGGCTCCTTTACTGAAGGTCGAATTGCTGCAAAAGCTGCGGTCAAATACATACTAGATCTTGGTGATGAAAAGGTCGTGGTCAATAATAAACAGTGTGAAGACCTTAAAGAGGTTATATATAAGCCTTTGGAAAACTACACTGTAGGTCGTAATGAAATTACTGCAGGAACGGTTTCGCCAAGCTACCTCTTGCCTATTCAAGGCCTTCAAAGACTTGAAAAGATAATGGACGAATATGTTGGCGGTATCAGCGTTAACTATATGACTAACGAAAATTTGCTTAAACGCGGAATAGAGTTGCTGGGCACCCTACAAGAGGACCTCGAACATATCGGAGCTGAAGATTTACACCAGCTGATGCGAGCATGGGAGTTAAAGCATAGAACATTAACTTCAGAATGTGTCGCTCAACATACGCTTTTTCGTGAGGAAACACGATGGCCTGGTTACTACTATAGGGGCGACCATATGAAATTGGATGATGATAATTGGCACTGCCTAACATTGTCCCATCGTAACCCTAAAACTGGCGAATGGACTATGGAAAAGGCGCCACTTTATCACATCGTTGATGATAAAGAAGATAATCAATAAAGATGTATTTAATGGACCTTCTCGAGAAGACAGACGAAGAAATATTAGAGATTGCCAATCCCTTATGGGATGATCTTGTCGAGTCCTCTAACAATAAAGACTACCTAGGCTTTGTTAAACATTTCTCAAAGGCTATGCTTTTAGCGGCAAGCGAGGTGGAAATAGGCAAACAGTGGGCAAACAATGAAATGTTGACGAGTTTATCTAGGGAAAGAGTATTTTTTGGCTGTTTGAGAAGAAACAACCACATAAGTGTTCTTTTTAAGCAAAAGAGTGACAAGGTTCCAGGAGAGTTTTTAGGTCGACTAGTTCTAGGAATTGAGGATGGTGAAGTTAAAATCTTTGGCGCAACAATTTTCTAGCAATCTATCAAGTTAATACTAATCCGGCCAAGATTAATTTTTCCCTACAGGGTATTGAGAGAGATTTAATCAAAAGAATGTGACTCTATACCCCATTCTTTTTCACTATCAATAGTAATCATCAAGCATTTCGCTCCATCATAATTTCGAGTCTCGCCTGCAGCACCTGGATTAATGACCCAGGGTGTTTTTGTCTGGTCTATTACCTGTCTATGGGTATGACCATAAATGATGGCCTTGGCGTCAGGGTATGATTTCCTTAGAGAGTCGTGACATGGCTCATAGTGGCCATGTCTGTGGCCATGCTCAATAACAATCTTGCCACCAGGCAGGCTCAATACTTCTACATCTTCAAGGTGTGTTATGTGGTAATCATTATTACCTCTCACCGCAAAAACTTCTTGTTTTGGATTGAGCTTTTGTAGAACTTCTATATCAACTATATCGCCAGCATGTAGAGCGAAATCGCAGTCATTAATGAGCTCAACGATTTGCGGATGCACCGTACCATGAGTATCTGAAAGAATACCTATCTTTAACACGCTTACTGCAAGGACTTGAGTCTTAAACGTAGCGCATTAAGTTTAATAAACCCTTCTGCATCCTTTTGGTTGTATGCGCCTTGGTCATCCTCGAAAGTGGCTATTTTTTCACTGAACAAGCTGTTCTCTGATCGACGACCGACAACTGACACTGTACCCTTATAGAGTTTGACTTTAACTACACCATTCACATTCTCTTGAGATGCATCAATCGCTGCCTGCATCATCTCACGCTCTGGTGCAAACCAGAAACCGTTATAAATAAGCTTTGCATATTTAGGCATGAGTTCGTCTTTTAGGTGCGCAGCTTCACGGTCCAACGTGAGAGACTCGATAGCGCGATGAGCCTTCAACATAACAGTTCCTGCTGGCGTTTCATAGCAGCCGCGAGATTTCATTCCAACAAAGCGATTTTCAACGAGGTCTTGTCGACCAATACCGTTAGCGCCCGCTTTTTTATTTAAATCCTCCATCGCCTCTGCTGGAGTTTTGGATTCTCCGTTAATGGCAACTATGTCACCTTTTTCATAAGCGATTTCGACATACTCAGCCTGATCTGGAGCCTTCTCAGGCGAAACGGTCCAACGCCACATATCATCTTCAGGCTCTTTCCAGGGGTCTTCTAAAATATCGCCCTCGTATGAAATATGCAAAAGATTCGCATCCATCGAGTATGGTGATTTTTTAGATTGCTTTTGATAATCAATTTCGATGTCATGGTCTTTTGCATATTGCATCAAACTTTCTCGAGAGGATAAATCCCACTCACGCCATGGCGCTATCACCTTGATATCAGCATTAATTGCATAAGCATTGAGTTCAAATCTTACTTGATCGTTTCCTTTTCCTGTAGCACCATGAGAAATGGCATCGGCACCAACTTTTGCAGCTATCTCAACCAGACGTTTTGAAATAAGTGGTCGCGCAATGGAGGTTCCTAAGAGATATTCGCCCTCATATACTGCATTAGCACGAAACATTGGAAAAACAAAGTCACGTGCGAATTCTTCACGTAAATCCTCAATATATATTTCTTTGATGCCCATCGCCTTTGCCTTGGCTCGAGCTGGCTCAACTTCTTCGCCTTGGCCAATATCTGCGGTAAATGTTACAACTTCGCAACTGTAAGTTTCTTGTAACCATTTTGCAATAATGCTGGTATCCAAACCACCAGAATAGGCTAATACAACTTTCTTCATTCTTTATCTGTGTAATTAAATATTTTCTCGTACAGTATACTTCCATCCATTCTAAGCACCTGCACTTTCCACTCGCCTATCCATGTATACCACAAGTTCTTGGATGACCATACTCGCCATCTTGGGCCATTTATATCAAAACTGACATCGGCCATGATTTTGTCTATATAAATCCAGCGATGAGTTATACGCTCACCGTCCAAGTTGCGAATATTTGTAAAGAAGTAGATTTTACCCAAAGAGTTGTCCGCCTCCTCAACAATATTGATTGGCACCCTATCTTCAACATTGAGAGCAAATACCGCATTCGATATGTTCTCATGGGGCCATTCATCAGACATAGCATTTAGAGAGAGCAACAAACCTAAAAGTATTACTATTTTTTTCATTTAATTCGCCCAAGTAATTAGATGTTCAATTAATTGTTCCTTCGCAACTTCATTATCCCTAAAAGTTCTTCCTCGAACTGATATTCCTGCCAAGTGGACGGTATTTTTTTCACCACTAACTAAAGGATGCCACTCCGGCAATTCTTTATTATCGTATAGCAAACGATAAGCGCAAGTGTTTGGAAGCCAATGAAAACTTTCTGTCCAGTCAGGCTTAATAACCAGACAATTATCTACAAGCGATTGACGTTTCTCATAGTTCTTACAAGAGCAGTCTCCCTCATCGAGATAGTGACAGGCAACATCGGTAAAATAGACATCACCAGAATCTTTATTTTCTAGTTTATGCAAGCAACAGCGCCCACAACGATCGCAAAGCGACTCCCACTCATCGGGACTCATTTGATCCAAAGATTTAGCTTGCCAGAAAGGTTTCTCTTTAACACTCATTGTCGGACAATAAATTGTTATTACATATCCATTAGGTGAAATTATAAACCTATTAATGAGAATAGTCTTTCAATTCCTATTGCTACACCAGAACAAAATGGCAAATCTTCCTTTAGTTCTTGCAAGAATTGCTCATCTATTGTTGAGGTTGATTTTGAGAGTTGCTTTCTTTTAGCCAGCTCATTATTAAATCGATGTCTATAATCTTCAGCAGACTGCAACTCCTGATAACCATTAGCTACCTCAACACCATTTAGATAAAGTTCGAAGCGTTTAGCGACTTGCCCGTCAATCTGTGCAAGTGCACATTGTTGTTTTGGGTAATCATAGACAAAACAAGCCGGATAGTCTTTTAATTGGGGTTCAATCAAATGAATAAATAGAAGCATTTGTAAATCCTCTATCCAGTCAAATTCTACACTTAAGCCATGAGATTTAGCGATAGATTTAAGGGCATCAAAGTCTGTCTGAAGAATATCAATCCCAGTATATTTTATAAACGCTTCTTTATAAGAAATTCTTTTTATATTATGGCGCCATCCAAGCTTGACTAATAAATCAGTTATCTCATCAATTAATTTATGAATATCAAAATCGAGTCGATAATACTCCAACATCGTAAATTCATTGAAGTTTTGATTTCCCTGCTCATTGTCACGATACACTGAACAAATTTGATATATATCTCCACTACCCCGAGCCAAAAACTTTTTCATCTCAATTTCTGGAGAAGTATGCAGATAAAGAGACTTTGTCTTTTCAATCTCTTTGTTTACAATTGCACAGATACTGTCAATATATACATCACTGATTGGATTGGATAAGAGTGCAGCTGTTTTAACCTCTGTGACTTTACGACTATAAAAAAAGGCGCGTATTTGGTGCAAAAAATTTTGATAATGCAATAATTGAGTCTTGAATTCAGACATTATTGTAAAGACTGTTCTAGGCGCGGCCCGAGTACTCGTTTGTGCGTGTATCGACCTTAACCCTTTCTCCAATACTGATAAATAATGGTACCTGAACTATAACACCAGTATTCATAGTTGCAGGCTTGCCTCCTGTGCCAGCAGTATCACCCTTAAGACCTGGATCTGTATCCGCCACCTCTAAAATAACGTGATTTGGTGGCGTAACTGAGATTGGGTTATTGTTCCACAATATCACAATACAATTATCCTGCTCGACCAAATAATTAATCGCAGTACCCATTGCCGCTTGGTCTAATTCGTGCTGATCAAAAGAAGACGGATCCATAAAATACCAACTCGAACCGTCACTATATAAATACTGCATCTCTAACTCCATCACATCTGCCCCTTCTAGAGATTCGCCTGATTTAAATGTTTTTTCGAGTGTCTTGCCTGTAATCAAGTCTTTAAACTTTACTCGGTTGAATGCCTGCCCTTTGCCAGGTTTCACAATTTCATTTTGTATTATTGAACAAGGTTTGCCATCTAGCATCAACTTTAAACCGTTCTTAAACTGACTTGTACTATATTTCGCCATGAATAATTCCTAACCATTTATTGCAAGAGAATTAAATTATATAATGCGGTTGATTTCATCATTAAAACCTAAGTGCTAATCCAAAAATGATAAAATGCTTCCCCACATATTTTAACCTTTATTCTTTCCGATTTATATGCACATACACGAATACCAAGCAAAAGAATTGTTTAAAAAAAATAGCATTCAAGTGCCAGAGAGCATTGTTATTACTAATAGTTTTGAAGCTAAATCTTGCTGTGAAAAACTTGGCGGCAATTTATGGGTTGTTAAAGCTCAAGTGCATGCCGGTGGTCGTGGTAAAGGTGGTGGCGTAATTGTATGTAATAGTATCGAAAAAGTATTCCAAGCAAGTGAAAAATTATTGCACAGTAGACTAATAACCCCTCAAACAGACGAAAATGGTCTAGCTGTTAGCCAAGTAATCATTGAATCAGGTCAAGATATCCACAAGGAGCTCTATTTAGGGCTGTTAGTCGACCGCTCAACCTCATGCGTAACAGTATTAGCATCAACAGAAGGTGGAATGGATATTGAGCAAGTTGCTTCTGAAACGCCAGAAAAAATAATTAAACATGCAATTGATCCTTTAGGAAAACTCTCTGACAATGAATGCATTGATATTGCAAAAAAACTTAAATTAGATGCAGTTCTTTATGGTCAATTCACTGAAACTTTGTTGGGCTTGTATTCTATCTTTATCGATAAGGACGCAAACTTAATCGAGATTAATCCATTGATAATAACAATCCAAAATACAATTGTTGCGCTCGATGGAAAAATAGATTTTGATGATAACGCGCTATATCGTAACGAAGACATTTTTGATCTAAGAGATATAACTCAGGAAGATGAAAAAGAAATGATGGCGAGTGAATATCAGCTTAATTATATTTCTCTAGACGGGTCCGTAGGATGTATGGTAAATGGTGCTGGTTTAGCTATGGCAACGATGGACCTAATCGAATACCATGGAGGTTCACCAGCAAATTTTTTAGATGTAGGTGGCGGAACGACAGCTGAGCGTGTCGCCAAAGCCTTTGAAATTATTCAAAGCAGTTCTAATGTAAAGGCTATCTTGGTTAATATCTTTGGCGGTATAGTTCGTTGTGACCTAATTGCCGCTGGCATTCTTCAGGCGATTGACAAAGTCGGCCTGACTTTGCCAATTGTTGTAAGGCTTGAAGGTACTAATGCTACCGAAGGCCTAGATATATTAAACAAGAGTGATTGTAATATTATGACTGAATCTGACTTAACTGAGGCAGCTAAAAAGGTTGTGGAGATGGCGAAATGAGCGTACTAATTAATGAACAAACTAAAGTTATTTGTCAAGGTTTTACTGGCAAACAAGGTACATTCCATTCTGAACAGTCAATTGCCTATGGAACGCAATTCGTCGGAGGCGTCACTCCCGGGAAAGGAGGCCAACTACATCTAGATCGACCTGTTTTTAATAGCGTTAAAGAGGCAATGAAAGACACCGGAGCAAATGCCTCTATGATTTATGTTCCACCTCGTTTTGCTTTTACATCGATTGCCGAAGCAATTGAGGCAGAAATGCCTGTCATTGCCTGTATTACTGAGGGTATACCAGTTCAAGATATGATAAAAATTAAGGCAATGCTTAAAGACAGTAATTCAAGGCTTATCGGGCCCAACTGTCCAGGAATTATTACTCCAGAAGAATGCAAGCTTGGAATTATGCCTGGGAATATCCATAAAAGTGGCACCGTTGGCATCGTGTCACGCTCAGGAACGTTGACATATGAGGCTGTCCATCAAACTACTTTAGCTGGATTAGGCCAAAGCACTTGTATCGGTATCGGTGGTGACCCTGTCCATGGTATGAATTTTATTGATTGTTTGGCATTGTTCGAAAAAGATGAAGATACTCGTGCAATCGTCATGGTAGGTGAGATTGGAGGAAGTGCAGAAGAAGAATCGGCAGAGTATATTTCATCAAATGTTACTAAGCCGGTAGTTTCATATATAGCTGGCCTTACCGCTCCTAAAGGAAAAAGAATGGGGCATGCAGGTGCAGTCATAAGTGGTGGAAGCGGCGACGCTAAAAGCAAAATTAAATCTTTGGAAAAAGCTGGTGTAAGCATCTCACCAACTCCTGCAATGATTGGTAAAACCCTCCTTGAAACTATAGCTAATTAGAGCTTACCCCAAAAACTTAATAATCATTATTAGTAACATTAAAGTTCTACAAATTTATGACTAATATTAGAAACGCTAGATTTGCAGTTTTAGTTATTTTTGCTGTCAATGGTGTCTTATTTGGCAGTTGGGCTTCTCGCATTCCTGCAATTTCAAATTTTCATGATTTATCTCCAGCATCTTTAGGGATTTTAATTTTTTTATTAGGCATATCAGCTGTTGTTGCATTCTCTGTTTTTGGAAGAGCTGCCGATCAATTTGGCGCAGCACTTGTGACCAAGTTTGCTTGCTGTATATTCCTTCCACTAACCCTCATCTTCATTGCCTATGCAAACTCAATTTGGACACTAACAGCTGCAATAATTTTTTTTGGAGCAATTCATGGGGGCATTGATGTCGCAATGAACGCCTGGGCCGCTGAAGTTGAACGTAAAAGTAAACGACCGTTAATGTCATCCTTTCACGCAATGTGGAGTCTTGGAGCAGGAATTGGGGCAGGCTCTGGCGTTTTATTAGCTACCTATAATTTTGGCGTAAAGGACCATTTTACAATCAGTTCAAGTGTGATTTTTTTGATTACACTTAGTATTTTGGCAATTCCATTTCAATCTGAGATAAGACAGAAAGATAAAAATGCTCCATTTATTTCGATACCCAAAGGACCTTTGCTTGCCGTCGCCTTTATAACATTTTTCGCTTCATTGGGTGAAGGTGCTGTCGCAGACTGGAGTGCAATTTTTCTTATTAGCATTACTAACATTGATGATGGCACTGCAGCTCTAGGTTTCACTGCTTTTTCTATTTGCATGTTTGTCATGAGATTGATGGGCGACAAAATTGTACTTATTATCGGACCCTCGAAGACAGCTCGTTACTCAGGATTAGTTGCTCTGATAGGAGCTATAATTTTAGTTACATTTGAGTCCCTTATCCCATTATTGATTGCCTTTAGCTTGATAGGGTTAGGAGTAGCAGTGATCATACCTTTGGCTTTTTCTCGAGCAGCAAATGATAAAAATATATCACAAGGCACAGCAATAGCAAGTATTGCGACTTTGGGGTATGGTGGAATGCTTATAGGTCCTCTGGTTATCGGTTTTATTGCAGAAGCTACATCAATCAAAACTAGCTTCTTGATCTTTCCAATATTGGCATTCCTAATTTTTACCCTTTCAAAACATCTCTCAGTAAAGACTCTATAGTTTTTTCTCTATTAGCATTGCGTCTCCATAACTAAAAAAACGATATTCTTTTTTTACCGCATGCCGATATATCTGAATCATTTTTTCATGTCCAACAAAGGCACTTACTAGCATCAATAATGATGATTTTGGTAGATGAAAATTTGTAATCATAGCATCAACTATGCGGAATTTATAACCGGGATAAATAAAGATATCGGTTTCCCCTTTCTTGGCCGTAATATCTTTATGCATTGCAATTGACTCTAATGTTCGGACCGCAGTAGTACCAACCGCTACTACACGCCCTCCACTCGCTTTAGTGTTTTTAATTTTTTCGATAGTGCCTTGATTGACTTCAAAATATTCACTGTGCATCCGATGATTCTCAATCTCTTCAGTCTTGACTGGTTGAAAGGTGCCGGCACCTACATGGAGCGTTACGAAGTCGTGTTTAATTCCAGACTTAGTAAGCTCAGATAATAAAGCATTATCAAAATGAAGACCAGCAGTTGGCGCGGCAATGGCTCCATCCTTTTTAGCATAAACGGTTTGATAACGATCAATGTCTTGTTTTTCATCGCCCCTTTCTATATAGGGTGGCAGGGGTATATGGCCAATTTTGTCTAACAAGCCAAAAATTGAATTAGTGTCAAATATTAAATTGTATAACCCTGAGGATTTATTCACTACCTGCGCTCGTTGACCATTTTCGAGCACAATATAGCTTCCAATTTTGGGTGCTCTGCTTGACTTAATCATTGCAGTTGCCTCAAGCTTATCAATTATTCTTTCAACCAAAACTTCAACCTTGCCGCCAGACGCCTTTTGAGCGTAGAGTCTTGCTGGAATGACCTTTGTGTCGTTGAGAATTAATAAATCGTTGGGATGAAGAAATTTTCCTAGTTGCGAAAATATTGTATCGACAAAACTTTCACCGGCTACCAATAATTTTGAGCCTGTTCGCTTTTTATGAGGATATTGGGCAATTAAGGATTTAGGTAAATCAAAATCAAAATCACTTAACTTCATACTTGTCAAAATATTCCAATATCTGATAGGCGGCAGTCACAATTGCACGTGGCGTGATTGTTGCGCCAGTAAACTGGTCAAAGTTACCTCCATCTCTCTTGACTCTCCATTTAGACTTTTCTGGATTGTCTAAGGAGAGGTCGTTAAATCCTTTAATCCAGTCAGACTTTCGCGTTTCAACCTTGTCACCCAAACCTGGCGTCTCTCTATGACTAGTTACACGAACACCCAGCAATTTACCCTCTCTATCAATGCCCGTCAGTAGTCTAATATTGCCATTGTAGCCATTGGGGTAGGTATGCTCAACAAGGTATGCAACAATCTCACCTTTTCGCTTTGCTGGGAAGATTGCAATTGTTTGTTCGATGCCATGCAGTTTTACATCCTTATAGTACCTATCGGCAAGAATTAAATTGTCGTAATTAGTCGTTATCTGATTGAGCCTATCGATAAGGAGTTGCTGTTCATTGAGTTCAATTTTTTCCTTGGTTGTCTTTTCAACAAGGCTGACAAGAAATACACAAATCAAAGTGAATACAAACATCAATAAACCTGATTTAATAATTGTCGAGTTGGTCATTTCCCAAACGCCTTTGGTTGTGTATAAAAATCAATCAAGGGGACAGTAATATTCATCAAAAGTACCGCAAAGGCAACTGCATCAGGATATCCTCCAAAAACCCTAATGACGACGATCAGTATGCCGATAAAAAAGCCATAAATGATTCTACCTTTTGGCGTAGTGCTAGCAGAAACAGGGTCAGTAGCAATAAAAAAAGCGGCCAACATTGTAGCTCCATTAGCCAGATGAAAATATGGTGAGGTAAATTGACTAGGGTCAATAAAGAATAGTGTTGCTGACATTAGGGCTAGCCCTAAAAGTAAAGAGAAAGGTATTTGCCAAAAAATTATGCGCCGAAGAAGTAGGTAAATACCACCCAATAAAAAGCCAACATTAATCCATAACTGGCTCACAGGTTCCAAATTAATGTCACTAATCTGTGTACCAAGCATTAACTGCGTTTTAACGTCATCAAGTCGTGTCGCACCGGTAAGACTATCAACATAATTTAGTCCAAATATCGCGTCAATTCCTTGGCTAATAGAAACAAATTCACCTAACCACTGTGTCATTTGTACTGGATAAGAAATTAACAGGAATGCATAACCTAGCATCGCAGGGTTAAACGGGTTGTTGCCCAAGCCGCCAAATATTTGCTTGCCGAAAATTATAGCAAAAAGAACACCTAAAACGATAATCCACCATGGTGCAATACTCGGAATCGAAATTGCCAACAATATAGCTGTTAGGATAGCCGAACCATCGGTGATCGCTGGCTTGATCTTTGCTCCACGTATTTGCAGAAATACTGCCTCTGCAATAATTGCAGTAACGCTTGCAAGAAGAATTTGCACAATTACTGATGGACCAAAAAAATAGATTTGAGCGCCTACGCCCAGAACAAGAGCGTAGATAACTTGGCGCATTATTTGATTAGTATCGAGGTGATTAGTTTCCATCTTGCTCCTTGATATCACTTTTAGAAGAACTGACCCGCTCAACAGCTGCCTCTATTATGTTTTTTTGGGCTTTATCACTTGCCATCTTTTCTTTTAGCGCTTTTTTCTTCGCTTCCATCATTTCTGCTCTCTCTCGTTTGTTTCTTTCAAGGCGCAACTCACGAAATTCAAAACGATCTCTAGCTTTATCGTTTTGTTCTTTCTCATTGACTTGTTGTCTATAGAGAGCTTTTGAAAATTGATAATAATTAACTAAAGGAATTTGACTTGGACAGACATATGAACAACAACCGCACTCTATACAGTCAAGGAGATTATATTCAAGCGCTTTGTCAATGTTTTCGCCTTTAGAATACCAGTACAGTTGTTGTGGTAAAAGATCAACCGGACAAACCGTATTACATAAACCACATCTAATGCATTCTTTTGCTTTTGCAGGAGTACTTTTTTCATCCATACCAACAAAAATGCAATTAGTATTTTTTGTGACCGAATAGTTAGTTCCTTTAAGCTCAATACCCATCATCATTCCAGCGACACTGACCTTATGTTTGCCTTCTTCGAAATCAGTAAAGCTTAGCAGATAGTCGTAACTTGCACCCAATCTAACTTGGAAGTTTTTTGAAACTTTGATGGCGCTTCCAGCAACCGTCACTGCCCTTGAAATTAAAGGTCTATTCTCAATCACAGCATCAAATATCGCGACAACGGTTCCTACATTGAGACAAAGGACTCCTACATCTGAAGCAAACTTACCAGAAGGAATTTCAATACCTAGCAAAGACTTAACCAAGATCTTTTCAGCGCCAGAAGTGTATTTCGTAGGTATTTCTTCAATACTGATTCGATCATTTTTGCAATACTTCTTAAGTAGAGCAATCGCTTCAGGCTTATCATCCTCGATAGCAATAATGGCGCGTTCTGCTCGGTTAACATGGAACAAAACTTCAATACCGCGAATAATCTTAGTGGGATAAGCCAGCATTAGAGACGCATCGCAAGTAATGCCAGGTTCGCATTCAGTCGCATTCACAAGCAATGTGTGGCAATTCTCTGCTAGTTGCACCTTGGTATGGGTAGGGAAGCCCGCACCTCCCATCCCGACAATTCCTGAAACACGGATTTTATTGTAAATAGTTTCAGGCGTACAAAGTTCGTAATGCTCTGTACAACCAATACTGGTATCTACCCAATCATCCTTACCATCAGACTCAATGCTAATACATTGAGCTTTGAGGCCAGACTGATGAACCATTACTTGTTCATCTATGGCGACCACTTTGCCAGAAATAGAGGCATGCACTGGAGCGCAACGTTCATCATCAATTGTGGCGATCACTTGCCCTGTTAGAACATGCTCACCAACACCTACAATTGGCTTTGCTTGCTCACCAATACGTTGCTGCATAGGCAAAATAACTTTATCAGGCAAAGGTATTCTAATCAAATCAATTTCTTCGGCTGGATATGGATTTTCCAATTTTAAGCCACCTTTGAATGTAAAGTTAGGCATGAGCTAGCTCCGCTATATCAGGAATATAATTTCTAACAGTGGTCTTAATCTCAACCATTTCAATACAGTCGACAGGACACACTGGTATGCATAAATCGCAACCAGTACATTCCTGAGCAATAACGGTTGTCATTACTTTCGAAGAGCCTACAAAAGCATCAACTGGACATGCCTGAATGCACAACGTGCAGCCAATACAAACATCTTCGTCAACTACAGCAACTCGTTTTG
>Ga0187833_10004555_pt1 | contig 13493 bp, 19 predicted proteins | sample ETNtaG_37_FD_167968 | JGI IMG/M metagenome (GOLD analysis project Ga0187833, IMG submission 167968) | Marine microbial and viral communities from oxygen minimum zone, Eastern Pacific Ocean - ETNP2014_SV_400_PacBio MetaG (Illumina Assembly) | ecosystem: Environmental > Aquatic > Marine > Hypoxic... | reverse complement strand
CTAGGAAGATTAGAAACTGATTTAGATGAAAGGATTAATAGAACTGAAGATGATGAAATCCAAAGATTAAGAGAATTATCCGCTTTAATAGCTGAATTAAGGGATATCCAAAATAGAATAAGGAGGATAAGGGAATAATATAAAAATGGCAAATCCTATTAAAAATTTAGAAAAACGCTATGATGAACTTGTAAGAGATATAATTGGACATTTAAAAAACTTGCTTGCTGATTTAAATAAAGAAAAAGAATCATTAAACAAAGAAAGAAAAATGAATATTTATGATCTATATGAGAGCAAGAAAATGGAATTATTGGCCAAGAAAAATGAGGTTGTGGAAAATCATAAGAATAAGGGGGGTGTTACAGACGAGCAGAAAAATAATATTATAAGAAGCTATGAAGCGTTTGAAAAGTTAATAGACCAGGAAATGAAGCTTGATAAGCAAGATGCTGTAACTTACAAATCTGAACAAGAAAGGGTTGCAGAGGAAATTAAAGCAATAGGCAGGATCCTTGATTACATCAAGAAAAATACCGGAAATAGTTACAAAAGGTTTAATTTAAACACAAGTGGTATTCAAACTGAAATTAGAAGAGTTGATAAAGCCATAATAAGCAGGGAACTGGAAAAGAAAAGAACAATTAAGCATACAAAACTTAAAAACAAAATAAATAAGGAAGCTGAAACGTTGTTGGATTCCATCAATAAATTATTAAAACAAGGCCAATAATTTATTAATAAAAGAATTTCTTAAACAAAGGATTAAAATAAAAAAGAATAAATTATTTATCCTTGAGTTGGTGTTGCTATCTTACTATGCGCACCTGCAAGACCTTGGTAGGCCTCTTTGGTTGCATACGCTGCTATAGACTCCCTAAATCTATCAATAGCAGATTTGATTTTTCCGTCTCCAACATCATACCTTGCAAGCTGTCTTAAGGTTGCTGCCTCTAATATTTTGTAAGGCTCATTAGGATCTGGTAGCCCTTCAGCAACTTCTGCTGGAGCTCTTTCATTAAGCATATTTAGCACACTTGTGTATGCAGCCCTAGCTTTTGTAAATCTTAAAGTACCATCTAATGTTTCTGCCTTATCGAACTCTGTTAGTATATTTGCATCAACACCTGCTCTAGTAACCTTTAATGGGTTTTTTTGAGATGCTATGATATTGTATAGATTAGCAAGCAATCCAGAGGCTTCTTTTCCAACAACATCCCCGTTTGGATCCATGTCATAAGCAGCCCTAATATGTCGTTCTGCAGTGTCGTTATCTCCAGCATCATACTTTAATTTCCCCCTGTCTAACAAGGTGTTTGAATCTTGAGTAATCTCTGGGTTACCAAGTGTGTCATACGCCTCGTGAGGATTTCCTCCTTTCCTAGCAATATCTGCTAGATCACGAATTATCTTAGTTCTTGAAGATTCAAGGTGAGGTTTTTTTGCTATAACATCAATTTGTCCTTCATACAAAATATTTTTCATCTGATCAAGAATTTCTATTTTCTGATTCCTAATATTTTTAGCTTCATTTAAGTTATTCTTTTCAACTGCAGTCTGGTAATCCATTTCATTAAGAACTAACTTTGCATTAAATGCAAAATGTGTTGGTTGAACATTGATTTGTTCCTTAGCAATAGTTTCTAATTTAGGTCTTATATTATCCCAGGATTGTCCTTCCCTAACTTCTTTTGATCCACGAAGAAAACCTCTGCTTTGGTTTCTGTATATTGGTTGGTTTCCACTATTAAGAGCTTCAATACCTTCTTTCAAAACATGTTCTTGTGGTGTAAGCTCTCCTACCGCAGAAGAATTTATTGCATTTACAATATCGTCAATCATCATTTTTTATCACTCCGTTGTTTTTTGTTTTATTTTATATTGTTTATAATTTATATAATTCTTATTTATGATGGGAAGTGTAATCCATATATAAACCTTTCGATTTTGTGACTATTTTAGAGTAATGAAAGCTATATGTAAGAATAGATTAATTTTTAAATAAATTTTGATTAGCTGTTATTTATGCCAAATTTAGAGATCTTGCTGGAAGATGAAGACTTTCTTGATATGATACCAAAGCATCTTCGAAGAGATTGTAATGATAGATTACTCATTAACGAGTTAATAGGTTGTGAGGATCCTGAAAAATACCAAAGATTATATGACCTTATGAGTCCTGAAGCAGAGGATGTATATCATAAAACACTTGATTGGTATGCAAAGCAAGAAAATAGAGAAGAGCTTGATCTATTGCGAGCAAAACTTCGCATGGACCGTGAAGAAATAAACCAAAAAATGAAAAAAATTAACGATGCATATACTTCTTATTTGGAAGGGCAAGGGTTGCCTACAGAAAAAATAAATTGGTGGAGAAAATTTTTACTTGCAAGGGATTTAAATATTGCACAAATATTCGGACGTATGGCTGATGAACTTGAACCAGATGAATCTGGTCGATTTCATGGCTTATATTCCGCAGTAGGATATCCTATAAGAGAGGCACTAAGAGATCTAATGCTAAATGATGAATTTTTTGGTTATCGTCTTGCAAAACTAACAATGGGATACTTCACCTAGAAAACGCCTTAAAAAGAATATCATAACATATAATTTTTTTAGAAATTAGCTCTTTTCTCTAACCCATCATTGATAGTCTTTATCTCTTCATTAAGTGAGACTTGTTCATCTTCATATTTCAGTTTTTCAGTAGTTATTCTTCTTCTTGCTAATCTGTTAATCCTGCTAAGCTCACTATTCTGTAATCTTAATACCTCACTATATTCATCAAGTATTTTTCTAATTTCCTGATTTTTCTTCATGAGTCTCCTATCTGTAGCTGCTTCAATTTGAAGGTCTTTAATCATTATTGAAGTTTCATTAGCAAGATTTTTTATTAAATTTCTTTTTATAGCAATCAAATCGTCCATCTCTTTGCGTGCTGAAGGAAGAGCTGAAATTCCACCAGCTGTCCATTGTAATCTTCTTAGATTCAGTCGAATTTTTCCATCTGTTTGTTTTAATTTAGACATTACACTTTTTCCTGCGATAGTAAGCCTTCTACTTGCTGCACTTGCACCTAAGAACATTTTTACAACTGAATGTTTAGTAGCATTTGCTTGTATAATACGGTTAACTAACTTAGACTCTGCTATTATTCCATTAACAAGTTTATTCTCGCCTTTCACTTGTACATTTGCTTTTTTTACTTCTGTACGTTCTTCTTTTTGTGCTTTATCAGCCTTCCCTACGGCTTTTTTTATTCTATTAAATGGATTCCATCCCAATTTATCTCACCAACTTTTTATACATTTTATCTAAGTCTGACATATTATTTACAACGTTATCAACATGCTTTTTTATTCTTTTAAGACCTTTTGGATGTGTCTTAGCAATATCAATGCAAACCTCAACAAAATCAGCTGTTGCATTATGCATTGAATCTATTTCTTTTTTGATTGCTTTCTTTAAACTAGCAGAAGAAGACGACTTTCTTGATTTCTTTTTCATGAAACTACTTCTGAGAAAGCACCTATTTAAACTTTTTGGTTTTTAGAAAAATAGTTACACAAGTTTTATTCAACCCATAGCAATAAACCCGTAAATCATGCCAATAACAATAATTTTTAATCTAGAATTAAGTCCCAAAAGAGTTTATTACCAGAAATATCCCTTCTATTGTTAGTAGTATGTGATAAACAAGCAGATTAATGCCGGGTATTGAAAACGCTATAATTCCAAACTGGTCCAGGATAGTTATCAAAGCAGTAATCAAAACAATAAAAGCAACTAATAAACCAAGAGCTCTTTGAGCACCAAATTATGTGATACTTTCAACAATGAGATATAAACCGCCAACAGCAAGTATCCAGGCTAGGATATCAATATGTTAAAGGGATTTGAAATTTTATAATGTTTATTCCGCTTAGCAGACCTAATAGACTTACAATCAAGATTGTAATACCAAGCAATAATCCAATATTTTTCCATTGCTCCAATTGGCATTTAATTCCTCTAATTATTTTTTTGTTAATCCTTTAAGAATTCCTTCCTGGTCTATAGCTGAAGTTGCCCCTATTCTAATTGCTTTCTCAATTTGCTTAATTACCCTTAAGAATTTATCAATCTGATCAATTAATTTTTTAGAGTTGTCATGTTTTCCTAATTGTTTTTTATGCCCATTTAACTTTGATTTAACACTTTTTAATTTACCTATTAATCTTGATTCCAAACCTCTAATTTCTTCGCCAGCTTCTTCAAGAAATCCAAATTCGGTGTTCATATGTTCTAAGAATTTTGGATAGTTTCCTCCTGAAAGAGCTTTGTTTGCTTTTACAAATTCACCATATTCTGATCTCATTTCCCATATTAAATCATTAATGGTTTGAGAATGGATTGTTTTAAGGACTAAAGTTCTTTTTGCTCCAGGCACTTTATATCACCAAATAACCATTCTTTATTTTGTTTATAAAATTTTCGTTTTAAATATTTCAAATCAAAAATTATTTAAATAAACAAACAAGTAAGATAGTTTAATGCACGTAAAGCTTTCAAAAAAGCCAAAAAATTGTAAATTGATAGAGGGATTTCCTGGTTTTGGCTTAGTGGGGACTATTGCAAATGAATTTCTTTTAGAACATCTAAAATTTGAGCAGATTGGAAAAATAATATTTGACGAGATGCCTGCTACCATTGCAATACATGAAGGAAAGGTAGTTGATCCATTAGGGGTTTTTTACAACAAAAAATACAACCTGGTTTTACTGCATGCCATTACTGCATCTTCCGGCATAGAATGGAAGCTTTCAGATATTGTTGTGGAATTAATCAAGAAGCTGAGTATAAAAGAGATAATTTGCATGGAGGGTGTTGGAAGCAGCGGGGAAACAACAACATCAAGGGTGTTTTTTTATTCCAATAACGAGAAAAATAAAAGCAAATTTGAGAAAATAAAAGTTGAGCCTTTAAAGGAAGGCATCATTATTGGTGTTACCGGAGCTATTTTATTGAGAGCAGAGAAAGTTCCTGTAAGCTGTATTTTTGCTGAGACTCATACAAGTCTGCCAGACAGTAAGGCAGCAGCAAAAATTATTGAGGTACTGGATAAGTATCTAGGGTTAAAGATTGATTACAAGCCCTTACTTGTTCAAGCAGAGAAGTTTGAGGGCAAATTAAAAAATCTACTGACAGAAAGCCAGAAAACCCAGCAGTTGAGCGAGAAGAAAAAACTAAGTTATGTTGGGTAAAAAGTATTGATATTTTTTATTTTATGATAAAAAAGAGGTGTAAATCAGTAAAAAACTATTGGAGGTTGATGTGAAATGGTCAGGACACCAAAAAAAATTGCCAAAGTTATTGAATTTTTAAAACGGAAACACAGATATACTGTAAGAGAATTCTCTATTTTGATGGATTTAGTTAAATTGGTTAACTCTAGAGTCAACCAAGGTGTATTAGAACAAATTCAACGTAATGTTAAGGAATTAAGGAGGGTGGAATTTAGAGAACAATTTAGATCCAGTGCAGAGAAATTAAGCTCCAAATTAAACAAAATACTAAAAATGCCTGCACTGAATGACCAGGACAAAAGGAGATTTCGGTCATCGATTGACAATATAAAAATATTCGATAAAAAATTATTACTTGATACTGCAGAAGGCGTATGGAATGAAATAAAAGGGAAAACAGTAGGTCAGGTTAATTGGGATCAAGTCAAGAAGCATATAAAGAAGGTGGAAGAAGACTTAAGGGCATTAGCAACTATTGAAATAGAACTAGGGAAAACTATAGGTGTTAAACTCTGATTCTTAAGGGCGGACAGGACAGACAAAACCCAGTTTAAACGGCAGTATGCCTTTGTTTGCCATATAGATTACTGCAATTGCTAATATTATTCCTAGGGTGATGCCTATAATAATCCACTTGAACTCTAAGATTCCAAGCTGGGCTTTTTTATGTTTGAACATTTGATTGCACCCCTTATTATGGTTATATTTCTTATTTAATAACTAGTATTTAAGATTTTTGAATCAAGTAGGAGTTTTATGGGCTGTGCCAGAGCGGACTTTAGACAAAATGGTGCATCTTGATACCACTTTGTAGAAATATTCAATTAAGATACACAGCATTTTTATTAATATCTTTGCATGTTAATCTCGACGGTAAACAGGAATAGTGAATGGAAAAATGACTTGACATTGTGGAGCAAAACTGTTGCAAGCAATCCAAACAACAGCAGAGCTCATGACAACCTGGGCTTTACATATGACAGGATGGGAGAAACAAAAAAGGCCTTGGAAGAGTTCAGCATGGCTGTTAAGTTGCAACCAAATAATTTCAGGGCTTTGGCAAATTTGGGTGTTGCATTGGCAAAATTTGGAGCTTATAATGAGTCAATTGTGGTTTTGAAAAAATCTATTGAAATAAGGCCTTATCATAAAACTTATGACAAATTAGGGCTTGTTTACGTCGAGCTTAACATGGAAGAAAAAGCTATTGAAAGTTTTAAGGAGGCAATAAAAATTAATTCGAGGTATGCAAAAGCGCATAATGATTTAGCTACTGTTTATGGAAGAATAGGAAAATTTAATTTAGCTTTACAAGAATTTAATGAAGCTATTAGAATTGATAAGGATTATGCAGATGCACATTATAATTTAGGGATTTTACTGGAGTTTATGAAGCAAAATGATTTGGCTAGGAAAGAATTTGAAATTGCTGCTAGATTGGAGCCAACAAATCAGTTATATGTTAAAAAATTGATATTATTAGGCTGAAATGTCAGAATTTTGCTGTTTTAAGGCTTTTATTATTAAAAAAGATTGTTGTTTTTATAGTGCCTAAGTGACTTAATTCTCACTATCAATTTTATGGCACACTTAACCATAATTCTTTTTCAATAATTCTTACTAGATCTGGATTTTTTGTTTAATTACTATTATTGGCTCTTGATTTGTGCTTTTATATTGTTATTAGTTTTTTATTGTTTTAATATGCAATATGAACTCTCACTTTTAGATTTTGGTTTTAATAATTTTCAATATAGAAAAAATATTAAAAGGTATTGTATGGTGGAAAATAGACATTAAGAACATATTTTTATAAAAGGTTTATTTCATTATATTTTATTTGGAGTATATTAATAATAAATTATTTTACAAAGGATATATTGTATTATATATTTGTATTTTATTATGTATTTTTATTATTAATTAAAAGTTTTAAGAAAAAATAATGAATTATTATCAAAAATGGTTTAAAAAACATCGAAAATTTTAAAAAATAAATAAAAAATATTAAAAAGAATAAGAATTAATGATAGTAAAAATGAAAAAAATAATGATAATTTTGTTGTTGATAATTGTTGTTTTTGCAGTTGGCTGTGAGATTGAGGATATGGATGATGCTGTACCAAATGATCAAAAAGATAGTGAGGATAATGAAAAAATAGGTTTTAGTGGTATTACAAAGCAGCAATGTATAGAAGCTAATGGTCATTGGAATGAATGTGGTAGTCCTTGCGCAGGAACTGGAGCTGATTTCTGCATTGAAATGTGCCAGGTGCAATGTGAATGCAGCGGAATAGCTGGTTTTAACTGCCCAAAAGGCTATAAATGTCGTCTAAGCGGTAAAATAGCGGATGAGATGGGAGTTTGTGTGAATTAGGGAGTGGAAGAAAACTCAAATATGTTTGGTATGTATAAATGCAATGAATGCTAAAGAAATGTATACTCTAAAGATGACAGAACCGCAAAAGCCAAGATGGGTAAAGGATAAGGTGTTACATAAAGATTTTGAGGTAATTCGATGTAAATCCTATGATGATTATAAAGATCATAAAAATGACAATAGCTGCTATATTCTTATAAAGGTTGATTTTGAGTTTTATGAAATACAGGTTGCAATATGCAATTACAAACATGAAATGTTAAAAGTGTTCAAGGGAAAAAGACCTCAAGACATATACACTGCCATTTTTGAATATGAAAAAGAACACAATCTGCAATGGTTCACAGAAAAGCAGCATATAGCTTACTTAGGAAAAGAATTAAAAAAAGCTGAAATTGCCCTGGCATTGGGAAATTCTAGCTATTATCAGGAATAAATTTTAACATATAGAGATTTGCGATGTTTTGCCCAGAATGTATGAGAATGTGGCAAAGTCTTACTTCTTTCGGATCACTTTAATGTTTTGATAAAATTTTTTTTCTCTATATATGAAATGCAACATTTCTACTACTTTTGTTGCTTTTTTAGGCTATTTTTGATTAAAAACACAATATTTAAATAAAAGTGTTGCGTTTTTTAAGAGTTTGTCGGATAATAATGAACCGCAAAGCCAAGCTATGCCAGAGCGGACTTTAGGCAAAATTCCTAATCGGCAGTTTTGATAAAAGACTTAGCGTGATTCTGCCCACCCGCCTCCCCTAAATTGGCAATGCTTGGCTTTGCTGATAAGAGGTTAATTTAATGGCAAAGAAATACAATGAATATTACCTTAATTGGAATGAAATCAACAGCATCATTACTGCAGCCAAAAATTTGAAAGAAAGTGTTGTTCTAAAGATTCTGGCAAGAACAGGCATGCGTAGATTTGAGCTTGCTAACATCAAAATCAAAGATGTTGATTTTGGAAGAAAAAGGATATTTATTGAAAAGGGTAAAGGGGCAAATGAAAAAGACCCAAAGTCAAGAGCTGTTCCAATTGATGATGATACCTTGCAAGCTATCAAATTTTATATAGGAAGCCGTAAAACGGGCTTTTTGATACAAAGTAATAAGAAAGGCCATGAAGGCATATCTTTAAGCCAAATAAACAGAATTGTGGCTAATTGCGCTAAAAGAGCGTATATTAAGAATCCTAATCCTAAGCTTAAGAATATGAATCCGCATATCTTTAGGCATAGCTTTTCCAGGCTTAGCCTTGCTGCTGGTATTCCATTTAATATGGTTCAAAAGATGGCTGGACATGCTGATGCCAGGACTACATTGCAGATGTATGGTGTACCCTCTATAACAGATACGCAGCAGTTATATGAAGAAAAGCTTATTGATAAATTTAAAGCAAAGCCTAAGAAGGATGATGCTAAATTGAGTGAGTTTGGAAATGAGCAAGATGGAAATAAGCAAGAATAGAGTTTTTTTCCATATTGAAATTAATCTGTTAAAAACAACTAAAAGTTTTAATCAATAACTAAAAGGTATTAGAATAAGTATGATTAAAGGTTTTAATAAAAGATTAAAGGTTTTAAACTAAAAATTGACCAGTTCTTTTTGCGCTGGGTCTATGCACAAAATGTTTTCTTTTGCCTGTATGCGCTTGAACTCTGGATTAAGTTTAATGCATGGAATGTTGTTTATGTATTTCTTCATTAATGGAATGCCTTTTTCTATTAATCTTGCTATGTACTCACTTACAACATAACCTGGAAGAGCTGTTTTTTTAATTATATCTGCGTAAGAAACGAGTCCTTTTTCACCCCCTAAAGCATAAATAACCAGGAAAACATGTTGTTCTGTTTTTGTTAATGGCTTTATATCAAAGCTTTTTTCTATTGCAGTAAAGTTGCTGTATTTCTGCAAGAATATTTCTATTGTCTCTATTCTTTCTGCCAGTTTTTCCAGCTTGTCATTAACCTCATTTACACACTCATAGCTTGTTTGTATCTCGCCTGTATTTTCATTAATAGCCTCTAAATGCCCGTCTAATTCCTTTTTAATGGTTTTTAATGCTTCTTTAAGCTCAAAATTAATGCCATTTGGTTTTTTTGAGAAATAGCGCTTTCTTTGCTTAAAAAACTCATCAAAAATCATTACCACCCCAGATTTTTGGTTAAGTTAGCTTATTTATAATGTTTTATATTGTTGAAAATATTAATTTTAATATCTATTGTTCTTTAATTTGCTTGTAGAGGTAGTATTTTTGCCTTACTTTTTTTACTGTTCCTATTTCTTCTAGAGCTTCTATTTCGTCTAAAAGACGGTAAAAAGAGCTTTTCGAGCATAATCCCTGGTCATAAACTATCATATCCTTTAATTGTAAGCTGCTTATTTGGGTATATTTTCTTATATAAGAAAGTATTAGCTGCTTTACGTATTCTTTTGAGTTTCTTGTAACGCGTTTTACTACTTTTTCCCTTATTGTTGCTTTACGTTGCTCTTCTAATTGTGTAAGTCTTTGTGTTATTTCATGTATTTCTGGATGTGCTGGTGTATATGGTTGTTTTCCTTTGGCTATGGTGTCTATTCGCTCATTTATCATCTTTATTCTCTCTGTTATGTTGTCAAATGAGTAGTAGCTGTCCACTATTTTCTTTATATCTTCTGGCCTTTTTGGTATATAAGACAGCTCCAGTTTTAGCTGTTTTATCTGGTTTTCCTGATCCTGGTTTTTTTGATGCAAATGGTTGAGCCATTGGAAGATTTTTTGCGTGTCGTTTTTTACGTTAGAGAAAGATCTTGCCAGAAGGTGGTGCATTTGGGAAAGTTTTCTTTCAATGTCTGACTGCCTTTTTATCCAGAACATAATTGATTCGTTAATTAGATTTTATTTAAATATTTCGTTTTTTGGGACTATATTGGGAATGTGATGGGATAAGTTTGGGAATCTATTAAGACGAAAAATTTAAATATTTGGGAATTAATTGGGATTGTATTGGGAATATAGTGGGACTATTTTGAGACTGAAAGCAGAAGTTTACCGTCGGGAAATGGCTGGGAATGAAGCGGGAATGAGACTGAAAAAAGAGATTTTAAAATAAAGAAGCTTCAATAAAAAATTTAGATTAAAATTTTAAAAAAATAAAAATTAAAAAAACAGTTTTTTAGAAAATTAAAAAATAAACGTTGGTCAAAAAATGAAGGTTTTTAAAATAAGGGTTGTTAGCAGATTTGAGAGGGCTGAAAACAGTCTGAGAGTGAGAGCTTGAGGGTGTATGGAAAGGGCATGGGAAGGCCAAAAAGGGCTAAAATAGGCTAAAAATGGCAAAAAGTGAGAGTTCCAATAGGGGTAGGATAGGTTCAAAGAAGGCTCTGGCAGTGCTTTTATCTGGCTTAGAGGGCTTTAAAGGGCCAAAAGTAAGAGTTGAGCAGTATGCTACAGATGCTGAGGTAGCTGCAGAAGTGCTTTGGCAGGCCTATATGAAGGGAGATATAGGAAAAGTGAGTATTGACCTGGGCTGTGGGCCAGGCATACTGGGTATTGGTATGTTAGCTTTAAATGCCCAGAAAGTGTATTTTGTTGATTTTGACAGTAAAGTACTTGAGGTGGCTAAGAAGAACCTTGCGAAAATGGAAAGTGAGGGTTATGCAGCTGGAGAGGCTATTTTTAGGTGTCAGGACGTTAATGATTTTAAGGAAAAAGCAGATTTAGTAGTGCAAAATCCGCCTTTTGGGGTCAAGATTAAGCATATGGATAAGATTTTTTTAAAAAAAGCTTTTGAAATTGGCAAAGTTGTGTATAGTTTTCATAAAAGCGAAAGCAAAAGGTTTGTAAAGGCGTTTTCCGACGACAATGGCTTTAGGGTTACAAACATTTTGGACTTTCAATTTCCGTTAAAAGCAACGCAAAGCTATCATAACCACGGGATAAAAAGGATAAATGTAAGCTGTTTTCGAATAGAAAAGAAAGGTTTTTAAATAAACTGGAGTTGCTTATTTTCATGAAATTCAATGTTCTTGAGAACAAGAAAAACAGATTGGTTTTTGAGGTTGATGGTGTGGGGCATACTTACACCAATATTCTAAAAAACGAGTTATGGAATGATGATCATGTCAAGGTTTCTACTTATGCTATTAAGCATCCTCAGGTTAGTAAACCTAAATTTATTCTTGAAACTGATGGAGATAGAATCCCTAAGGCTGCTTTAAGCGGGGCTGTTGGCAGGTTAAAGAAGCTAAGCGAGAAGTTCAAGAAAGAGATGTCTGCTATAAGGTAGGCTAAAAAGGCAAAATTCTGGGGTTTTAGGCTTTGTTTTGAGCGAAAGTATTATAAATCTGATAGTGCCTAAGTCCAATATGAGCTTTATCAGAACTAAGAAAATTGATGGCAAGGAGTATGCTTATCTTGTTGAGAATAAGTGGTATAAGCGCAAGGTTAAGGCTAAGGGCAGAGGTCCTAGGCAGAGAGTTTCTAAGTATTTAGGCAGGGTTTATTATTTCAATAAAACAAATAATAATGATTTTTTTAATTATAGTGACATTAAAGATTTAGAACAATATTTGAAAAATAATAAGAATAAAATATTTAGGGATTTGGTGGAATGGGAGCTTTTTAGGCACAGTATCAATAAAAACGACGTTACAATAGACTATACTAATAAAAAAATTATTAAAAATAATAAAGAAGTAAGTTTGAGAATAAATGAAGGGTTTCTAAATAGTTTTACATTGAAGAGGTTATTTAATCTTAGGGCTGGGAATAGTTATTTTCTTGCTAAATGCTTTGTTGATGCTGGTGTAGAGATTCCCAAAGAGATTTTTGTTGGTATTTTTGGGAGATAGTTATATGGTAAATATTTAAATAATACTTCAAAATAATGGTAAGTAATGATAAAATCTAAAAGTGGTGTGATTGTTGGATTAGAAGTGCATACTGAGATTAATTGTGATACCAAGCTTTTTTGCGGGTGTGCTACTAAAGGCTCTGAAGAGCCAAATACAAGAACATGTGAGGTTTGTTTAGGGCAGCCAGGTAGTAAGCCGGTGCTTAATAAAAAGGCTTTAGAGTTTGCTTTAAAGTTATGCTTGGCTTTAAATTGTAAAATTAGCAAGGAGTTAATTTTCTCAAGAAAGTCTTATTTTTACCCGGATATGGCTAAAAACTACCAGATTTCTCAATATGAGATTCCTTTGGGCAATAAGGGAAGCTTAAAATTAAGGTCTGGGAAAGATGTAGGGATTACAAGAGTGCATATGGAAGAAGACCCTGCTGCTTTAATACATCCAAAAGGGATGCAGGAAAGTGCTTATGTTTTAGTTGATTATAATAGAAGTGGAAATCCATTATTGGAAATTGTTACAGAGCCAGAGCTGGAAAGCGCTGCTGAGGCAAGAGAATTTATGAAGCAATTAATTACAATTTTGAGTTATTTAGGTATATTTGATATTAATTCCAATATAATAAAGGCAGATGCTAATGTTTCTATCAAAGAAAGCGGTTTTGTAAAACAAGAAGTCAAGAACATAACTGGATTTAAGGAAATTGAAAGAGCTTTACAATATGAGATATTGAGGCAGAAGGCTGAGGTTGGTGCTAGCAAAAAATTATCGCAGGAAACAAGAGCCTGGGATAGTGAAAAGGGCATTACATTTTTGTTAAGGAAGAAAGAAACAGAAGAGGATTATGGCTATATTCTCGATTCTGATTTGGTAAAAACAGAAATTAGCAAGGAAATGCTGGATAATGTTAAAGCAAGTATGCCGGAACTGGCCCATGACAAAGTTTCTAAATTTGTTTCAAAGCATAAGATAAAGGAAGAAGATGCTCATATAAT
>Ga0187833_10004553_pt1 | contig 13499 bp, 11 predicted proteins | sample ETNtaG_37_FD_167968 | JGI IMG/M metagenome (GOLD analysis project Ga0187833, IMG submission 167968) | Marine microbial and viral communities from oxygen minimum zone, Eastern Pacific Ocean - ETNP2014_SV_400_PacBio MetaG (Illumina Assembly) | ecosystem: Environmental > Aquatic > Marine > Hypoxic... | reverse complement strand
TAAAAAAAAATAAAAATTTTATCTGGTATCTAAATAATGATGACTAATGATTTTAGAAAAATTAGACAGCATTAATTTAGATAATTTTCCCGTAGCTATTTTTGGAAGTGGCCCAGCTGGAATTACTACAGCATTAGAACTAGAAAAAAAAAATATAAAATGTTTAGTGGTGGAAGCAGGAGGAGAAAATTATAGTGAAGCTTCTCAAGAATTTTACAAAGGCAAAATCGTTGGAGATTTTATTACAGATTTAAAGCAAAGTAGATTAAGACAATTTGGAGGAACTTCGGGACATTGGGGTGGTTGGTCGAAGCCCTTGGAACAATACAGTTTTGATCTTTGGCCCTTAAAGACTAATGAGCTTAGTGATTACTCAAAAAGAGCTTGCGAAATATTAAATATTAATAATCAATTCAGAAAATCATCATTAAGTGAGTTTTTTAATCAAATAGAGTTTCAATATTCAAAAGTAAGATTTGCAGATAAATTTAAAAATCATATAAAAAATTCAAATAACATATTTTTAGTTTTGAATACTCAATTGTCACATTTTATTGGACGTAATAACAACACAGAGTATGCCGTGTGTTTTTCTGATAATTATGAAAAGAAAGTAAGTGCAAAGTATTTTATTTTAGCGTGTGGCGGTGTTGAAAATTCTAGACTTTTACTTTGGACCAAAGATAAAAATAAGGAATTTATTGATAATAATTTACCCATCGGCGAATATTGGATGAATCATCCATGGATATTGGCTGGCGTAGGAGCAATTAATAAAAAAAAATTAAAAAAAATACTTAAACATAATTTTTTGGAATATGATGGTCCACTTCATTTTGCAGCAAAAAAAGAGTTAATTGATAAAAAAAATATTTTAAGCTCTTCTATTTATATGAATGCCAAAGAGGATACAAAGATATATAAAGAGATCATAAAAGATATTCTTTGTGTAGCTCCAACATATGGAAAAAAAATAGCCCGCATGATTTTAAAAAAAGATCTTAAATGTGGAAATATTTTTATGCAGGTAGAAGAAGAACCAAACAAAAATAACAAAATTATTTTAGATAAAGAAAAAGATAAATTTGGAATACCGCTTGTAAAATTATTTTATAAAAAATCTAAATATTCACTTAAAACAGCAAAATTTTTTTTAGAAGAATTCGCTAATTTGTGTGTAGAAAATGATTTGGGGAGAATTGCAATTAAAGACAGCATCTATAATCAAAAAGGATTTGAATCTATGGGTGCTTACCATCATATTGGGGGAACAAGAATAGGAGTAAATACTTTCGATTCAGTTTTAAATAAAGATTTAAAAGTTCATAATATTAATAACCTCTATGTTAGTGGAAGTTCTAACTTTGTGACTAGTGGTTATACTAATCCAACTTATACAATTATCCTATTTGCTATTAGGCTCGCTGAGAAAATAAGTGAAAGAATACAAGCATAAATGGTTACATATAAAAAAATATCAAAATTATTAGTACTGGTAATATTAATAATAGTTTGTGGAATCAATACTAATTTTTTTAAAAATTTAGCTGAAGTTGCTTTGTATAAATTTGACGATCGAATGATAAACAAATATGGATTTTGTTCGAACGAAAGTATCGGATACTTGCTTTACCTAAAAAAGAAATATGAGATAAAAGATAATCCTAAAATTGTAAACTATGTTCACACGCCAAGCGTAAATTGGGCAATAGTTAATACAGAGAACATAGACAAAAGTTCAAAAAAATTGATACTACTTAATTATCCTGGCCCTAAATTTAAAAGAAATTTGATCAAAAATAATAATAATTTATTAGAATTAAATAATTTAGATTTTTTATTTGGTAAGTTTAATAAGATTGAAAGTTTAGAAATTTTAAATAATTCAAAAAATTATGGAACAATCAATTGGAAACTAAATATTATTACAATTGATAAATTTAAAAATGAAAAAATAATTAAAGAATATTATATTAAAGATTTTTTAGGTAAAAGTTTAAAAATTTCATTAGATATATTAAGCAAAAATTTAAGTTTAGGTGAAAAAAAAATATATTTTAAAATAAAAAATAAAAACAGTTATGAAATAAAAGATTTAAAAATTAAAGTGATTTTTACAAATAAATATCTTTTAAAAGATTTTCAGATAATAGATAAAATTGATAACTGTTATTATATCGAGTAAATATGATTGAACTTTTTCAAATATTATTAAGTTTTATTCTGTTTTTCTTAATCATTACAGTTCCTATTAATATTTTTAATTCAAAACCATTTATAAGCAAAAATTTTTTTTGTTTAGATGTAGCTTCTTTCAACCTAATATTGAATTGTAATATTTTATTATTAATATCCATCTTACCTATTTCTTTAAAATTATATAATTCATTATTTATTTTTTTCTATTTAGCTATATTTATTTATATATATTTAATTAAAAATTTTAAATCTAATCTAATTAAAAATTTTATTAAATTTATATCAATCTTTTTTATTATATTTTTTATTATTTCAACGAATGTTGCAGGCGAGCTTGATCTTGGATGGGATGCTAAATATTTTTATTATATAAAGGCATTATTTTTTATAGATAATCAAAATTTTTCTGACTTAAAGAAATTCGTTCATTACGCTTATCATCCACATCTTGGTTCTTTTTTTTGGGCCTTTTTTTCAAATTTAATGCCAATAAAATTGGAATATTTTGGAAGACTTTTTTATGTTTTTATATTTTGCTTTTCTATGTTTTATGTTTGTCACAACAGTTTAAAAGAAAAATTTATAGGAAGCGTAATATTTATTTTAATAATTGCAATTTCATATAAGTATGAAAGATTTTCGGGCTTGCAAGAAATTTTAATATTTTCTTTTTTAGTAATTTTATCTAAATATTTTTTGCTAATAAAAGAATCTAAAAATACCTGGTACATATTTTTTATAATTTTAGGTTGCAATTTGATTATTTGGTTTAAAGCTGAAGGAATAGTTTATACAACAATTTTAATTCTATTATTAAATTTTAGTTATAAAATTTCTAATAAGATTAAACTTTATACAAATTTATTTTATTTTTTTATAATAATATTTAAAATTTCCATTTATCAATATTTTAATTTTATTTTAAATGGACAACCCTTTTACAATTTAGATTATGTATTAAATTTAAATTTTGAACTCATATTATATAAATTAAAAATTATTTTATCTTTCTTATTTTACTACGCTACTCAAAATGTTTTTTTTATATCGGGATTTTTAATTTTGTTGGTATTAAATTTTAAAAAGAAAATTGACAGCTATATAAAGCTTTTAAATTATTATTTTATTTTAAATATTATATTTATACTCTGCGCGTATGTGTTAAGAGACCTTGAAATTGAGTATTTTGTTAGAACAACCTTGGAACGTATAATTTTTACATCTTCGGGATTTTATGTACTTTTAACTATTAACATCTTTAAGAATTATAAAAATTTTTTAAAATAAAAATTATTTGGACAAATTAAATTGATTACATCAAAGATCTAAAATTAGCAAAATGCTGAGAATGGAAAAAATTATTACATTTTTAATAGATTTTGTTGAGAAATATTATACTCACAAGAAAATATATAATTTTTTTAAAAAATTAAATATTAAGACTATTATTGATGTGGGAGCCCATAAAGGGGAGTTTTTACAATCGATTAAAAAAATAAAGAGTTATGAAAAAATTTATTCATTTGAACCACAAAGCAAAATATTTCAAGAACTCAATTTATTAAGTACTAAAAACAAAATATACTGTTTTAATTTAGCCCTAAGTAACAATAATTCAATTAAAAATTTAAAAATAAATAAAAAATCTTCTACTAGCACATTCTCTGAAATAAATGACTTATCCTTATGGTATAAAATTAAATCTTTTTTTATAAGTGGATCGATCAAAACATCTTTTGTTGGTGAGGAGAAAGTAAAAGTCATTACACTAGATGAGTTTTGTAATACACACAAAATATTAAATATTGATTTGTTAAAGATTGACACTGAGGGTCACGAAAAAGAAGTATTGAAGGGTGCACTAAATCTGATTAAAAAAAAAAAAATTAAATATATTCTCTTAGAGTTTCATTTATCAAAAATGTACCAAAATTACGACATAAGGGATTTAGAAAATTTTTTAGACAATTTTAATTTTAAATTAATAAAAAAATATAGATTTCCATTTCTTAGTTCCGAAGATAGAATTTATAGCTTGGCGCAGTAATTATTTTTCTATTTTTCAATTTGAATTTTTTCTTCAATAATATGATAAATAAATTTTGCTATTGATTTATTTGCTGGTGGTGAATAATTGGTATTGTCCACATAAGACAATTCTTTTTCATTACTTAGAGAAAACGATATATCTATAACGTTTTTTGCTTTTTTTAAAATCCAATATTTTTTACTTTGAATTTCAAAAAAATTTTTCTTATCCCCTTTTAAAAATATACCATGTATTCCTGCAAATGGTTGCAAAAAAGTATAACAGTTTAATTCAAATTTTTTACAAATACTAATTCTTATATCAGTATTGTCTTGAAATACTTGAAATAGTTCTTCACTATTTTTACTTTCAAGAAATTTTTTTTGTTGCAAATTTATACTTTTATTTTTTTTTTGAATTTTTTCAATAAATTGAACCACTGGAAGAGTTCCTAAAAAAATAGGAAAAGTATATTTGTATAAATTCCAATATTTTTGATGAAAAACTATATATATCTCTTCAAGAAATTGAGTATTTAAAATATTTTTATTGCCACCTTCATTCATACCATCAACAAAAAAAACAAAATCTCCCGATTTAAATTTCTTCTTTAATAAATGTTGTAGAAATAAAACATTTTCTTGTGTTGAAAAATAACTTCCTCTTCCAAAATTAAAAACGCAAAGGTTTTTATTTGGAAATTTGTTATTTAATTCATCTTTAAAATAGGAGGAAAAAGTTTGTTCATCAGTAACGTTATAACCAAAAGTTGCTTCCCCTCCATAAAAAAAAAAATTAACATTACATACATCTCCATTTTTAATTTTTCTTCCATTTGTTTTTGAAACATTTACATACTTAAAATCTTTCCTTGGACTTTCAATAAGTCCAGTAAATTGCTCATACTCATACAACCTTTTCTTTTGCCAAGTTTCTAGATACAAAATTAAACCTTCTTTTTCATTTAAATTTAAAATTCGAAGAACTTCATTTGAGTAGGGTTTATAATTTTTAAATTTATATTTAGTTTTTAGGGACCAAACATATCCTAATAAAATATTTAGAACTATAAATGCTATAGTAATAAAAATAAAAATATTTGTGATTTTTTTAAGTGTTTTCATACTTTAATATACAAAAAAAATATCAAAATTTATTTTTTATTAGGCTATTCATTAAAGAATTAATATATATATCTTATAAAAATTAATTTATGAATTATTCATAATATATATACATGAAATATTTCAATCTTAGCAATATTTAATCTGATGAATAAGAATTATTTGAAATTTTTTAAATTAATTTTAGGGAAAAATAGCTTATTAAGAGCTTTGCAAATTTACGAATGCTTAAATACTAATCTCTCAGGTATTTCTCTAGAGCTTGGAGCAATAAGCGATAAAAACAAAACTTTTTCAAACTATGTAAAGGGTAAATCAAAATTCCATTATTCAAATAAAATCATTAATAAAAGATCGAATACTTTTTATTCTGACTTAACAAAAAAAATAAAAGTCTCTGCAAAAACTTATGAAAATGTATTACTTTTTAATGTTCTGGAACATTTACCCGAATATAAAATGGCCTTTTCAGAAATTTATAGAATTTTGAAAAAAGGGGGTAATTTTATTGGATCAGTTCCTTTTATTTATCAAATACATGCTGCACCAAATGATTATTTCAGATTTAGTAGACAATTTTTTGAATTAAACTTGAAAAGGTATCGATTTAAAAAAGTAAAAGTTAAATCTTTGGGATTTGGTCCATTTATAGCTAGTTATGCACTTCTTCATTCCTATTTAAAATTTTTGCCTTTTTTAAGTCAGATATTATTATTATTAGCTTATATTCTAGATAGTTTTATACAGATTTTTGTTAAAACTGGCCTTAAAGAGATTTTTCCTCTTGGTTATTTTTTTACTGCAAAAAAATGATTTTAAAATCTGCTTTGGAACAATTTAAATAGAAATGAAAATTTTTTATTGGTCTCCTTTTATATCAAAAGTTGCAACAGTATCCTCAGTAATTAGATCGGCCGAATCCATATTGAAATATTCAAAAAATGAAAAAAATATAAATGTAGCAATAATAGATGCGATTGGTGAGTGGCAAGATTATAAAAAATTTATTGATCCAAAAATTAAAATTATAAATTTGAACAAAAAAAACATTTTTAAATATTTACCAAAAGGAAATTTTTTTAAAAGTAGATTATCTTATATTCTAATTTTTTTTTTAAATTTTTTCAAACTACTAAATTTAATAAATGAAAAAAAACCTGATTATCTAATTGCTCACTTGATTACCTCTCTCCCAATTTTTTTATCATTGATTATTACAAAAAAAACTAAAATTGTTTTAAGAATTTCTGGTTTACCAAAATTAAATTTTTTTCGTTATATATTTTGGAAATTATTTTCAAAAAAAATTTATAAAGTTGTATGCCCAACAATAGCAACTTTTGAACATTTAAAAAAAATAAATATCTTTGATAAACATAAAATTTATATTTTGAGAGATCCGGCCATTCTGTTACATGAATTTTTAAATAAAAAACGAGAACAAGTAAAAGATTTAAAAATAGAGAAAAAAAACCTAATCATTGGAATTGGCAGATTGACTCGACAAAAAAATTTTCTTTTTTTAATTAGAGCCTTCAGCAAAATATTAATTAAGTACCCCAATTATCATTTGATTTTGTTAGGAGATGGAGAACAAAAGGAACTGTTAATTAAAGAGGCAAATAGATTAAATCTTACGGATAAAATATCTTTTTTAGGGTATCAAGAGAACGTTTATAAATATTTAGTAAATTCAGATTGTTTTATATTAACATCTTTATGGGAAGATCCCGGATTTGTAATTCTTGAAGCCGCATTAAGTAATACATTTGTAATATCAAGCAATTGTCCCAATGGTCCAGATGAAATTTTATTAAGTGGGCAAAATGGATTATTATTTGAAAGCAATAATTTGTCAGATTTTTTAAAAAGATTTGATGAATTTAAAAACTTGACTGAAGAAGAACTCAGTAAAAAAAAACTTTGTGCAAAAAAGCAAATAAAAGCGTTTACTCAATTTGCTCATTTTAAATCATTAAAAAGTATTATTAACTTGAATGAATAAAAAAAATTATTAATGCTATTTTGTTATCCTAATTTCAATAATATTTATATTTTTCAATACTATTTATGACACTTGTTATTTGCATATGTACTTACAATAGAAACCAGAGTTTGATTAGATGTTTAAAGAGTATCAATAATTTATATTTGGTATCAAATATTAAAATCAAAATTATAATTGTTGACAACTCTACTAAAAATATTTCCTTTTCATTAATTAAAAAATTAAAAAAATCATACAAATTTAAAATAATACAGTTAAATGAAAAAAGAAGGGGGGTCGTTTATGCAAGAAATAGATGTTTAAATGCGGCAAGAAAAATAAATCCGAAATTTATATGTTTTTTTGACGATGATTGCGTTGTAGATCGTTTTTGGTTAAAGAATGTTTTTAAAATTATAAAATTTACAAAAGGTAAAATTGTTACAGGTCCACAATTACCTTTAATTAGTAATTCTTTAAAGAAATCAAATTTAATGAACTATTCCCAATTTTTTGAGAAGACATATAAAGAAAATATTAGAAAAGTTTATTGGGCAGCGAGTAATAATGTTTTTTTGGAATATAATATTATAAAAAAACACAAACTTTTATTTGATAAAACATTAAATAAATTTGGAATGGGTGAAGACCAGTTATTTTTTTCAAAACTTCGTAATTATGGTTATAAAATATATTGGAGTAAAACGATAAAAGTTTTTGAAAATATCCACAAACATAGATTGAATTTAAAATGGTTACTTACGAGAAGCTTTAGATTGGGAGTTCTTGGACATTATATAGATATAAGAATATATGGAAGAGTGACAGGTTTTATAATTAATTATTTAAAAAGTTTTTACTATTTCTTGAAAGCTTTTTGTCTAATTCTTTTGTTTTTTAATATTAAATTTCGAACTCAAATGCTCAATTATTTTTCTAGATTTTGTGGAAGGTTAATTGGACCTTTCATTTTAAAAAAAATAGATTTTGTTAGAAAATGAATATTAATTCTAGAAACGTTTTTATTATTTACATTTTTTTATATTTTTCTTTGCTTGCCGGTTTTTACTTCAATGAAGATTTTGTAATAGGATATAAAGTTGATTATTACTATGTACATAAACAATTCATTTCTTTCTTCAGAGAAGATTTTGTAAAAACTTTATTAAATTTCACTACAATTGAACAAAATGAAACCAGTTTCTATAATACGAGTCATTCACCCATTTATTATATTTTTATTTTATTTTTAGAAAAAATTTCATTTAATGAAACGTTATCAAGATTAATAAATTTACATATTTCCCTATTAATACCTTATTTTTTTTATTTATGTTTGAGATTGAAATATAAATTTCAGAAAAATGATCTTAAAATTTTAATACCATGCATAATATTTTTTTCTCCATACTTTCGATCAAGTTCAATTTGGCAAGGAAGTGAAAATTTATCTCTTATTTTATTGTTAATTAGTTTTTATTTTTTTTTAAAATATGAATCCAATAAAGAAAAAAATTTATCTAATATTTTATTGAATGCTTTATTTTTAGCTTGTTCAGCCTATTTTAGACCAATTTATGTTTTATTCAGTATTTATTTTTTACTTAGATTTTATTTAGATTTAAAATTTTCAACTAAATTAATATATTATATTTTATTAAATATATTATTAAGCATTCCAGCAATATATTATGTATTTGTTTTAGAAATAAATTTTTTTTCCACTCACATTAACTATGGTTTAAACTTGTTCAGATTTGTAAATCAATTTTCCTTAACAATTTCAATTATATTTTTTTATTCTATCCCTTTTATATTGCCGCTTCTTATACAAAATTTAAAAGTATTTTTATTTAAAATTGAAAATGTTATTTTGTCGATAATTTCTTTATATCTTCTTATATTTTATTTTACTTATAATTATCCTTATGGGGGAGGTATTTTTTACAAAGTTTCATTATTGGTTCTTGACAATAATTATTTATTTTATTTATTTTTTTTAATAAGTCTAAATGTACTATTTGTGATTTTATTTAATAGTGAAAAAAAACAAAATAAATTTATTGATTCAATTTTAATTTTAACACTTATTTTTCTTGAACCAGATCGTTTTATTTATCACGAAACATACGATCCATTATTATACTTTATTTTTTTTCTTTTGATAAAAAACAAAATTTTTTTAAATTTCACTAAAAAGTTGACTAATAAAAAATTCATATTATTAATTCTTTTTTGCATATCTTTCTTCGCTTTATCAGTTTTAAAAACGATTTATTATCAGATTGAAATGCCGAAATACCAATCATCACGTATGAATCTTTTCCAATAACCAAATCTTTCTACCAAAAAATTGCAAGGTTAGCATTGTAGGTTAGGATAAATAATTTATTATTTTGATTTGAATTTTTTGGTAAAATTTATATTTGATAAATTTATTTTATAATGAGCATATTACCAAACCTACTAATTAGGTTTATTTAAAAATGCATGGACTAATGAAAAATTTATCCAAAAAATTGATCCGTTAAATGTTGAAAAAATGCTACCCGAGGGTAGTAATGGAATAAAAAATGTTAAAACAAATAAAATTGATGCTAGATGAGTTATGTCACCTGTTTTACGGTAGATTTTAAAGCTGTTGAATAAAATATTAAAGATTGAAAAAATAATAATTAAGTAACCTATTAGCCCTTGTTCGGATAATATTTCAAAATGGACTTGATGTGGATGGTTTGAACACCTTTCATATGTATATATAATTTCAGTATTAAGATATTTTTTATCGTGACAAATATATCGAAATTTTGAATTTCCAACACCGAAGATTGGATAATCTTTGAATATTTTCCAGGCAGTATCGTAATGTGCAAAATGTTTTATGTGACCATATTTTTCATAAATAGATCCTTGATCATATATTAGCATTCTTTTCCAAATAAAAATTTGTCTAGAGTATATATTTGTGGATATTAAAGTGGAAAGAGTAATTCCAATAATAACAAGTAAAAAAATATATTTTTTTTTTATATAAAAATTAACGTCATCAATCAAAAAAAGTATTATAGTAGCAACAATTAGTGCTTTTATAAAATTTGATCTTTCACCTGATAAATAAATACAAATTATTGATAAACAAAAAAATATATTTGAAAATATTTTTTTTTTTGAATAATTTTTAGTCAATTTAAATAAAAAACCAGAAATCAAAAATGAAAAACCAAGCACAAATCCACCAACAACCAGTTCGTCTTTAAAAAAACTTACAATTCTATGTGAAGATGGACTTTTAAAACCTAATAAATTAAAGCCAAAAATACGCTCGAAGATAATGTCAATTAAAACAATAAAAATTATTATAGTCCAGTATAGAAATATTTTATCAAAAACTTTTTTTAGGTTGATAAAAAAATATTGAACCGCAAATAAAAAGATTACAAATCTTATAAAGCCTACCGATCTTATTACACTTTCTTTTTGGGGATAAACTTTATGTTGCTCGATGAAATCAAAACTCAATGTAAGTGTTGTCGAAATAGCTGAATTTAATATCAGATAAATCCAAAAAAAAATAAAAAAATATAGATATTTATTTTTTATCCAAGACCATTTTTTTTGACGATAACATGTAAACAAAAAAAATAAGTCTATAATTAGTATATTTGAGTTTATTGCAGTATTACCCCATATTAATGATATTGGTAAGAAGGAAAAAAAAAAAATAACAAACTTTTCATTAAGATAAACTTTTTTAGAATTTTTAAAACTTATTGTGTTTGTATTGATTAATGTCATTAATGTTGGTTTAAGTTTATTTTTAATTAATTATATATATTATGTTTTTAAATTAATTTATGAAAAAAGCATTAAAAAAAAGAAAAATATTTATAGCGGGTCACAATGGGATGGTAGGATCTTCAATCTTAAGACACTTTAAAAATTTAGGCTTGAATAGAATTATTATCCAGAGTAGGAAAAAATTAGATCTAACAAACTGGAATAAAGTTAATAAATTTTTAAAAAAAACAAAACCAGATATAGTAATTAATTGCGCAGGAAGGGTAGGTGGAATACTTGCAAATTTTACCTATCCAAAAGAGTTTTTGTTTGAAAATATTTACATCCAATTAAATTTATTGGATGCATGTTTTAAAAATAAAGTGAAAACCTTTGTTAATCTTGGAAGCTCATGCATCTATCCAAAAAAATCAAAACAGCCTATCAAGGAAGATTATTTATTGTCAGGAAAATTAGAATTTACCAATGAGGCTTATGCAATTGCAAAAATTGTTGGACTCAAATCATGCGAATTTTATAATAGACAATTTAAAACAAATTACTTTACGTTAATGCCATGCAACCTGTATGGACCAAATGATAATTTTGACATTAGTAGTAGCCACTTTATTCCTGGTTTAATTAAGAAATTTTATATGGCTAACCGCAAAAATATGAAAAATGTAGAAGTTTGGGGTACGGGCAAGGCAAAAAGAGAAATAATGTACGTAGATGATTTAGCATCTGCAATTTTTTTTATACTTAATAAAGTTGATGAAAAAGATAAAAAAGTTTTGGACGTTTTGAAAAAAAATTCCCATATAAACATTGGGGTTAATAAAGAATATACCATTAGGCAATTTGCAAATATGATAGGCAAGTTATTTAATAAAAAAATTAATTTAAAATTTAATAAATCATATCCTGACGGAACACCTCGGAAACTGCTAGACAGTTCTACTATATATAGCATGGGTTGGAGACCGATTATATCAATTGAAAAAGGTCTTAGGAAAACCCTGGAATGGTATAAGAAAAATATAAAATAAGTTAACTATGTTGACAAAATTAGTCTAATAAAAAGAAGAACTCATTTAATAATTGATGAAATTTAAAAATTTTTATATTTAAATAAATAGATGGGCATGTAGTTCAGTGGTAGAATGCTACGTTGACATCGTAGAGGTCGCAAGTTCAATTCTTGCCGTGCCCACCAAATCTCAAAAATTACAGAAAAATTTTACTTAATAAAATGATTTCTAATAATTTGTTTGCAATTTATATTTATAAATATATAGATACATTGCCTGGTAATTATTGCGAAGGGGTAATACCCGATTCCATCCCGAACTCGGAAGTCAAGCCCTTCAGCGCCGATGGTACTTTGTCTTAAGGCATGGAAGAGTAGGACGTTGCCAGGCTAAACAAATTTAAATTTATGAAAATTGCTAGCTCATTAAAGTCATTGAAAAAAAGAGATTTGAATTCGAAATTAGTTAAAAGAAGAGGAAGGATTTATATAATCAACAAAAAAAATCCTAAATTTAAAGCTAGACAAAAATAATTTCTATATTTCTTTTATAAATCATGAAAATCGGATCAATAAGCGGAGATTTAACTTCAGAGAAAAGAATTTCTTTAACTCCCGAAGTATCAAAAAAATATTTAGATTTAGGTATTAAAATTTTTATAAATAAAAATTATGGGATTCATTTGGGTTTTCATGATAAAGATTATAAAGAAAAAGGGGTTCAAATACTAAATAATATAGATGAAGTTATTAATAATTGTAATTCTTTACTACAAGTTAATTTACCAGAAATTAATTATATTGAAAAACTTAGAGAGAATACTTCATTAATAGGTGTTTTTAATCCTTATGGTAATAAAGAAAAAATAGATTTATTATTAAAAAAAAAAATTAATATTTTTTCTTTAGACTTGCTGCCAAGAATAGCTAGAGCTCAGTCAATGGATGTTTTATCTTCGCAAGCTAATTTGTCTGGTTATAAAGCAGTAATAGAATCTTTCAATGAATTTGAAAAAGTTATTCCAATGATGATGACCGCTGCTGGAACTATACCTGCGGCAAAAGTTTTGGTAATTGGAGCTGGGGTAGCTGGTTTGCAAGCAATTGCCACAGCAAAACGTCTTGGAGCAATAGTTTTTGCTACCGATGTAAGACAGGCATCTAAGGAGCAAGTAGAAAGTTTAGGAGGAAAATTTTTGTCCGTTGAAGGAGCTGATGACCTGGAAACTAAAGAAGGATATGCAAAAGAAGCAGATGAAAAGTTTAAATTAAAGCAGCAAAAATTGTTAAGCGATACATTAAAAAAAATTGATATTGTTATTTGTACAGCTTTGATACCGGGTAAAAAAGCAC
>Ga0187833_10004552_pt1 | contig 13500 bp, 15 predicted proteins | sample ETNtaG_37_FD_167968 | JGI IMG/M metagenome (GOLD analysis project Ga0187833, IMG submission 167968) | Marine microbial and viral communities from oxygen minimum zone, Eastern Pacific Ocean - ETNP2014_SV_400_PacBio MetaG (Illumina Assembly) | ecosystem: Environmental > Aquatic > Marine > Hypoxic... | reverse complement strand
GGGTATGTTTTTAATTACAACCTTCTTATTTGTTAATATTGTAGATGCTAATATTGGAAGTGTCGCATTTTTTGAGCCAGAAATTACGATGGTTCCAGATATTTTTCTACCACCTCTAATTTCTAATTTTTGCATTTAATAAAAAAATTAAATTTTTGGTAAAGTAACACCAGTCTGTTTCATATACTTTCCATTTCTCTTTTCGTAAGTTATTGCTGGTTCTTCGTTACCCTTTAAAAAAATAAACTGAGCTGCACCTTCATTAGCATAGATTTTTGCCGGTAATGGTGTGGTATTAGAAAATTCAAGTGTAACATGACCTTCCCAAGCAGGTTCAAGTGGAGTTACATTTACAATAATTCCGCATCGCGCATATGTAGATTTACCCAAACATATAACTAAAATATCTTTTGGTATCTTAAAATATTCTACAGTGCTTGCTAATACAAAAGAATTTGGTGGTATTACACACACGTCACTTTTTCTTGACACAAAGCTGTTGCTTTTAAAATTTTTTGGATCAACTATTGCTGAATCTACATCTGTAAAAATTTTAAACTCGTTAGAAACTCTAGCATCGTAACCAAACGAAGATAATCCATAAGAAATTGTCTTTTCACGTTTTTGTTCAGAAACAAATGGCTTAATCATTTCTTTTTCTAGAGCCATTTTTTTAATCCAGCGATCCGATAAAACGCTCATTTGTTATTTTTTATTTTTTTTTTTATTTTATCCTGAAATATTTTTCTTTTTTTAAGATTATTTTTTAATGCACGTTCTATTCTTTGCAATCTTAATTCTTTTTTCAAATTTATTTGCATCCATTTTACTTCTGATTTGGATTCGTTAAATCTTCTAGTGTAATTGTCTTTTTAATGTCGTGCGTTTTAACCTCTTCTTTTTCTTCAGGTTCTGCAGATGATAACCTCTTCATTCGACGTTGTGCTAATCGAGCTTTTCGTTTTGCCTCTTTTAGCATAGCTCTTTCGCCACGCTTTGATTTATAATCGTAATGTATGCCCATAAATTTACCATCTATTGATATTTGTTTTTACTTTGTTGATCGCTGTATTGTCAAGTTAGTTGAATAATATGGCAATTTTTTGCTTACTCAAAAAGTGAATATTTGATAATTCTAACTTCACGAGAGCCCACATAGCTCAGTTGGTAGAGCGCTTCCATGGTAAGGAAGAGGTCGTATGCTCGATTCACACTGCGGACACCAAAATTATTAAATTATCCACTCTTTAAATTTTTCTTTGTTATCGACAATATATTTTGGAAAAGAGTTGTCTATTTGCACTTTTTTATAACTTATTTCTCTGTCAAAAATATCTTTACCTTTATTAATTTTTTCATTAATAATTTCAGGGTTTGTAAGATTTGACTTATTAAACTCTCCATGGGCAAATGATTTCATTTTTTTTAATATATTTTCCGTATTTTGTAAATACGCAAAATGCCATCCTCCATTTTCAATAATTTGAAAATTTCTTGGTTTGTCAAATCTCCAAAAAGGATATTTTTTAAATTTTAAATTTCTAAGCCATTGTGGTGATTTAAGATTTTTTTTTAAACAAATTTTTGACCCATGCCAATTATTTTCCGTTTCGTTCAATAAATTAATTTTATAATTAAACATTTTTTGGGAAAAAACTGCATATTTTTTTTTTTTATCAAATATATTAAGTTTGTTTAAATCTGGTATCTCATCAACATCAGACAATATGATTAGATCATCATCACTACAATTCTTTAATCCCCTTGTAAGAGAGTTTCTTTGATGCTGTTCAACTAAAGATTCTCCTCCGAAGTGGGGTTTCTTAATAACTTCCAAGGTATCGTCGACTACTATGTAAATAATTTTTTTGCGAAATTTCTTAAATTTTTTTATATCGAAATTTAATTTTTTAGAATTTCCTTGGTGATCTGTTGTAGATTCTACCATTACAAAAAAATCAACAAACTCGTTTAGTATATTTAATCTTAAATCTAAAATATGTTCTTCATTAAAAAATTGAAAACAGTCGTAAATTGCCATAATAAAATATAAATTATATATTTTTCTCAATCAATAAAATTGAATTCGTTAATAAAAAAATTTATCTTTTAATTTTTGCACTTCAAAGTTTTCTGAAAAATTTAATTTTTCAGAAATATTCTGTAACAGCTTAATATGACCAAAAATTAACATCAAACTGATAAATTCTTTTTTCCTAGACAAAATTAATTTTTTCCCTAAATCGTTTAAATAATTTGGAATAAATATCATATCCATTTCTACTGGGGATTTTGTTACATGTGGTCCTATTTCTATCCACTCACAAGTCATATAATTTATTTTGTATAAGTGATTTATTAATTCGCTCCAGCTAGGAACATTTTCATACATTGGCACAATCTGCACTTCTATTTTCATCATCAATGGTTGATATTCACCTAAACCTTTTAAAATTTCAAGTTCAGAGCCCTGGGTATCAATTTTCAAAAAATCCAAATTTTTTATATTTTGTTCGTTCAGACTGTCATTCGCTGTTGTACACTCAACATCTATTTCCTCTGTAACATCAAATAATGAAAAATCCTTTTTTTTAAAATTATATAAATCATAATTGTCTTTGCTAGGTCTGTACATAGAAGAGCTGCCGGAACGTTTTCCCAAAATATATAATTTTTTTTTACAGTTTGTGCTCCAAAGCCCCTTTGAAATAACTTTATAACCTTGCTTAGTTAATTTCTCTGATTCGTTTGCAAGCGGTTCAACAACTATAGGCGTAAAAAAATTGTCATATTTTTTGTAAAATATGCTATTATTAAAAAAACCACCTTGTGCTCCAACGTCAAGTGCAACTAGTTTGTTATCATCTAGCAATTCTGAAATAAAACTCGTGTGATCATCAATTTTGTGAGATTCGTGCCGTAGTTTATTAAGTTGATTTATTATTCTTGAATTTAACCGTAATGCTATAAAAATTCTAGAAATAATTGGAACAAAAAAATAAATTATCTTGGATAATAATCTAAAAAAAAATCTTATTATTTTTAACAATGCAGGTTTAATCATTTTTTGGTAAATGTCGTTAACCCCAATTTTCTATCTTTAATTCTAGAGGAGGCACAGTGAATATGACTTCTGTCTATTATAAGAGATTCACCAACTTTCCAATTATATATAAATTCCACTTCTAGCCCCTTAAGATTATTTATATCTATATGAGTTAAATATTTCTGATGAATTTTCTTATCAAATTCTTTATCGCCCAAATGTTTATTGGACCTGTCATTTTGATCAGATTTTGGTTTAAATTTTAATTCACCTTTATCAATAGTAAAAGATGTTGATCTTCCATACCATCTTTTTTTAAAAAAAACAGTATCTCCAATTGGAGTTAATGGTGTAACCACTTGTTTATAAATTATATCTTCCTCTTTAAATCCTGAATCTACATGTATTGGAAGAGGTGAAAAACTCTCATGAAAAAGTCCATAATAATCCTCTCCCGATTCAGATCTCAAATTATCCATCCTAAAATCTCCTAACACATCCTTTAGTTTGTTAAAATATATTTTATCTAATTCTTTATTATAATTTTGTATCCAAGCTTTTTTTCTAACGTTTTGTATTTTATTAAAAGTTTTTTCAGGTAAATTTGCAAAAAGATCTTGCATCATTTTTGTTTCCTTTTCAGAAAAAATATTAATTTTTTTAGGTGGAGACTCTAAACTTTTAACTTGATCCAAATACTTACGTTCCATAAAAAAATAATTTATTCTTTGAAGTAAAACTTTCTAATTATAAATGCAATGATCAAGATGAAAAAAAATGCAATTATTGGAATATAAATTTCGTGAGATAGCAAAACTGTTGAAATGCTCAACTCTGCGTTCTGGTCTACAACCTTTTCAATTCCGCTTCCAAGCGCGATTGTAACAAACATTGAAGGTGCACTACCAATAAAAGTTGCAATTACATAATTTCTTAATGACATATCGAATAAAACAGGAAGAATATTTTGAATAGCATAGGGTGCTCCTCCTCCACCTATAAATCTAAAGCACATAAAATAAAGGATATCATTTTTAACAAAAAAATCTTTCAGTTTGGAAAATTTTGGCGCCAATTTTTGTTTAATTACATCTCGAAAAAAAAAACCTACCAACGCATATAACATTGTCGATCCTATTGTTGTGGATGTAAGTACAATTAATATTCCCCACCATTTACCAAATACAAAACCCGAAAAAATAAGTAAAGGCATTGCAAAACCTAAGAGTAATACCCAAAAAATTGAAAAAATAAAAAAAGAAATAGTTAGAAATAAAAAATTTTCATTTTTATAATTTAAAATAATATCTTTATTTAGCCTGATAAATTCATAACTCATTAAATCTTTAATATCGATAACAGAAAATAAAAAATATAAGCCAATTAAAATTATGACAAGATAGGTTGTTCCAAGAATAAATTTTATATTTAAGAAATTTATATTCATAAACTAATTTTTAACTGTACTTATATGTGCTTATTACCTATAACTATCAAAAAATTTTAAGAAGAACTAAATAAATTTTATGAAAAGAACCTACCAACCTAGCCGAATTGTGAGAAAAAGAAGACATGGATTTAGATCCAGAATGAAAAAAAAGGGTGGACGAAATATTCTTGCAAGAAGAAGGGCAAAGGGAAGAAAAAAAATATCTACTTAATTAAGTTCTCGAAATGATCAAATTTAGAAGCCTGAAACGTAGCAAAGATTTTATAAAAATTTTAAAGAAAAAAAGATTAAATACAAAATATTTTACAATCTTTTTTGATAAAAATTTAACAAATTTTAACAAATATTTAAATATAAGTTTTGTAATGAAAAAAAATATTGGAAACGCTATCACTAGAAATAGAATAAAGCGAAAATTAAAGTATGCCGTTCAAAAAATTTCGAAGGAAAGCAAGCTAATAGACTTAAACTACACTTATGTAATTTTTGGAAAAAATAATGTATACAAAGATAAATTTGCAAGTGTTCTATGTGAAGTGAATGATGCATTTAAAAAAATAAAACAAGTAGACAACTAATTATGAAAGTAATAAATAACTTTTCAATTCTAATAATAAAATTTTATAAATATTTTATTTCACCTTATTTCCCATCAAACTGTAGATATCTTCCCACTTGCTCTGAATATTTTATAGATTCGCTAAAATTTAACGGAATTATAAAAGGTTCCTTTCTGGGAATAAAAAGAATTTTAAGATGTCATCCAATCAAAATTTTAGGTGGAAAGAGCGGATATGATCCCGTGCCTATCTTAAAAAAGGAAAAAAAGTAAATGGATTTTAGAAATGTATTAATAGCAATTGTGCTTTCAACAATAGTTTTAGTTGGTTGGGCAACTTTTTTTGAACCTCCTATTGTTGAACAACAAACTATTGAAAACAAAATAACAAAAAATGAAGATATTTCCTCTCCTTCAATTGATGAAAAGGAAATTAAAAATGAAATTACAAGAACTGATGTAATTAATAAGACAAATCGAGCCAAAGTAGAAAATGAAAATATTAAAGGATCTATATCACTTCAAGGTGCAATTATAGACGATATAATATTTAAGAATTACAAAGAAACCTTAAACGGTGAAAATAAAGTAGCTTTTTTAAATCCAAAAAATTCCTCAAAAGAGTATTTTATTGAAACGGGCTGGGCCCTAGGTGGAAACGAAAAAATAAAACTACCATTAGACAATACACTTTGGAAAGTTAAAGGAAATAATACCCTGACGCCAAATAATCCAATCACACTTGAATGGAACAATAATGAAGGTTTAATTTTTACAAAAAAAATTGAATTAGATAACAAGTTTTTATTTAAAATTACACAAGGTATTAAAAATACCTCAAATAAATCTTTTCAATTTTACCCATATGCACAAATAACCCGAAAAGGCAAACCAGAAGGAAGACAAATATACATTTTACATGAAGGTTTTCTTGGAGTCTTCGGAGACGAACTTATAGAAAAAAATTTTGGTGATGTTGAAGAAGAAAAATTTACTATTAATAGTTCAAAGGGCTGGTTGGGTATCACAGACAAGTATTGGTTAACTGCAATAGTTCCAGAAAAAGGTAAAAACTTTAAAGCTGAGTTTTTATTAAAAAATGAAAAATATAAAGCTAATTATATAATTAAAGAAGCTATAATTTTAAATCCTAATAATTCCATAACAAACGAAATAAAAACTTTTGTTGCTGCAAAAGAAGTTACGGTTATTGATAGTTACGCTGAACAATTGGGTATAGAAAAATTTGACCTAGCAATAGATTGGGGCTGGTTCTATTTCTTTACAAAACCATTATTTTTTATCATTGATTATTTCTTCAAACTTACTGGAAATTTTGGACTAGCAATTGTTATTATTACTGCATTGGTTAGATTAATCTTTTTTCCTCTTGCAAATTATTCTTTTAAGTCAATGGCAAAAATGAAAATACTTCAACCAGAAATGCTTAGACTGAAAGAATTACACAAAAACGACAAAGTAAAATTGCAACAAGAAATGATGGCTTTATACAAAAGAGAAAAAGTTAACCCTATTTCCGGTTGCTTACCAGTAATGATACAAATTCCATTTTTCTTTGCAATTTACAAAATGTTGTATGTTACCCTAGAAATGAGACATCAACCTTTCTTTGGTTGGATAAAAGATTTATCTGAAAGAGATCCAACTTCTGTATTTAATTTATTTGGATTAATTCCCTGGGATCCACCAACTTTTTTAATGATAGGAGCTTGGCCAATATTAATGGGCTTAAGCATGTACGTTCAGCAAAAATTAAATCCTACTCCACCTGATCCTGTTCAGGCAAAAATATTTATGTTTTTTCCACTTTTTTTAACAATTATATTGGCTCCATTCCCATCGGGGTTAGTTGTGTATTGGACCGTAAACAACATATTAACTATTACACAGCAGTGGGTAATCATGAGGGGAACAAAAGTAAAAACGGTCTAAAAAATTAATGTCCACAGCCAAAAATTTAGAAAATAAAATAAAAGAGTATTGGCCAAAGGAGGGTCCTTCAACTCAAGAAATAGAAAAATATGTAAAAAAATATTCAAAGGAAAAAATAATTATCAAGTGTGGAGGCAGAGTTCTTTTAGATCCAGATCTATTTAACAATTTTATAAATGATATAACTGTATTAAAAAAACTAAGATTAACTCCTATTGTGGTTCATGGTGGAGGACCAAGAATAAAGAAAAAATTAGATGAGTTAAATATAGAAACTAAATTTATTATGGGGCTAAGAGTAACTGATGAAAAAGTTATAAAAGTTGTTGAAGATGTCATGATAGAATTTAACAAAGAAATTGTTGAAGCTCTGGAAAAAAAAACATGTAAAGCTAAATCTATAACGATTAAAGAAAATAATGTAATTTATGCTGAGCAAAAAAATAAAGAATTAGGTTACGTGGGCATACCGATAAGAATTGATGACAAATTAATAAAAAATCTAATAAAAGATGACTTCATACCAATCGTATCTCCGATGGGACTAAATGAAAAAAAACAAGTTTACAATATTAATGCTGATACTGCTGCGGGTGCCTTAGCAAAAAGTTTAAAATCGAGAAGATTAATGTTAATGACAGATGTTGAGGGAGTTTATGATAAAAACAAAAAATTAATTTCAGAAATTAAATCAACTGAAGCTGAAAAGTTAATTTACGATGAAACCATTAGTGAGGGTATGATACCCAAAATAAGAACATGCATTAATGCTGTTAACAATAACGTCAGAGGTGTTGCGGTCATTGATGGCAGAAAACCTCATTCAATTCTTTTTGAACTATTTTCAGATAAAGGTGCCGGAACCCTTATAAGAAAATGAAAGCTTTTCAATCGATTAAATTTTGGATATTCGATTTAGATAACACCTTATATTCTGGCAAAACTAAAGTTTTTGAAAGAGTTGATAAAAAAATGTCAAAATACGTATCTGATAAACTTAACGTAAATATAGACGAAGCCAAAAAAATTCAAAAAAATTATTTTCATAAATACAATACAACTTTAAATGGGATGGTAAAAAATCATAAAATTGATGCAAATGAATTTTTAGAATTTGTCCACGACATAGATATAGATTTTCTTAAAAAAGACTTAAAACTTAGCAAAGAGTTGAAAAAACTTGATGGAAAAAAAATTATATTTACTAACGGGCCCAGGAAACATGCAATAAACGTAACTCAAAGAATTGGGATTGATCAATATTTCGATGGCATATTCGACATCATTGATTCTGAATTTATACCAAAACCATCCATAGAACCTTATAAAAAATTAGTAGAAAAACATAAAATCGACCCAAACTTATGTGCATTTGTTGAAGATATTGCAAGAAATTTAAAACCGGCATATGAAATGGGTATGAAAACAGTTTGGATTGAAAATGATGAACCTTGGGCAAGAAAATTTTCAGATGCTAATTTTATAAGTTATAAAACAAATAACTTATCTGAATTTTTAAAAAAAATTAATTTATTAAAAGTTGCATAATGAATACTAAATCTTTTGAAAATATAATTAATAAGACTTGGAATAATAAAGACCAGATCAATTCTAAATCTGGTAGAAAATTATTAAACACTATTAGTAAAACTATAGATTTATTAGACATTGGTAAAATACGAGTTGCTGAAAAAAAAAATAAAGAATGGACTGTCAATCAGTGGATTAAAAAAGCAATTTTACTGAGCTTTAGAGTCAATAAAATGAAAACCTTAAGAGGACCCTATGCCACTTGGTACGATAAAGTTGATGGCAAAACTCAAAAATGGAATGAAAAAAAGTTAATTCAAGCAGGATTTAGATCTGTGCCTAATGGAGTTGTAAGAAAAGGAGCATTCATTGCAAAAAATGTTGTCTTAATGCCTTCATTTATAAATATTGGAGCATACGTTGATGAGGGAAGCATGATTGATACATGGGCCTCAGTAGGATCTTGTGCACAAATTGGAAAAAACTGTCATATATCGGGTGGAGCTGGAATAGGTGGAGTGTTAGAACCTATGCAAGCAAATCCAACAATAGTTGAAGATAATTGTTTTATTGGAGCACGAGCAGAAATAGCAGAGGGTGTTATTATTGAAAAAGGTTCAGTTCTATCTATGGGAGTTTACATAGGTGCATCAACAAGAATTATTGATCGAACAACTGGAGAAACAATTTATGGAAAGGTTCCTGCTTATTCAGTTGTAGTTCCTGGTTCAATGCCCAGTAAAAATAGTCCTGATGGTCCATCCTTATATTGTGTTGTCATCGTAAAAAAAGTAGATGAAAAAACAAGAAGCAAAACATCAATCAACGATTTATTAAGAGACTAATATTTTAATGCCTATTAATGAATTAAAATTAGCGAAAGAATTAATTCGTCGCCCAAGCGTCACTCCAAAAGATGCTGGGGCTATAAATCTACTAGCAAAAAATTTGCAATCACTTGGTTTTAAATGTCAAATAATGAATTTCAAAAATATTAAGAATTTATATGCAAAACTTGGAAAATTGGCTCCCAATTTTTGTTTTGCAGGCCATACTGATGTTGTGCCAGTGGGCAATTTAAAATCTTGGTCGGTAAATCCATTCTCGGGCATTGTAAAAAATAATAAGTTAATAGGACGTGGTGCAAACGATATGAAGGGATCGATTGCTTGTTTTGTGGCCGCTCTAAGTCAGTTTAAAAAAATAAAACCAAAATTTAAAGGATCTATTAGTCTTTTAATTACTGGAGATGAAGAAGCTGTTGCAATCAATGGAACAAAAAAAGTTATTGAAAAATTAAAAAAAAGAAAAGAAAAAATAAATTTTTGTTTAGTGGGCGAGCCGACAAACTTAACAAAACTTGGTCAAATGATGAAAATCGGTAGAAGAGGAAGTATTACAGGCTATCTGACAGTTTATGGAACTCAAGGTCACGTCGCTTATCCGCATCAAGCAAATAATCCTGCCCCTGTTATAATAAAAATACTGAATCAAATTACAGATATTAAACTCGATAATGGAACAAAAAACTTTCAATCTTCAAATCTTGAGGTAGTTAAAATTAATATTAAAAATACAGCTGACAACATAATTCCAGCAGAAGCTACAGCAACTTTTAATATAAGATTTAACAATGCGCATTCATCAGGTTCTTTAAAAAAGAAACTAAATAAAATTTTTGGTAATGTCTGTAGGAAAAATCAATGTACTTTTAAAATTTCTTACATGGTATCGGGAGAAGCTTTTATAACTACACCCAATAAAACAACTTATATGATTCAAAAAATCATCAAAAAAATAACTAAAATAAAACCAAAATTATCAACAACTGGTGGAATATCTGATGCAAGATTTATCAGAAAAATATCTCCTTGTGTAGAATTTGGATTGGTCGGAAAAACTGCACATATGGTCGATGAAATGGCTTCGGTTACCGATTTGAAAAAACTTAAAAAAATATACCTAAATATTTTACTAAATTATTTTAAGTAAATATGAACTTAAATAGAATTGCATTAAGTTTAATAGCCTTGCTTTTATTATTCGCTATTTTTTGTTCTATGAATATCGGAATGTCATGGGATGAACCTCAAAATCATTGGCAAGGAGCAATTAGGGCTGATTATTTAAAATCTTTGAATTTTGGAGAATTCAAATTTAAACCAGGCGGCTGGTCAGAAGTTGAACCTGGTTTATATGATACTTTTCATTTTTTTATTGCTAACTTATTTATAAAAATTTTTCCTGGGAAACTTATTGGTATCAAACATTTAATTAATTTAACTTTTAGTTTTTCAGCATTAATTGGACTTTTCGTATTATCAAAAAAAATCTTCAACAAGGAAATTGCTTATTTAACAACATTATTATGCCTTCTAAACCCATTTTTCTTTGGGCATATCTCAATAAATCCTAAAGATACAATAAGTTGCTTTGCTTTAGTTTGGTTTGCTTATTATGCGTATAAGTATTGTATTAACTTTGAAAAGAAACGCCTAAAATTTCTTATTCTTGCATCAGTTTTTATGGGTGTGGGTGTTGGAACTAGACTCCCTTTTTTTGCTGTACCAGTTCCAGTTATCATAGCAGCATTAATATTTATTATTACTTCATTCAAAGAAAGATTGGGAATGATACAAATCTATAAGAAAGTTTTTTTTGATTTTATAATTTTTTGTTCAATAACTTTTTTCTTAATGATTCTTGCTTGGCCTTATGTTCACAGCTCTCCTGATATACTTTTAAAAGCATTTAGTTCATATGTTCTCTATCCACATGGGCCAGTCCTTGAAATAATGAATGGAAATTACTATGAAACCGCGGAAACACCTAGATCGTATTTTTTTAATTTCTTTATATTTAGATTTCCTATTTTTATTTTAATATTGTTAGTTACTTTAATAATTTTATTAAGAATTGATAATAATTTTTTTACTTCTAGATTTAAACATTTCATTAATAAAATAGTCATAATTTTTTCAATAATTTTATTTCCAATTTTAGTACATTTAATTTTTCAAGTTAAAATATATAACGGCATAAGATTGTTTTTATTTATTATACCCTTCTTAAGTTTATTAACTGCAATTTCTTTTTATTATATTTTAAAAAATTTTAAAAAATCTATTTACATAAAATCTCTTTTAAGCATTACCGTAATATTCTTTTTATTATTTTTACAAAGATTTATTTTTTTAACACCATACCATTATGATTATTCAAATTTTGTTAACCTAAAATTTGCAAATACAGAAAAACTTTATATTCACGATTATTGGACAACTTCTTATAAAGAATTAATGAAATTGATAAAACAGAACGATAGTTTAAAAAATATCAAAGCTGATTATTGTGGTGGTGATCGATTTGGTTTGCGATACCTGGCAAATAAATATTCAGGGAATAAAGTAAAGCTTGTTCCCTATGAAAAGGCTGATTATATAATTATGATAGATACAGTAAGCAATGATATAAATAATAAATCTAGTTGCTTCATGCAACGTCCAGGTAAAGATATAGTTACGGTTAGCAGATTGGGAGTTACACTATCAGTTTTAAGAAAATTGGAAAAATAAATCCTTGAAAACTTGTATAATAACTACGGACACTTATTTAGGTCATGACACAGGCCAGGGTCACCCTGAAAGACCAGATAGAGTAAAAACCATTATTGATCATTTTAAGAAAGTAAATCCTAAAAATTTGATATGGAAAAAGCCAAAAAAATTTGACCTTAAATATTTAGAATTTGCTCACGATAAAAACTACCTGAATTCAGTCAAAGATTCTTTTCCAAAACAAGGTCTAAACTTTTTAGATGGAGATACAATCGTATCTCCTGGAAGTAAAAAGGCCGCCAAGGATGCTGTAGATTCAATTTTAACAGCTATTGATGGCGTAATGAAAAAAAATTTTAATAACGCTTTCTGTGCAGTAAGACCTCCGGGGCATCATGCAGAAAAGCAAAAAGCTATGGGATTTTGTGTTTACAACAATGTGGCTGTTGGTGCTTATTATTTATTAGAAAAATATAATTTAAAGAAAGTCGCAATCATTGATTTTGATGTACATCATGGAAATGGAACTCAAGATATTTTTTACGATAATGAAAAAGTATTATATATATCTTCCCATCAATATCCCTACTATCCTGGTTCGGGAGCGGCTAATGAAAAAGGAAATAAAGATAATATTTTAAATGTACCAATGAGTGCTGGAACACAACCGCATGAATTTTTAAATGCTTATGAAAGCATTTTTAAAAAACTTAAAGGATTTAAACCTGAATTTATCCTACTATCTGCAGGATTTGATGCTCATAAAGATGATCCTCTAGCCCAAATAAATCTAGAATCAAAGGATTACTATACTTTGACAAAAAGAATATTGACCTTCACAAAAGAACTTTGTGGTGGAAAAATTGTTTCCATTTTAGAAGGTGGGTACGACCTAAATGCTCTTAAAGAAAGTGTCGATTACCACGTAAAATCCTTAATGGAAAATAAATAAATTATTAATTAAAAATTTTGTCAATAATTAATATTTTTTAAATAAAGTCCACAAGAAGGTGCTGGTGGCGCACATTTTAAACGACTGATTGATTTAAATGAATTCTTAAAATCATTTAAACTCCATTTTCCTTCACCCAAGTATTTTAAACACCCCACCATTGATCTCACTTGTTGTTGCAAAAATGACCTTGAGGTAAATTGTAAAGTAATTTTATCTTTATTTTTTTTTATTAAAATTTTTTCCATAGTTTTTATAGGTGATTTGGCTCCACAAGATGATGATCTAAAAGTTGAAAAGTCATGGGTACCCAATAATAACTTAGTCCCTTTTGTCATAGTTTTTACATCTAACTTTTTTCTTATATGCCATGCTTTATTTTTTTGAAGCGCTAATGGAGATTGTCTGTTAATAATTAAATATTGGTATGTCCTTTTTTTAGCATCGTGCCTT
>Ga0187833_10004550_pt1 | contig 13502 bp, 12 predicted proteins | sample ETNtaG_37_FD_167968 | JGI IMG/M metagenome (GOLD analysis project Ga0187833, IMG submission 167968) | Marine microbial and viral communities from oxygen minimum zone, Eastern Pacific Ocean - ETNP2014_SV_400_PacBio MetaG (Illumina Assembly) | ecosystem: Environmental > Aquatic > Marine > Hypoxic... | reverse complement strand
ATAATGCAGATTCTCTTTTTTCAAGTGTAGATATTCATCCTTTTATGTGGAAAGTAAAAAAAAATAAAACAAGACCTTTAAATTATAATTTTAAAAACAGGATAAGGAGACAAGATGTAGAGAAAAATGTCGTAGAAAATGGATCTATCTACATAACAAACAAAAACATATTCAAAAAGTATAAAAGTAGACTAGGTGGAAAAATAACTACTTATATTATGGATAGTTGGTCTATATTTGAGATTGACAATAAGAAAGATTTAGAAATTATTTCATCTTTTCTGTCTTCAAAATTGATCAAATCAAATAAAATAATTATTCCAAAAAAAAAATGACAAAGTACATTGCTGAAATAGGATTAAATCATTTAGGAGATCCCAAATTGGGTTTTCAACTTGTAAAAAAGGCCGTGGCAAGCGGTGTTGATGGAGTTTCCATACAGTTTATGCCAGAAAGCTATTATGATAATTCCAAACCGTGGAGAAGAAAAATTAACAGCAAGTTTTACAAAAAAATATCAGATTTTCTAAGAAAAAAAAAAATTAGTTTTGGTATTGGAGTTATTGATGTCGATGCCCTAAGAAAGTATTCAGATTTAAAAATAGATTTTTGGAAGATTATAAGCTATGAATTCTATAATGAAAAATTAATAAAAACTGCAATAAAAACAAAAAAAACTGTCTACATATCTACAGGCATAGCCTCACTGAAAGATATTAAAAGAAGCTCGAAAAAATATAAAAAAGTAAATTTCATTCATACAACTTTGTCTAAAAATATTACCCCAAATATATTGGCAATCCAGTCAATAAAAAAAAATATTAAAAACAAAGTTTCATTCGGTTTACATTCAAAAGAAGATGAAATGATTATTCCTGCTATTTCTTTAGAAGCTGATCCTATTTTTTTTTATATAAAAAATAATGATAATAGGTATTATCCCGACGATGAACATGCAATAAGTATAGATAAACTACCTAATAAAATTAAACTTTGGAAAAAAATAAAATTTTCAATGGGTGACGGTATAAAAAGAAGACTAAAAACACCTAGTTGGGTATCCGAATGAAAGCAATAATATTGGGCGGTACGTCAGGTATAGGAAAATCTATAGTTAATAGATTAGAAAAAGTTTGTGATAAGGTGATTGGTGTTGGACGTAAAGATGTTGATACTACATCTTTAAAAAGTGTAAGAAATTTTGCAAAAAAAAATCATGGCGTTGATGTTTTGGTTTTAAATACAGGAGGACCTCCTGACTTAAAAGTGTCCGATATTAGCGATGAAATCTGGCTAGAAAATTTTAATAAGCTTTTTTTATCATTCTTAACTTTAACCAAGGAAATAGGTTTAAAAAACGATGGTTACGTTTTTTTAATCTCTTCGTTTATTACCAAACAACCAGGAAAAGAATTAATTATATCTAGTTCGTTAAGAGCGGGTTTTATAAATTTATTTAAATCACTAAGCAAAATATACGAAGAAAAAAAAATATGTTTTATAAATCTTGCTCCAGGACCCATGAAAACTAAAAGATTAGTAAATCTTTTAAAAAAAGATAATATATCCATCGAAGAACATGCTAAAACTATGCCTGGAAAACATATACCAGATCCGAATGAAATCGGCTTGTTTGTAGAATTTGTTGTAAAAAATAAAATTAAATCATTAAATGGTGTAACCATACCTTTTGATAGTGGTCTATTAGAGGGTATTTAATATTAGTCACATGAGTAAAAAAGAAAGATTAGTATATTTTAACGGTAAGTTTGTTCCTGAAAGCGAGGCCAGAATATCGATTTATGATTCTGCTTTAATGTTTGGTGATATGTTATTTGAAATGACCCGATCTTTTAACGGAAAACATTTTAAACTCAAAGAGCATCTGCAAAGGTTATATTCTGGAATAAAAATTTTAAGAATACCTTTAAAATTAAAAATTGAAGATATGGAACAAATAGTTTATCAAACGGTTGAAAAAAATTTAAAATTTTTTAATAAAAATGATGAACATCGTGTAATGATCGATGTTTCTCGTGGTCTACTCTCAATTTATGAAGATGTTAATATAACAAAGGGGCCAAATGTAATTATTGCAGACTTTCCTTTAAGATGGACAGTACAAAACTGCTCTCATTTGTATGATACAGGAATTAATTTATGTGTCACAAACCAAAGAGCTATACCATCGCATTTAATGGACCCGAAGATTAAGAACAGAAGCAGATTGTTTTATCTGATGGCAAATATAGAAGTATCAATGATGAAAGGAAACGATAATTGGGCTCTTCTTTTGGATACAAACGGTTTTATAGCTGAAGGCACTGGTAGTAATTTTTTTATGGTAAAGGATAATGTTATTTTTACACCAGAACATAGCGATATTTTGCGTGGAATATCAATGTATACTGTTATAAATGATTTAGCTCCAGCCTTAAACTTAACAGTGATTAAAAAAAAAATTGAGCCTTTTGATGTTTATGAAGCAGATGAAGTTTTTCTTACATCAACACCTTTTTGTTTGCTGCCAGCAGTAAAACTTAATGGGCTTAAAATAGGAAGTGGCAAACCAGGCAAAATAACAAAAAGAATCCTTAAAGCATGGGGCGATCTTGTGGGAGTAGATATCGCAAAACAAATTAAGTTCTGGGATAAAAAAAAGAAAATAGGCACCACGCCATATAAGTTTGGAGATAACAACACCCTCACAATGGATATAGCGGAAAATAAATAAAATAATTTTTTTGGTTAAATAATTTTTTGTATGATTCCAATATTTATTCCACAACTAAATAAAAAGGCAAAGAAATATGTATCAAAATGTATAGATACCAATTGGATTTCAAGCCAAGGAGCATATATTCGTAAATTTGAAAAGGATTTAGCAAAGTATAATAAAGTTAAATATTGTGTAGCAACGTCTAGCTGTACTACGGCTCTACACTTAGCAATCAAATCTCTCAATATTGGAAAAGGCGATGAGGTTATTTGCCCCGATTTAACTTTTCTTGCGCCGGCAAACATGATTGTTCAATCTGGAGCAAGACTTAAATTGGTTGATATAAATTCTGAAACTCTTGCCATTGACCATAAACAAATTGAGAAAAAAATTACTAAAAGAACAAAAGCAATTATGATTGTGCATCAATTTGGTCATTCTGCTGACATGGATCCAATAATGAAAATAGCAAGAAAATATAATTTAAGCATAATTGAGGATAATGCAGAAAGCATAGGTGGGAAGTATAAAGGAAAAAAATTGGGTACAATAGGAGATGTTGCAACATTAAGTTTTTATGCCAACAAAATCATTACTAGTGGGGAGGGTGGAGCAGTTTTAACCAATTCAAAAAAAATTGCTACAAAATGTTATGTTCTTAGAGATCACGGCATGTCAAGAACATCGGATCCTATAAAGAGATATGAACATATAGATTTGGGTTACAACTACCGGATGACTAATATGCAGGCGGCAATAGGATTATCTCAATTGGAAATTATTAATAAAATATTGAAAAAAAGAAATACTCAAATGTTGCTTTACAAAAAGCATTTGTCTCAAATTAGCGAAATTAAAATGAGATCATTTAAAAATTGGTGTTCACCTGTTCATTGGTTGAGCACCATAACTGTAAATAAAAAAAATCTAAGAAACAAACTAATATATTTTTTGTTCAAAGAAGGTGTTGATGCTAGGCCAATGGTTAACCCAGTTCACCAAGCTTATCACTTCAAAAAATATTTTAATAGTAAAAATTTTAAAAATTCAGTTAATATCTCCAAAAACTCTTTGCATTTACCAAGTTCGACTAATTTGTCTCCCAATCAAATTAAATTTATTTGCAATAAGGTCAAACTTTTTTTTAAATAAAAAAATTATCAGAATTCAATTTTTATGAAAGAAATTATAATTCTTTCCCGAGGGCTTTTTTCAAAAAGGGATTACGATCGTTTTGGTATAGATATATTGAAGAGAAATTTTTTGGTAAAAGTTTTTGATTGCACAGCTTGGATTAATCAAGATTATTACTATTTGAGATTATATCCAAAAAATATTTTTAAGTTTAAAGAATATATATCTATTGCATGTAAAGAGGACTTTTTACAATATATTTCAGAAATAAACTCTCCAATTGTAATTGATAGGCTTCCATATACTAATAAGACTAATTGGATGAGGAAATTATTGAAAAAAAAAAATAGTCTATTTGTACATCTTTACCTAAATATGGTGCCTCTACCAAAAAATAATATTGAGCAAACTATACTGAAATTTTTTAAAATTATTATAAATCCAAGAAAGATAATAAATAAATTTATCGATATTTTGCAAAAGAAAAAGTGTAATTTAATAACATCAAATTCAAATATTTGCATAATGGGTGGTTTAGCATCACCTAATAAATTGAAATATAGAAATGTAATAAAAACTCACAGTATGGATTATGATGTTTATTTAGATGTTAAAGATAAACAAAAGAATAATGGTAACAATTATGCTGTTTTTTTAGATGAAGATATGGTTAATCACGCAGATTATTCTTTACTAAATATAAAACCACCTGCAACGGCAGAATATTATTATCCAGCTTTAAGTAAATTTTTAAAAAAATTTGAATCACAAACTGGCCTTAAAGTAAAAATTGCTTTTCATCCAAGATATGAAAATAAAAATATTCCAAATTTGTTAAAAGATTTTGAATATAATTTTCACAAAACTCCAGAATTTGTTATGAATTCAAGTATAACATTAGCGCATCAAAGCACTTCATTATCTTATGCGATATTATTCAAAAAACCCATAACTATTTTAACATCAAATGAATTAATAAAGTCTTGGTTAGGACCTAGAATAGAAAATTTGTCTCAAGTTTTAAATAGTCAACTTATTAATATAGATAATTTTTTTCATCAAGGGTTGGATATTCAAAATTTTTTAAAAGTCGATGAAAAGAAATATAAAAATTATTTAGACCAGTATATAAAAGTGCCCAATTCACCGGATTTACCAATTTGGGAGATTTTTACTAAACAAATAAAAAATATTCAAATTTAATAAATATAAATTTTTTTATGAAAATAATTGTACTTGGCGGAAGTGGCTTTATAGGTTCGCATGTAGCCGATTCATTGAGTAAAAGAGGTCATAAAGTTACTATCTTTGATAAAAAAAAATCAAAATGGTTAAGACGTGGCCAAAAAATGTTAATCGGAGATATTTTTAATTATAATGCGTTAGAAAAGGCAATAAAAAATAATGAAATAGTTTATAATTTTGCCGCCCTATCGGATATAGATCAAGCGAGACATGAGCCACTGTCATGTGCAAAGGTCAATATATTGGGGGCTGTTCAAGCATTGAATTTATGCCATAAGTATAAAGTAAGAAGATTTATACATGCGAGTTCCATTTATGCTACTAGCAGCCAAGGTGGTTTTTATAGCTGCAGCAAGAGAGCAGCCGAAGATTATTTAGTAGAGTTTCACAAAAGTCATAAACTGAATTACACAATACTAAGATTTGGTTCAGTTTACGGATTTAGATCTGATAAAAATAACGGCATAAAAAAAATCCTTGACAAAGCAATTTCACAAAGAAAAATTATTTATTCGGGAAATAAGAAAGCCGTGAGAAAATATATAAATGTTTTGGATGCTGCCAAAGGGTGTGTGGAGATTTTAAAAAGTCGTTATGAAAATAAATGTATTATTTTAACAGGACAAAAATCTATAAAAATTAGTAAGCTTTTAAAATTTTTATCAAAAACTTTGAATATAAACTCAAAAATAATATTTAAAGATGAAAAAGCTAGTACTGGACATTATATAAAAACGCCAAATTTATATGAGGCAAAAAAAGGAAGGGGGCTATTATTAAGATCAAGAATAAATTTTCATGATGGCTTACTTCGATTAATCCAGGACATAAAAAAAAATTAATCAAATAAATTAAAATTATTCACTGCAAAACTATTTTACAATTCATTATGCAAACACCGATGAAAAATATAGATGAACTATTTAATCAAATAAATTTTTCAACAATTCTTACTACCGGTAGAACGGGAAGCGATTATCTCCAGGGGTGTCTTGATAATGTACCTGGTGTACTAACATTTAGCGGAGTAATTTTTTACTATAATTTCTGTGATCATTTTAAATTAAATGATTTTGAAAAACTAGAACCCTTAAAAATTCTTGAACTATTTATTGAAAAGAATATGCATCTTCTTACTCAACACATCATTGATAATAAAAGTGTAGATCTTAACATAGAGAAATTCAAAGAAAATTTTAATTTAGTTTGTGATAAAAGAAAATTAAATAGAAAAAAATTTTTATTAGCTGTTTATCTTGCTTATCATATTACTTTAGGACGAAAAACGGAAAATATTAAAGTAATGGTGCATCACTCACACCATGTAGACGAAACAACAAGATTTCTTAAGGATTTTAAAGATTCTAAATTGTTAGTTACAATAAGAGATCCTAGAGCCAATTTAAAATCTGGAATTGTTCATTGGACAAATTATAGAAAAATTGAGGATCAACGACATTATCTTTTTTACATAAAAAGAATAAGGGAAGATTTGAAGTATGCTCAGGAGCAAATTAATGAAAAATTTTTTCTCAAGCTAGAAGAAGCAGGTGATTTAACTACAAAAAAAAAATTATCAGATTTTTTGAATATTGAATTTAACCCAGCAATAAACACAGCAACATGTGCTGGACAGGCTTGGTCGGGGGATAAACTTTCTCAATTTAGTTCACTGGATGGAAAATTTATGAATCAAGTTGTGGACAACCAATGGCAAGGTTTTTTTAGCAAAAAAGATAAGCTAATTCTAAATCTCATTTATAGAGATTATTCTTCGTTCGGATATAAGATGGAAAGAATCAATTGGATAAAAATAGTATTAATCTTTTTTTTAATCCCATTGCCTTTTGTTTTTGATAAAAAAATATTCACTTTAAGCTATTATTTAGAAAAGAATATCAGGTCTAAAGATAAAATTTTAGGAATTTTTTTTTATATAAAAAGAATTTTATATTTTTATACGCTATTATTTAAATTAGGATAAGAGTTTTTAATGCTTTACAAAAAAAAAATCTTTTGTACTTTGGGTCCATCCACGCTCAATAAAAATTTTTTAAAATTTTCTAACAATAAAGTATCTTTATTAAGGTTAAACATGTCACATGTAGAAGTTACAAAACTTAAGAGAACAATAAATTATATCAGAAAATATTCTAATGTTCCAATTTGCATAGATACCGAGGGAGCTCAAATCAGAACAAAAATAAAAAAAAGTAGAAAATATATAACTAATCAAAAATTATCTATTTATAAAAATAATGGAAATACTAAAATTTATCCAAGTGAGGTATTTGACAAAATTAAAAAGAACGATTTTTTGAGCATAGGATTTGATGGCTTAGAAATAAAGATTATAAAGGTTACGCCAAATATATTGAGTTGTAGAGTTATCAAGGGAGGAATGATTGAAAATAATAAGGGTATTCACTTAATTAATAGGAATATTAAACTTAATTTTATAACTGAAAAAGACAAAGTAGCAATTAATATAGCACAGAAAATGAATGTAAATTACTTCGCGTTATCTTTCACGAATACTCTAAAAGATATTTTGAAATTTAACAAATTGTTAAAAAATCGGATAAAAATTTATAAGATAGAAACAAAAAATGCATTAAAAAATATAAATAAAATTATTCTAGCTGGACAAAGTTTTCTAATCGATAGGGGAGATTTATCAAAAGATGTTTCTATAGAAATGCTTCCTTTTATTCAAAGAAAAATATTAAAAATTGCAAAAGAAAATGATAAACAAGTATATGTAGCGACCAATTTTTTAGAAAGTATGGTTAAAAACAAATATCCAAATATAGGAGAGGCAAATGATATATATAATACTTTAGAATTAGGTGCAGCTGGTTTAGTTCTAGCAGCAGAAACATCAATAGGAAAGTATCCTAAAGAATGTGTAATTTTTTTAAAAAAAATAATTAAAGTTTTTAATTATTATAAATAAATAAATAAAATAAAAATTATGATATGTGCATTAATGATGGGGAGAGCAGGAAGTAAGGGTTTCCCAGGAAAAAATATAAAAAAAGTTTTAGGAAGGCGCTTATTTGAATACCCTTTGATTGCTTGCAAAAATTCAAAGTACGTAGACGAAATATATGTGTCTACTGACTGTCCAATTATTACTAGAGAAAGTAAAAAATATGATGCAACAATCATTAAAAGACCAAAAAGGTTAGCAACTAACGCAGCACTTGGTGAAAAAGTTTATGAGCATGGTTACTTTGAAATAAAAAAAATACTTAATGACAATTCAAAAAAAATAGAATTTGTTATTTTGTTGATGGCTAATGCTCCTACAATAACTTCAAAATTAATTGACAAGGGAATAAAAATTTTAAGAAAAAATAAAAGTTTTGATTCTGCGGTAACAACTTCTATATATAATATGTGGAGTCCTCTTAGAGCTAGAAAAATTGGAAAATACAATCTTTTAAAACCATTTCTACCTTTTGAATCCTTTGGAAATATTAAAAAATATAATTGTGACAGAGATTCTCAAGGTGATGTCTATTTTGCTGATATGTCTGCATCGATAGTAAGACCAAAATGTTTAGAAAATCTCAAAGATGGTTTGTTACCACAAAAATGGATGGGAAAAAAAATTGCCCCCATTCCATCTTGGGGTGGTTGCGATGTTGATTATGAATGGCAATTACCAATGATAGAATTTTGGTTAAAAAAAAATGGTTATAAAAAATTCTAGTATTCTAGCATTCTAATCGTTTATCTAAAAATATGAAAGGAGTTTATAGGAAATTCAATAGCTTTATTGGTCTTAGAATAAAAGAAAAATTTAATATAAAAAATTTATTAAGTAATTTACGATTATATTTAAATGACAATAAAAATTTATTATATTTAAACAAAGATCAGATACAAATTCTTAACTATATCAAGAAAGATTTATTTGAATTTGGAACAAAAAATAGACCCAAGTTTACACTTACACCAAATGTTGTAAAAGAAATCGAAAGTCTAAATTTTGTTGATATGCCAAGATACTTAATTCACAGATATCGTTACGAGATTTATCCTCAGCTTAAAATATTTGACGATTTTCCTCCGTATTTGCAAATCGAACCGACTTCAATCTGTAATTATAGGTGTATTTTTTGTTACCAGACAGACAATAAATTTAATAAGCGTTCTGGAGGATTTATGGGGCACATGAAATTGGAAACTTTTAAGTTATTAGTTGATCAAGCGGAAGGAAATGTAGAATTTGTTTCACTAGCATCTCGAGGAGAACCTTTACTGTGTCCAGATATAAAGAAGATGCTTGCTTATACTAGAGAAAAATTTTTAAATTTAAAAATAAATACCAATGCATCGATGTTGGATGAAGAAATGTCACATTCAATTTTAACTAGCGGTGTAAAAACGTTAGTCTTTTCCGTAGATGCTGCAGATAAAAATTTATACAGCAAACTTAGAGTTAATGGGAAGCTAGAAAAAATTCTTGCTAATATTAAGCGATTTCAAGAAATTAGAATTAGAAATTATCCAGACTCAAAAATTATCACTAGAGTTTCTGGCGTTAAGATTAGCAATCAACAAAATCTTGACGACATGGAAAAATATTGGGCGAATTTTGTTGATCAAATCGCTTTTGTTGATTACGTGCCATGGGAAAATGTTTACCGATCCAAATATTCTGAAATACAAACACCATGCTCAGATTTATGGAGGCGTATCTTTGTTTGGTGGGATGGAAAAGTAAATCCATGTGATGTTGATTACAAATCAGAATTATCATCAGGTAATATCAACAATCATAATATTTCTGAATTGTGGAAATCTGATAATTATAATAATTTACGAAAAAAACACATTAAGAAAATCAGAAGCAAGATTTCACCTTGTAATAAATGTGCAGTCGTCTGAGCAAATGAAGAAATCAAATCGGGCTACAAACAAACAAAAATCCAGTACTTTATAAACGGAATAACAATGAAAGTGAATCGAAACATATTACTGGCAAGAAGAATTGATGACAAAGGTGAAGATAGGGGCGGATTTGTTAGAATGGACAAGAACGAAAAAATAAATCCATTTAATAAAAGTATATATAAAAAAATTTTTAAAAAAATTGATGGTCACAATTTATTGATGTATCCAGATCAAAGACCACTTTATAAAAAATTATCAAAGTTTCTTAAAATTAATAAAGAAAAAATATTGCTAACATCTGGCTCGGATGCTGCAATTAAATTTATCTTTGAAACTTACACAGAAAAAAAAGATAAAGTTGCTTATTTTTGGCCTACTTATGGAATGATAGATTTTTATTGTAGCTTGTATGGATGCAAATCTAAAAAAATAAATTATGATCAAAATCTCAATTTAAATTTAAATGAATTAGCCAAAACTTGTAAGAGTAAAATAAAAGTATTATTTATAGCTAATCCAAATCAACCAACCGGAACAATTTTGGATAATGCAACTATAAAAGAAATAATAAATTTATCAAAAAAATATAAATTTTTGCTTGTATTTGATGAGGCTTATATTGAGTTTTCAAGCAAAAAATCGGCAGTTGATCTAATTAGAAAACATAAAAATATCATTGTGACTAGGACTTTTTCCAAGGCATTTGGATTGGCAGGTACAAGAATAGGATATTTAGTTACGAATGAAAAAAATATTGCCAATTTAATGAAAGTGAAACCTTATGCAGATATAAATGTATTAGCCATTAAAGCTGCCGAAGTAGTTTTGGATAATATGAAAATTTTAAAAAAAGATTTATTAGAAATAAAAAAAAGCAAAATAATAATCAAACAATTTTGTGAGAAAAAAAAATTGAAATTTATTAATACAGAAACTAATTTTATTCACATAAAATTTTATAATTTTTCTGAATGTAAAAAAATTTTTTTGTTTTTAAAATCTAAAAAATTTTTAGTAAGAATTAATGGAAGCGGGTTACCTGCCACAATTAGAAATTGCCTAAGATTTTCTTTAGGACCAATAAGCAAAACAATTAAATTAATTAGTTTACTAAACAAAACAAAAATTAAATCTTAATTATCTGGGAAAGTGAAATTAATAGTTCGTTTATGAATATAGGTGATAAACAAATTCAATTAATAGATTATGTTAAATTTTTTCTTAAAAGTTTTGAATCATCTAGCATAAAAACATCCTTAAGTAGCGTTTGTTATTTTATGTCAATGGACGAGACCCCAGGATATGCAAAATTAAAGTTTAGGCGCGAAGGTTGGTTTTTTTCACTCAAATTTTGCTATATAATTTTAAAGAATATTTTAGCTATAGCAGCACACACTAAATACATCGAATGTAGTAATCAAAATTTTTCCACAAAATATGATCTCATGGTTATTTCTTGGGCTTTCAAAAACAATTTTCAGACAGACGGATCATTCAATGATAGATATTTTCAAGAGAACTCCAAAAATATACCCAACTCTCATTGGATACTAATATCAATGGATGGTTACATACCATCGAATCTGAGTAACAATATTACTATAATTAAAAAAAAGGAAGGAATTTTTAAATATGACTTTTTTTCCTTCATAAAAATATTAATCACAATAACTTTTGATTGCAGATTTTCACCAAGAAAAATATTTCACTATCTTTCTTTTCCATCTTATTTTGCAAACATAATATCACTAACAGTAAAAAAAGAGCTAGAAAAAGGTAATTATAAAGCTATTTTATTACCTTATGAAGGAAAACCTTTTCAACATACCGCTTTTATAGAGGCAAAAAAATTTGATAAAAAAATTACAACTATAGGCTATCTTCATTCTTTGCTGGCTCCTTGTCCATGTGAGCATGTTTATAGATCTGGAGCTCCAGATTTGCTTTTGGTTCATGGAGAATCTTTAATTGAAATACTTAAAACAAAATTAAACTGGCCTAAAGACAAATTACGTTTAACTCAATCTTTTCGTTTTCGTATAGATGAGAACAGATCCTTATCGTTATCAAAAAAAATATTTTTACCAAGCGTAATTTCCAATAATAATAATATAAAAATATTCATAAATGAATTTAAAAAACTTTTGATAAACTCTCCCCCCAACAGTTTTCCAAAATTTGATATCAGAAATCATCCAGCAAGGTTAAATTCAAAAAGACATTTAAATTTGAAAAGAGGATTAGAGAAAATAATGTGCCGTTATAAAGAATGTTTTTCAGATAACCCATTAAATAAAAATATTTCAATTTTTTTTGGTGTAACTGCAGCAACTTTTGAAGCACTTGAAAGTGGAATTGATGCCATTCACATTTGTTCGGATCCCGTATTTGAATCACATAGCGAAAAGATATGGCCAAATTTAAAAGTTAAACAATTGAATGAGTTTACTTTTCATTACAATATAATTATGCCAAAAAAATATATTGATTTTGGCAATAAAAATAAAATACTAAATCAAATTTTAACTACCTTATTTTAATTAAAAAGGTATATGATAAAAAGCTAGGGTATGACGCATTCTATTAGATTTTTATCAAAAAAAGAAATTTATAAATTTCAAAATTTAATAAAAAAAAATTGGAAAAAACAAATCTCTACCTTTAAAAGTTCTCATCTATATGATGTTAGGCGCGGATTCTGGCTTAAAGAAGATCATATTTATACAAAGAGTAAAAAATTAGTTTTATTTTATTACAATTATCATAATAAAAAAAAAACAAGCATTCTAGGTTTATTCATTAATTCTAAACTTAGAGCGGTTCTTGGATTAATGAATAATAAGAATTGGGATAGTAAATTAGGAGATGATATTTACGTAACTTTTTTATTAAAATCTAATCTTGCTAAAGATGCAATTTTTAAATTTTTTAAATATATTTATGAAAACTTGAAACCAAATTTTTTATGTTGTACAGGTTTTAACAAAATTCCTAGCAAATTTTATGAACAATTAGGAAAAATTGAATTTTTCGAACACTACTATATTTTAAACGCTAGAGCTAAGAAAAGAATTTCAACAAACCTAATAGAAAAAAAAGTTATTAAAAAAATAAATTTAGTAAAGCTAGATATGAAAATTGAAAAAAAAATAAAAATATTTCCCAATACTAATTTTTATCCAAAAAAAACAAAAAAGTATTTTACTAATAAATATTTAAATAATCCATATTATGATTATTTTTTGATGAGTTTTTATAAAAATAATGAAATAAAATTTTTTTTTATTTGTAGAAATATTTGTATGGGGAAAACAAAAATTTCCAGAATAGTTGATTTTTACGGAAAAATATCTTTTAAGGATAATATATTAGAATTAGTAAAAAAATATTTATATGAAAATCAAATAGAGTATATTGATTTTCTATGTTCTGGATTTGATCAAAATTTGCTAACAAATTTAGGTTTTAATAAAAAGGAGAAAAAACAAATTATACCAAA
>Ga0187833_10004544_pt1 | contig 13514 bp, 13 predicted proteins | sample ETNtaG_37_FD_167968 | JGI IMG/M metagenome (GOLD analysis project Ga0187833, IMG submission 167968) | Marine microbial and viral communities from oxygen minimum zone, Eastern Pacific Ocean - ETNP2014_SV_400_PacBio MetaG (Illumina Assembly) | ecosystem: Environmental > Aquatic > Marine > Hypoxic... | reverse complement strand
ATTCATTTCTCCAGGAGGTTTTAGTAAAGCTAAACTTAATAAATCTGTAGCAACACAAACAAGTGTTTTATTTTTATGGCAAATTTTAATTAGATTTTCTAAATTGCCTAAATGACCAAATGTATCAGGATATTGAAATAATATTCCAAAACAATCCTTTAAATCTAATTCATTAATTTCGTTAAATAATTTAATTTTAATATTTAAAGGTTTTGCTCGTGTTTTAATTACAGCGATAGTTTGAGGATGACATAAAGAATGGACTAAATAAGTATTTTTATTTTTATCCAAAGCTTGGCGAAAACAAAGTGTCATAGCTTCAGCTGCTGCGGTTCCTTCATCTAAAAGTGATGCATTTGCTACATCTAACTTTGTCATATCAATTATTAATTGCTGAAAGTTCATTAACATTTCCAATCGACCTTGTGATATTTCAGGTTGATAGGGTGTATAGGCAGTATACCAGCCTGGGTCCTGAATCATATTTCTATGAATAACACTGGGTGTTATGTTGTTATAGTAACCCATACCAATATAACTTTTAAAATTTTTGTTTGTCCTTGATAAGGTTGACATTTCATCTAACATTTCAATTTCTGTATCAAGAGCAGGGATATCTAAAGATTCATTTTGTAAAATATTGTTAGGTAATGTTGATTTAAGTAAATCGTTTAATGATTTACAACCAATTTCCTTGAGCATTAAATCTTGGTCTTTAATATTTGAACCAATATGACGATAAGTGAATTGAGAAAATTCTTTCATTATTTCTTTATTTGATTGTTTCCTTGTATTCATCATAATTCATTAGTTTTTTTAACTCTTCAACATCATTTAATTTAATCTTCATATACCAGCCAGAATTTTCAGGATCGCTGTTTATTAATTGAGGTGAATTTGTAAGTTCATTATTAACTTCAATGATTTCACCGCTAATAGGAGCGAAGAGATCACTGGCAGCTTTTACTGACTCTACTACACCAACTTGATCGCCAGCATTAATTAATCTTCCTACTTTTGGCAGCTCTATAAAAACAATGTCACCTAAACTTTCTTGTGCATGGTCGGTAATGCCAATGGTAGCAATTTCATTTTCTATCGATATCCATTCATGATCTATCGAATATTTATTTTCAATCATATTGATCCTTTCCTGTAATTATGTTTTATAAAAGGTAGGTTAGTTAATTCAACTTCTTCCATATTATTTCTAATAGAGCAAAGAATTTTACTAGAATTTTTTAAAAAATTTCTATTGATGTAAGCCATAGCGATGGAAGTATTCAAAGTTGGACTATATCCACCGCTAGTAATTGTTCCTATGTTTTGATTGTTTTCATTAAAAAGTTTCATCTTAGAACGAAGAATTGATTTAGATTTTGAAAGAATGCCCACTCTCTTTTGTGACACACCCTCTTCTTTTTGTTTGGATATTATTTGATGGCCATTAAAACCTCCTAACTTCATTCTTTCCTTAGAAACAGCCCAGGATAAGTTGGCTTCAACAGGGGTTATTTCTTCATATAACTCATTTCCATAAAGACTCAACCCTGCCTCTAAACGTAAAGAATCTCTGCAACCAAGTCCGCATAATATGACTTTATTATTTAACATAAGATCATTAATCAAAATATCAATTACAGAATTGGGGATTGATAATTCAAATCCATCTTCTCCTGTATATCCAGTGCGACTGACAAATATAGAATGATTCTCATAAATAAAATTTCTAATTTGCATAAAATACATATCTTCAATTCCATTAAATAGATTGGAAATAATTTTTGAAGAAAGAGGTCCTTGAATTGCTAAAAGAGAATTATTATTTAAAATTGAATAACTCTTTACTGTATCCGAGAAAATTTCCTCATCAATTTTTTTTCTTGATGCATTATAAACAATAAAAAAGTAAGCGAGATCATCTATTATTAGTTTAGATATAATGATATCATCAATTATTCCACCTTTTTCGTTTAAAATAAAAGAATAAGAAGAGCTGTTAAGTTTTAAATTATCTAAATTTAAAGGAATTATTTTTTCGAGTTTTGTGCAGTTAAACTTTGTATTTTGAATTAATATTTGACCCATATGAGACACATCAAAAACACCAGCCGATTTCCTTGTTTGTAAATGTTCTTTAATAATTCCTGTTGAGTAATTTATAGGCATTGAATATCCGACAAATGGAGCAAACTTAGCACCATGGCTTTCATGATATTTGTTTAAAAAAATTTTTTTCAATGAATCAGGCAAAAAAATACTTTCCTCTTTTACCCCTCTGTCATTGTACCTGAGAGTTTAGTTATATAACTTGCACCTTCGGTAGAGCAATTAGCTCATTTTCCAGAGTGTTTTTTCCCCGCGGTCCTTTTTGCCTGAGAGTTTCCGGGTATGTTGCTCCTTCGGCTCTGTTATAAACAGTATCTCCCGCTTTATGAAAAATATATGTATTTATACACGAAAAGATCAATTTAGAGGAATTAAATTTTTTTCTTTATTTTCTTGGTATAATTCTGATAATTTACCGTATTCTTGGTAAATTATCTTGATATTATTTTCGAAATTATATTCTTCTGAATCTTTTAATTTCCTTATTTCATCAATGATTGAATAACTTCTCCAATAATTGTTTATCCTATTATAATCTCCGTTATCTATTTTAAAAATTTCTTTTAAAATATTAATATCATGAGGAATATTGAATAATTCTTTTGTTTTTTTGTAAGGAAAAAAATAATAGATATTGTCAAAACCTGACCAGGTAATAGCAGACAAGCATAATGAACAAGGTTCATGGGTAGATAAAAAAATACAATCAGTGGGTTGTGTCTTATTATTTAGATTTAAATTAAAGTATTCATTTATTGTTGAAATTTCCCCATGATAGATCGGGTTAATAATTTCATTGTTTGTGCCAATAATAATTGTAGAAAGATCGTTTTTATTTAATATGGCTGCTCCAAAAATTTTATTACCTTTAGAAATTGATATTTTTGTTGCCGGAATAATTTCATTTAAAATTTTTAAAATTAAAATATTGTAAAATTTAATCATTATAATTAATAATATATATAAAAAAATACCTTTAAATTAATAATTTGATGTTTCATAAAATATTTTTAATAATTTTAATAATTTTAATAAATTTTAATGTTTTTGCAGATAATAATAGAATTATTATAGCTAGCACAACTTCAGCTTATGATAGTGGTCTTATGGACTATGTAAATAAGGAATTTAAAAAAAAATTTAACATTGATGTTCATATTTTAGGTCTGGGAACAGGTCAAGCTATCAGAATAGCAAAAAATGGGGACGCTGACGTTCTTTTAGTGCACGATACTCTTTCTGAATTAGAATTCATAAAAGAAGGTTATGGAAATAAAAGATATGATCTAATGTATAATGATTATGTAATTATCGGTCCTAAAAAAGATAATGACAAATGCAATTCAATAGAAAAAAAATTATTAAAAATTATTAATAATGAATTTATTTTTATTTCTCGTGGTGATGAAAGTGGTACGCACAAAAAAGAAAAAGATCTTTGGAATATGATAGGTTTTAAATTTAAAGAATCTTCCTCTTGGTATAAAAAAATAGGACAAGGAATGGGGTCTGCTCTGATTTTGGCAAATGAAATAAATGCTTATACCTTGAGTGACAGAGGAACATGGATATCTAGTAATAAAAAAGAAAATTTAAAAATAATATGTGAGAATATCCCTCCGCTTTTAAATCAATATGGTATTATTGCAGTAAATCAAAAAATTAATTCCAAAATCAATTCAAAAGACGCAGCTATATATATAAATTGGATAATCTCTGATGAAGGAAAAAAATTAATTAATGGTTTCAGGATAAAAAATGAACAGTTGTTTTTCTTTAACCATCATTAGACAAAAAAAAAGACCCAGCAAGCTAGGTCTCTTTCTTATATCGTGCATTTCCTCCCGATATAAATTATTCAAAGTTTCCCTTAAACAATTTAACTATTACCTTTGCGTGCAATAGATGATTTAAATCTATCAATTTTTTCAATTAATACAACTGTATCTATTAATAATTATTGAAATAAATAAAAAAATCAGAGGGAAACTTGTTAATAAAATGTGCAAAATTAATATTTATCTAAGTGGATTATCTTCTTAAAGGTTTATCTATTGTGATTTGAACATGTTTTTTATTTTCTCTCATAAATGTATAGATACCAGCAAACACTATGAGTCCAAGACCAATAAATCCTTTAAGACTCAATGTTTCCTTCCAAATAATCCAACTAATTATCAAAGACCATATAATCAAAATATATTCAAAAGGAGCCACACTTGGCGGAGAACCAATTCTGTAAGCCTGAAAAATGCATAAAAAACCAATAGATCCAACAATTCCAATTAAAAACAATGAAAAAAGAATGTTAATGCTGTTTATAGACCAGGACATTAGCAAAAATTGAAAATTATTATTTAAAGGATCATTGTAAATACCATTACCTGTAATGACTAGTACTACTAATGAACTTATTATTCCACAAATATAAATATGAAAGATCTGTGAGAATAAATTATCTTTAGCTGAAGTTTTTTTTTGAATAATCATAGTTAAAGAATATAAAAAAGCACAGATGATAGGGAAAGTTGTATAAATATTAAAATTATCTATATCAGGATCCATCACTAAATATACTCCTGCAAAACCAATGATCAAAGTTAACCATCTTCTCAAACCAATAGTTTCTTTAAGAAATATTACTGAAAGAATAGATATGAAGAAAGGACATACAAAAAATAATGTTACTGCTAGGGCGAGGGACAATTTAGACAATGAAAAAAAATACAAAGAAAAACCAATAAAAAACATTAAACCCCTTAAAATGGTTAAAACTGGATAATGAGTTTTGAAAATGATAGGTTCTTTTCTAAATTTCAAGAATATTGATAAAAAAATCACTCCTAAAAGAGCTCTAACAAATAAAATTAAGAAAATATTAGTTTCAGAAGATATAAGTTTAATGGACAGTATCTTGACAAGCAATTACACTCATACCTAGAATTATTAAGATGATGGCTTTTGGAGTGTTTTCCTTGATTTCCATATTATATATTAAAATATAATAAAAATGATTACACAATATAAATTTAATGTCATTGGAATAATGTCAGGAACTTCAATGGATGGCATTGATTGTAGTTATATCACAACTGATGGAGTTAATTTTGTTTCTATTATAAATGAAAATTCTTATGAATATTCACAAAATTATAAAAATAAATTAAAAAAAATTATCAAATTTATAAATAATATAAAATCATTAAAAAAAAAACAGCACATTAAAAACTTTGAAAAAATTGTAACTGATAAATTCATTCAAGTAATTAAAAAATTTATAAAAGATTATAATATTAAACATTCATCAATTGATTATATTGGCGTAAGCGGTCAAACAGTCCTCCATGATCCTAAAAATAAAAAAACAATTCAATTAGGATCTTGTAAAAAAATTCAAAAAAAATTAAAAATAAAGACTGTAGGAAATTTTAGAGAAAATGACATAAAAAATGGTGGTCAGGGAGCTCCTATTGGATCTTTTTATCATCAATACATTCTTAATAATTATTATTCACAAGCCGCAATAATAAACTTAGGAGGCATAGCAAACATTTGTTATTCTAATAAAAAAGAATTAATAGCATTTGATCTTGGTCCTGCTAATGTACTTATTGATGATTTAATGTACCATTTTTATAAAAAAAATTATGATAAAAATGGTACTAAAGCAATTAAAGGCAAATTAGACAAAAAAATAATTGATTTTTATAAAAAAGATAATTTTTTTAAATTAAATTATCCCAAATCTCTGGATAGAGAATATTTTAAAAAATATTTTATCCAGTTGAAAAAATTAATAAACAATAATGCAATACATACAGCATCAATAATGACTATAATCTGCATTGATTTAGGATTGAAATTATTAAAAAAGAAAATTAATGAACTAATTATAACCGGAGGTGGTAGAAAAAATTTATTTCTAATAAATGTTCTAAAAAAACAATTCAAGAATAAAGGAATTAATATCCTTTTAATAGATAATCTAAAATTCAACGGGGATTTATTAGAAGCTCAGGCTTTTGCTTATTTGGCTGTAAGATGTGTAAGAAAACTACCTTTAAGTTTACCAACAACCACTGGTGTAAAAAAGCCTACCTTGGGGGGGGTATTATATAAATAATTAATTTATTGATCTCTTGTAAGTTCTGTCCAATTTTTCATATCTATGTTCGAACCACATAAAATAATTAAAGTATTTTGATTTTGAAGTTTGTTTTTTAAAGGACCTGTCAACGCAGCAATACCGGTTACACAAGCAGGTTCTAAGGCAACTTTAAAATGCTCAAACATGAATTTCATAGATTTTTTCATCTCTTGATCTGAAACTGTTACCATCTCATTGATAACGCTTTTGCAAATAGAAAAACTATATGGCATATGTAAAGGAGCGCATAAACTATCTGCTATAGAATTTATATTAACTTTTGTTAAAGGTTTGTTATTTTTTAGGCTATCAGACAAACCTTTGGCTCCTTCCGGTTCAACTCCAATTATTTTACATTGAGGAAATTTCTGACGAATAATTGATCCGACACCGGCAATTAAACCACCGCCTCCGACAGATATGATTATATTGTCAATTTTTTCTATCTGTTGACAAATTTCAAATCCAAGTGATGCTGTTCCCTGGATAGTAAATTTACCATCAAAAGGATGAACGAAATAATAACCATCCTCCTTTGATGCTTTTTCAGTTTTCTTAAATGCACTAAGGGGGTCTGTTAAGAATAAATTAACATTTAAAGATTTTATTTTATTAAGTCTATATTGATTAGCAATATCATATAAAAATATCTTATTTTTTATTGAGAATTTGTCTGCTACATATGATGAAGCAATGGCGTGATTTCCAGCACTAACAGCAGTTATGCCTTTTTCCCTCTCACTATCAGTTAAGTTTAGTACATTGTTTATTGCCCCTCTTACTTTAAAGCAACCTGAGTGTTGAAGAAATTCAAGTTTAAGAAAAAGATAAGTATTGAAAAAATCATCTAAATATGAGGAATTTTTTAAAACAGGAGTTTTAATTATGTAAGGAGATAACTTTTTATAAACTTTTTCAATTTCCAAATAGCCAATCTCTTCTGGAATCAATTAATGCCTCTATATTTTTTTATTTTATCATAAGCCAAATTTATTGCGGATAACTCCTTGTTAGCTTGATCAACAAATTCTTGGGGCATACCTTTGGCAATTAAATTATCAGGATGATGTTCTTTAGTTAATAAAATCCATTTGTTTCGTATATCGTCATCACTATCATCCCGTTTTGCTCCTAATACTTTGTAAGGATCGGATTCTTTATCATTCAATCTAGAATTAAAAATTCGTTGAAAGTCTTTTTCACTTAAATTAAATGCATGGGATATAGATTTTAATACCTCTATTTCACTCACAGAAATATTGCCGTCGGCTTCAGCTATAAAAAAAAGATTATTCAATAATTCTTCAAGTATTAATTTATTATCAGAAAATAGCACTCCAACCTGATCTGCAATTTTTTCATAACCAAACTTACTTTTTTTTGCTTCATCAAAGATTTTTGCAACTTGACTCATTTCTGTCGGTGGAATTTTAAACTTTTCCTTAAAAGCGATAATTTCATCTTTTGTTACCACTCCGTCAGATTTAGCAATTTTTGCACTTAAAATAATAATACTTAATGCAAAAATATTTTGTTTTTGTTGATTTGATATTTGATTAAAATTAAATTTAGTTTTTTTTGATCTATCAAATACATTACCTGCCATAACTCCTAAAATTGCGCCCAACGGACCTCCAATGGCAAATCCTGCTGTTCCTCCTATAATCTTTCCCCAAATACTCATGTTGTTAGTTTAAATATTTTATATAATAAATTGTAACTATCATCATATATTTACAAATTCATAAATAAATAATAAATAAAATAAAAAATATTATTTAATGTAATAAATATGATGTTAAAGCAATACTACCGTAGCACTTCTGAAGCGTTAATTATTTTAATTTTACATTAAGTATAAAAAAAATTATGTTAAATTTTGTTGATAAAAACGTCTATACTTTTTTAATATTAATCGCGTTCTCTTTGCCTCTGTTTTCTCCTATTTCGAAAGTAATAGCTTCTCCTTCTTGCAAAGTATCAATACCAGCTTCCTCTAAAGCTGAAATATGAAGGAAAACATCTTTTCCTCCAGCGTCGTTTTCTATAAATCCATAACCTTTGTTTGGATTAAACCATTTAATTTTACCTGTTGGCATTATTTTCTCCTTTTTTAAAATGTGTTGAGGTAAGTGTAAGATTTTAGTTTTTTAGTAATAAATATAAATCTTCTCTTTTGTTAATTAAGATTTATTTAACAATAAATAAATTAAATGCAAGTCATTTATCTAGTGATTTAGTAAATTTTATACTAATCAAATAAAGGTATAATTACCATTTTATTAACATCAACTAGCCCTTTATTTGTAAGTCTTACACTGGGGATTACTGATAAAGACAATAAATTAAAACCCATATAAGCTAGAGTACAACCTGATTTAGTCCATTTTTCTTTAAATAATCTATTGTCTTCAGCTACTTCAGAAGCTTTTTTATCAGAAAGTAATCCCGCTATAGGTAATTTAACCTTTGATATTAATTTTCCATTATTTACGATAACTATTCCTCCCTGACATTCATTAACTAATTCAACAGCTAATCTCATATCTTTTTCATTCAACCCAGATACAATTATATTATGGGCATCATGTCCTACACTACTAGCTACTGCTCCTGATTTTAAATTGAAATTCTTTATAAAACCATGAGCGAAATCACCATTCTTTCCATGTCTTTCTATTACGGATAAATGACACAAATTATTGGAAATTAATATTTCATCCCAAGATTTAAGTTTCTTATTAATTTTTATAGTTTCTAGAAATGTTGTTATTCCAGGAATTTTAGTATTAATAACATTAATGTTAAAATTTTCTTTATCAGGAATTGATGGAACAAGATTGATTTGTTTTGGAATTATTACAGTTTCATATGCTTTCTTGGGATATAAATATCTATTATTAGATAATTGTTTGTCTAATAAAGATGTAATCTTTTTATTTTCTACAACTAATTGTCCTCCTAACCAAGTATTATAAACATTTAGATCGTCATCCAACATTATAACATCAGCTCTTCTGCTATGACCTAAAGCTCCATAATCTCTATCAATGTTAAAACGAGTTGCTGGATGAAGTGATCCCATAGACCAGGAGGTTGTTTTTTTAATTCCTAATTCATTAGCTTGTCTAACAACCCAATCTAAACCAAAATTAAATAAATCATCTGCATCTCTGTCATCAGTACAAACACATATTCGTTTTGGATTAGCTCCAAGTTCAGTTATTGCTTTAATGGCCTCTGGTAAGCTATTCCAAGGAGTCTTTGGATTACCTCCTCTTAAAAAAATCCATAAACCAGCATCTAATAAATCATTAGTAAATAATTTTTCCTCTGCTTCGTGTGTATCAGTAATTCCGCTAGCAGCATACGCTGCTACAAACTCTCTTCCAAATACGTGTCCACTTACAGGAAGATTTCTTTTTAAAGTTTCTTCAATAATTCCGTGAGATCTTGGATCTCCATTACATACTGAAACAAAATCCATTTTTTCACCCAAACCAAGTATCTCGGGCCACTTATCAAATAAGTTAGCTGCTTTCTTAGATGTAAGTTCTCCTCCCGCGGTTTCTAAAGTATCATTTGTTGCTGGAATAGTGCTTGGTAAAGTTAAAAAAATTGATAAGGGGGCTTGACGACAATCCTCAAGCATCCATTCAATGCCTTCTACATCACAAACATTACCAATTTCATGTGAATCACAAAAGATAGTTGTAGTGCCATTTAATAAAGCTGCTTCAGCATACGCGCAAGCAGTCATCATGCTACTTTCAATATGCATATGTGGATCTATTAATCCTGGTGCTAAAATATTGTTGTTAACATCATAAATATTTAAATCTTTTTTATTAAAAACATTTACAGCTTCTCCACTTTTTTTAATGCAAGCTATTCTTCCTTTAGAAATCCAAACTTCCTTAGTTTCAATTATTCTATCACTATAAGTTGATAATATTCTTGCATTTGATAAAATCAATTCAGGTTCTAATTTGTTAGAGGCAACCTTAGATAGGTGTTTTGAAGAATCGGATAGATCTGCAACTGAAAATCTTGTTATCATATTAAATATTTTTATAATTTCATTACTACCAATAATTAAATAAATAATCTAAAGAGTAGCAAATTATTTAAAATATGTCTTTTCTTAATTGTTTTTATAAATTTGATAAAAAAACCCCCTCACTTTTAGAAGATCCAATCAGTCAATTATTCGTCAGAATAGCTGTGCCCTCGAGTGTTGGCACAATTTTTATGACATTATACAATGTAGTTGATACATTTTTTGCAGGTAAAATTTCAGCTGAAGCTCTTGCTGCTCTTGCACAAACATTTCCTGTTTATTTTATTATCATAGCTATGGGTGTGGGTCTAAGCATAGGAACAACTTCTTTGATATCAAACGCAATTGGCAAAAAAAAAGATAAACAAGCTTCATTTTTTTTAGCACAATCAACACTATTATCAATCGTCACTGCCACTTTTGTTACTTTATTAGGAATATTCATTGGACCTCGTATTATTTTTGCAATGAATGACAGTTTGGTATTATTAAATTTATCAATGGATTATCTTAATATAATTTTTTTAGGATCAATTTTTATTTTTATTCAAATGTCTGTTAATTCATTGTTAACGGCAACAGGTGATACTAAAAGTAATAGAAATGTCTTAATCTTCAGTTTTTTCTTGAATATAATTCTCAATCCCCTTTTTATATTTGGATATGGGATAATCCCTGCAATGGGCATAAAAGGAATTGCCTTATCAACAATTGTATCTCAATTCATTGGTGTAATATATATAACCCACAAAGTCTCTAGAACTTATTTAAGTGAATACATTTGTCCAAAATATTTTTTACCTAATATTAAGATTTTAATAGAATTATTAACACAAGGTATTCCTGCCTCATTGGGTATGATGATGATTAGTGTGGGTGTTTTTATAATATTGTTTTTTATTGGTCAATTTGGCGATCTGGCAATTGCAGGTTACGGTACTGCAATTCGTTATGAACAGTTATACCTTTTGCCAGTTTTAGGTCTAAACACTGCTGTTCTTGCAATGGTGGGTCAAAATTACGGAGCAAAAAATATTGTCAGAGTTGACAAAATTTATAATAAAGCACTTTTATATGGTTGTAGTTTTATGTTTGTTAGTGGATTCATTATATTTTTCACTGCTGAGTTTGCAGTAAGTTTATTCACTAATAATAAAGAAGTAATTATATATGGAACTACATATTTAAAAATTACAGCGATAGTGGTACCTATATATCCAATATTTTTTATTAGTAACGCTCTTATCCAAGGTTTGAAAAAAGCAAATATTGTAATGTATTTAACCTTATTCAGAATGGTAATTTTACCAATATCACTTTTATGGTTTTTAATATTTTATCTTAATTCTTCATATGCTTTTGTTTTTTGGGGACTTTTAATTATAAATTGGTTATTTGGAATTTTTGTTTTTATTTTAACAAAAATGTTAATAAAAAATCAACTAATAAAATTAAATTTAAAAGAAAGAAGAATTTAATCCTTTATTCCCGTTATATTTGGAACAAATAAAACATCTGATAATTTTTCAGTTTCTATCTTGTTATTAGTTTTAATAAATTTTTTTAATATTTGTTTAGATCCTCTAATAATTGGAGCTACAATAACTCCTTTATCTTTTAGGCAGTCGAAGAATTTTTCAGTAATATCTTCGGTTGCTGCCGTAAATATAATTCTATCAAAAGGATTCTGTTCAGGCCAACCTAAATTGCCATCTCCATGTTTTGTTACTATATTTGTCAGTTTCAATTTTTTAAATATATTTTCTGCGCCAACTAATAATGATTTTATTCTTTCTATTGTGTAAACTCTTCTACAAAGGAAAGAAAGTGCAGATGTTTGATATCCACTACCTGTCCCAATCTCCAATACTTTATGTTTCTTATTTAAGTCCAAAGATTGTGTCATGAGAGCAACAATATAAGGCTGGCTAATTGTTTGTTCTCTGTCAATAGGTAATGCTATGTTTTCATATGCCTGATGACGAAAATTTTTTGAAACAAAAATCTCTCTTGGTATTTTTTCTATTACTGATAGAACATCAGGATCAGTGATACCCCAATTTCTTAATTCAAGAGTAAGTCTTATTTTTCTTACATCAAGCACTAAGTTATTGTTGTTTGGCCGTTAAAATATTTTTGAAGAACTTTTGGAATTTCTACATTTCCATCATCTGTCTGATAATTTTCCAAAATAGCAATCAAGGTTCTGCCTACAGCTAATCCAGAACCATTAAGTGTATGTACAAAATAATTTTTATTTTCACCCTTATATTTGGCATTCATTCTTCTTGCTTGAAAATCACCGCAATTAGAGCAACTTGAGATTTCTCTATAAGCATTTTCACCTGGCAACCAGACTTCAATATCGTATGTTTTATTAGCCGCAAAGCCCATATCACCTGTGCATAACGTCATTACACGATAATGGATATTTAAATCTTGTAATATGCTTTCGGCAGAAGATAACATTCTCTCCAATTCTTGCTTAGAATCTTCTGGAGTAGTAATTGAAACTAATTCCACCTTTGTAAATTGGTGTTGTCGAAGCATTCCTCTTGTATCTTTACCTGCTGCTCCTGCTTCTGATCGAAAACAGGGAGTATATGAAGTGACTCTCATAGGCAGTTCTTTTTCATTGATAATTTGTTCTCTGACTAGATTGGTCAGAGGAACTTCAGCAGTTGGAATTAGCCAGTGAGAATCCCCCGCGGTGAACAAATCTTCACCGAATTTAGGAAGGTTCCCTGTTCCAAATAAAGCGTCATCCTTTACTAAAAAAGGAACATTCATCTCTGTGTAACCGTTCTCGTTTGTATGTTTATCTAACATAAATTGAGCAATAGCTCTTTCTAATTTTGCAAGCATTCCTTGCAGAACAACGAAACGGGATCCTGATAGTTTAGAAGCTAAGTCGAAATCCATTAAATTAAGATTTTCACCTATTTCAAAATGTCTTTTAGCTTTAAACGTGAATTTTGGTTTGTCCCCCCATATTTTATATTGAGTATTGTTTTTTTCATTATCACCAACTGGAACATCTTCTGAAGGAAGATTAGGAATTCTACACAAAATTGCGCTTAGCTCATCCTCTTTAATTTTTTCTAACTCTTTTAAACTAGAAATTTGATCTTTTAGCTTTTCTACTTTTTTGATAATAACTGTGGTATCTTCTTTTTTAGATTTAATTTCTCCAATTTT
>Ga0187833_10004541_pt1 | contig 13520 bp, 13 predicted proteins | sample ETNtaG_37_FD_167968 | JGI IMG/M metagenome (GOLD analysis project Ga0187833, IMG submission 167968) | Marine microbial and viral communities from oxygen minimum zone, Eastern Pacific Ocean - ETNP2014_SV_400_PacBio MetaG (Illumina Assembly) | ecosystem: Environmental > Aquatic > Marine > Hypoxic... | reverse complement strand
TTATCTAATTCTTTTACTGCAATTACAATATTTTTTGTGCCTTCAACATTGGTTTTGAATGCTTTTTCCTTGTTCTCTTCGCATTCCCGTATGCTGACCAGGGCTGCCGTATGTATCAAAATGTCCGGCTTAAATTCCAGGATGGTTTTCCTGACAGAATCCGAATTGGTTATGTCCATCTCCTCATGTGTTGGGCAGAAAGCATCGTTAAAAACAACTTTCAAGGATTTTCCTAAAGCTCCGCTACCCCCTGTAATTAATACTTTCATCAGTATGGAGTACTTCATTACCATATTTAAAGGTTTTTACATGGAAAAGGGTATAATAATAATAAAAGTAAAATTTAAATATCCTTTATGGATAGTTTATCGCTATGACTGAAGCTGAATTAAAAAAACCTGAACAGAAAAAAAAGACAGATCTGGTGTTTATTTCTACAGCTTCTGATATTCAATGCTATAACATCAGGAGGGTATCGGCATATCTGAAAAAAGCAGGACTTAGCACTAAAATTATTTTTTTGCCGCAGCCATTTTCCAAGAAATACTCAAAAGAAGTAGTGGAACGGGTGATTGAACTTTGCAAAGATGCAAGACTAATAGGAATCTCTTTGATGAGCAATTACTGGAATAATGGAGTTCAATTGATCCATGCAATAAAAAATAGATATGACACCCCAATAATAGGTGGAGGCTCCCATCCGAGCACTGATCCGGAACAATGCCTGAGTGAAGTTGGCATGATATGCGTCGGGGAAGGCGATGATACCTTGCTAGAGCTCACAAAAAGGATCAAGGAAGGCAATTCTGATTTTTCCGGAATTCCTAATCTGTAATATAGGCAAAATGGAACAATAATAAAGAATGAAAGTAATCTTTTTGAGAAAACTGATCAGATTCCAACTCCGGATTATGATCTGGAAGACCATTACATCCTTTTTGAAAATAAAGTGCAGCCCATGAGCTATGATATGTTCAGATTTTTTTATGGAGAGCTTTACTCGACCCAATTTACGTTTGGATGCCCATATACCTGCAGTTTCTGCATCCATAATATCTACAATAAAAGATTTAAATTCAGATTTAGAAAAAGGCCTATAAAAATGTTTTAGAAGAATTGAAATATATCAAAAAAAAGTTTCCTTTTTTCAATCAATTGAGGATAGATGATGATACCTTCTTTTTTTACGGCAAAGAAGATATGGAATATTTCAAAGAGGAATATAAAAAATACGTAAATATGCCAATTTATGTAACTGGCGGCCAGCCGATGGTGATCAAAGAGGAATTATTGAGACCCATGGTAGAAGCAGGAATGACTAAGTTAAGGATGGGCATAGAGACAGGAGCCAAACGACTGCAGGAATTATACCAAAGAAGAATATCTAATGAGAAGGTACTTGAAGCCTGCAGAGTTATAAATAAATTCAAAAATTTAGAAGTGACTTATGATTTCATCCTTGACAATCCATGGGAGACTGAACAGGAATCCATTGACACGATAAAATTGATATTGGACATACCATTCCCCTATACTTTAAGTTTATTTTCTTTGACCTTCTATCCCAATACTGACATCCATCTAAAGGCCATTGAAGACGGGATTGTAACAAAGGATGATGAGACTATTGGAAAGCATTATTATTCTGTAAAAAATACTTATCTTAACTTAGTGTATTATATCTGTGAAAAAAGGTGGATTCCAAAAAGCTTCAAGCTTTGGTTATTGAAAGATAATGTCCGGAATTCAGGATACAAGCCTTTAATTATGGCATTTTTAAAAATTTCCAGAAGATTGAGTGATAGTACAAGCCTGATGAAATACTTATGGAAATATATCCGCGAATTGGATTATAAGAGGGTGAAATTTTCTATCAAGAAATATCTTAATGACCGGAAATATTATTATTCCATTAAGAGCAAAGTCTTAGGGAGCTAACTATTCTTAGAAAAACCATATAAAATAATAATTATCATTTCTTAACATAGCAAATAGAAAAATTAACTGTAAAACATCTCTTCCTTACCCAAATTCTCCTTATACCAATTAAAGGTTTTCTTGACCCCTTCCTGAACACTAACTTCTGGCTTCCATCCAAGAGCTTTCAGTTTTTCTATAGAAGGTATTCTTTTCATTATTTCCCTTTCCTTTGTTCTTGTTTCCTTGCCAAATCCAACAATCTTAGGCTTTAGATCTTTGCCGGAAATCTTGATTATGAGTTCTGCAAGCTCTTTCATTGTTATCTGTTCAGTGTTTGCTATGTTATATGCTTCGCCTTTCTCTCCTTTATCCATGACTGTCTGCATCCCGGAAACAATATCCCGGATAAAAGTAAAGCACCTTACCTGGGATCCATCTCCAAAAAGCAGAGGAGCTTCATTATTCAAAACTTTTTGTATGAACAGGGACATAACCCATTCAAAACCCTGGCCAGGGCCGTACACATTAAACAGCCTTACTGGATTTATATCCATGCCATATTCCTGCACATATCCCTCCGCATAATGCTCTGCTGCTAATTTAGAGACTCCATATTTGCTTACAGGGCTTTTCGGGCTGTCTTCTTTTATGGGTATTTCCCTTGGCTCCCCATACACTTCAGAAGAAGATGTATAAACTATTTTTTTTACATCAGCTTTTAAAGCGGATTTAAAGATATTGACCGTTCCATCAATATTGATAGATAGGGTGTTTAGGGGTTGCTTATCCGAATGCTTAACACCAAGCAAGGCAGCAAGATGGTAGATCATATCATAATCTTTCATTTCATCGCTTAAGTCTTCAAGGACTGATTTTTTTACAAACTCAAGCTTCGGATGAGTGAATTTTATTGACTTCAAATCAATCACTTTGACTTCATGCCCCTGCTCAAGCATATCCCTGACTAGAGTGTGCCCGATAAAACCATTACCCCCTGTGACTAGTATTTTCATTATATGATGAGTTTTCTTATTTGATTTATAAAGTTAACCAATACTCCACCATGCTGTTGTTTACGTAGAAAAAATAACTTTAATAAGTGTGGATGTTTTCCTCTTGCTAGTATGAAAATCGTCCATATAGTGGGTTATTTTGTGCCTGAGCTGGGCTATCAGGAATATTACTTAGCAAAGAAGCACAAAGAGATGGGGCATGATGTTTATGTAATCACTTCTGACATGCTATATCCTTTTCCCAATATTGAGAATATGCTCAAAGAGACAGGAGTAAAGGATACTTCCAGAGAGAGAAAACCCGGCTTTAGCATTGTGGATGGAATCAAGGTTTACAGGCTAAAGCATCTGCTTGAATATTCTGACTTTATCCTGGTCAAAAGAATGAAACAAGTCTTGTCTAAGATAAAACCAGATATTGTTTTTGCGCATGAGAGCAGGCAGAGCCTGCCGGCATTAGCAGCCTATTACAAAAATACGTTTGGATACAAGCTTGTTGTTGACCAGCACGATTTTTACCATAGTATACCTGCCCACCCATTATGGAAAAAAATGCTCAGATTCCTTGATTATTTTTTATTCAGGAAATTCATTGTGAACTACAGCCTCAACCGAGCTGACAGGATTGTTGCAGTTACGCAAGAAACAAAAGATTTCTTGGTAAAAACGCATAAAATAAGCCCAAAAGAAATTTCTTTGATACCCTTAGGCGTTGATACTAATTTTTTTAGATTTGACAATAAAATAAGGACTAAAATAAGAAAAAAATACAAATTGAAAAATGATGATATTGTCCTGGTCTTTTCCGGAACCATAGTCAGAAGAAAGGGCATCGAAATATTATTGGAAGCTTTGGCTGAAATAAAAAATGAAAACATAAAATTGATGATAGTCGGTAGTGGAGATCTGGATTACATGAAAGAATTAAGAGATTTAACAAAAAAATTAAACATAGAAAAAAAGATTATATTTACAGGATTTGTAAAAAAAGATAACGTAAAAGATTATTTCTCGGCAGCCGATATTGGAGTATGGCCCGGAAACAATTCTGTCAGCATAATGGAGGCTATGGCATGCAAGCTTCCGATTGTGATGGTAGACCTGCAGTTAAGCCACTTAGTAAGATACAACAATGGATTGAAGTTTCCGCAGCATAACAAAGAAAAACTAAAGGAGGCATTAGGAAAGCTTGCCGGAAATAAAAGCTCAAGGTCAAGAATGGCCAATAATTCTGTCAATACGATTAAAAAATGCTATAGCTATGATAATATCGCAAGACAATTTTTAGATCTAGCCAGAAAATAGCTTCTTAATTACATTAACCATATTCCTGCCTGAATTTCCGCTGCCATATCCCTCATTCTGTTGTCCATCAGGATCAAAATTCTTTATCGCTTCTAAAATTTTTGATTTGTCTGCACCTGCAAGGATGTTCCAGCCATCATCTACAGTCTCTGTCCATTCAGTTTCATCCCTAAGGGTGATGCATGGAACTTTGAAGAAATAGGCTTCTTTCTGCATCCCTCCTGAATCTGTCAGTATTTTTTTAGCATTTTTCTCGAGAACAAGGATATCTGTATAGCTTAATGGCCTTACAACAGCCACATTGGTATTTTTAAATTTCTTATCAAGTCCATATGATTTCAGGACTTTAGCAGTCCGAGGATGCACCGGGAAGATTATCTTTTCCCCGCTTTCAACAAAAGATTCAACTATATTTCTTAAATTGGCCTCATCATCAGTATTTCCAGCCCTGTGCACAGTGGCTATCATGAATTCCTTTGGTTTAAGATCCAGATCCTGTAAGATATTGGAATTTTTCTCGGCAGCTTCAAGGCTTAGCTTAAGTGTATCGATCATGATATCTCCAACAAGATGTATGCTACCTTTTATCTTTTCATTTTTCAGGTTTTCAATAGCAGTCTGTGTAGAACAGAACAGAATATCTGATATCTTGTCTGTTTCTATCCTGTTGAGTTCTTCAGGCATTGTCTTGTCAAAACTTCTCATTCCTGACTCAACATGCGCAATTTTTATTTTCAATTTTGAAGCTGCCTTTGCTCCTGCAAGGGTTGAATTAGTATCGCCGAAAACAACAACCAAATCAGGTTTTTCTTCAAGAAATATCTTTTCCAGGCCAGAGACCATCTTTTTGATCTGCTCTTCGCGTTCTGCAGATCCAACACCGAGATTGATATCGGGTTCTGGTATCTCAAGATTCTTAAAAAATATTTTGGACATCTCGTAATCATAATGCTGCCCGGTATGCGCTATAAACTCATTAAAATGCTTCCTTATTTCATGCGATAAGACAGCCAGCTTGATAAACTGAGGCCTTGCACCGACAACACTAAGAATCTTCATTTTTTTTCTTTTCGTTGGACTTTTCTATAAAATCTAAAAAATCTGATTTAACGTCTTTCTTCAATAGCACTATATTTGGCATAACACAATGGCCGCCTATGAATCCTGGGAATAGCACTGGCCTAACTACATTAGGATTTGCTGACTTATTGATTTCATTATATGTCTCATTGAATCTTGTAACTGTATTCTCAAAATCGGCATTGAATCTTTTGCATATCCTCTCCATTTCCTGATGATAGGCTATGCACAAGCCGTAATATGTTGTTGAAAAAAGCTTGCCAAGCTCTGTTTCCACAGCAGTCTTGGTAATCTCTGTTTTTATTCCCAATGATTCCAGATGCTCTTTTGCAGCTTTTCCTGCTTCTTCATTTGCAGGTCCTATAAACTTAACAAAATCCAGTATTCCTTCTTTAAGATTGGGGTGCTTGCCCCTGACAGGAGAATGAACAATGTTTTTCTTGCATTTATCATAAATCTCTTTTGTAGTTCCAGGCCTTACAGTTGAATTTATTATAACTAATTTAGGATTATATTTTTCAATATAATTAACAACTACCTCTGTGAAATTGTCAAAGAAGGGAATGCAAACATGCATTACATCAATCTCTTCTTTTATTTCAATCTCTTCTACGTCTTTCTTGAATAGTTTATATTTTCCAGATTCTTCTATCACTGAGCATAAAGAATTTCCAATTTCCCCTAATCCAATCACCAAAACATTTTTCATAAGCTCATCACCTTATTATTTTTTGCAGCTTCAAGTATGTTAGAAGCTACCTCTAATGCCTTAAGGCCGTCTTCACCACTTACTTTTGGATCTGTATCATTAAGTATGCTGTCTCTGAATTCTTCCAGCTCTGCAAGCAAAGGCTCTTTGTTCTCAATATCAATTTTAACCACATCCCCTTCAACAACACTGCTGATGCCTTTTGAATAATCAAAGTCTTTTTCAGCAAATTGATTTTTGTAGAAATGTAGTTCTTGAGTCAAATAATTTGCAACAAACATCCCTTTTTCTCCGGTAACTGTTATTTCTCTGACTTTTTTTGGTGTTAGCCAATTTGCATTTATAACCCCCAATATGTCATTTTCAAACCTTATTGTCCCTACAAGCAGGTCTTCATGTGTAGAATGGATTTTTTGTGCTGTTTCTGCAAACACCCTTTTTATTTTTGAATCAATAAGATATTTTAGGATATCAATTTCGTGAATGGCCAAATCGACTATGACTCCTACATCAACTATCCTGTGCGGAAATGGGCTTAATCTTACGCAATTGACTTTGTAAATCTTGCCCAGCTCCTCGTTTTTTATTCTTTTTTTTAATTCAACAACAACCGGATTGAATCTTTCTACATGGCCCGCCATTAACTTAACATTATTTTCCTTAGCGGCCCTTATGATTTTTTTTGCTTCTTCGGTGTTGTCAGCAAGAGGTTTTTCGACAATTACATTGGCTCCTTTGCTTATGAAGAATAGAGCAATATCTTTGTGCATTTTTGTAGGAACACAGACAGAAACAGCATTTACTTCGCCAATCTCTTTATAATCTGCAAATGGCTGTGCATTGTATTTTTTTGCTGTTTCATTAGCTGCTTTTTCATCCGTGTCGCAGACTGCTACCAAGTCTACCTTGTCCATATTGGAATATATTCTTGCATGGCTTTTTCCCATAGCCCCCATCCCTATAACGGCAACTTTTAGTTTATCCATTTTATCTGATTTCCCAGTATCTTGATTTTAAGAGGGGAAAACAAAGGAGAATTTATAAATTGTGTGGTTTGATAAGTGCCATATTCAGTCAATTTTTAGCTTCAAATATTATAGCATTAAATTCTTTTACCTTTATTCTTTTTACTGATCTTAGCCCAAATGATCTTCCAAAAGCTTCCAGATGATCGAAGGAAGGGTAATGCACATGTCCATAATAGAAGGGCAGTTTCCTGAAAAGTTTTCCAAGATATATCTTTAAGGAATGTATTGAATATTTTTCCTTGTCGATTATTACAATGTGCCCTTGATCCTTAAGCAGCTCTGTTGTTTTTTTGAAGAATTTTGAAAAATCGTTAACATGGATATATTGAAAAACCTCTATAAAGAAGATTAGATCATATTTTTTATTGACTTTGTAGCTTAAATAATCCGAAACAATAAATTTTGTGTTCTTATCTTTTATATATTTCTTTTTGGCTGCTTCTATTCTTTTTCTGGAAAAATCTATCCCGGTATAATTAATTTTTTTTGAAAAATCCAGCTGATTTATTGATTCAGACCAGGTTCCATGACCACAACCAACTTCAAGAACATCTATTTTACCGCTTTTATTTAAAGATTTCAAAGAATTTAAAACACTTTTTTCAAAGATGTTACTAAAACTTTTGGATGGCTTCCATTTAGAAAATACTGATGCTGAACTGTTAAAATCTTCAATAATTTCATTTTTTCTTTTATTATTTTTCATTTTTTCTTTGAGATTGATAAGATAAAACTGCCGAGTTTTGTAATAAAAAGTTTATGGATTTTCTTGAATGAATTATAATTTATCAATTGCCCTCCGAACCTTTTTTTGAACTCTCTTACTCCGTATTCTTCATCTGGGATGCCAGCGCCACCAAAATCAAATAATTCATAGCTGTTTTTGCATCCGTATTCCAGGACATGCCACACTAATGCATCATTAGGAAAAAGTCCAAGATGCTTTGAGGAGGCTCCTGCAAACCAGTCAAAAATCTTTTTTTTGTATAAAAGAATCAGCCTTGCCCCTATCAAATTGCCCTGATAAATCGCAAAGAACAATTTTACATTACCAGGCATTAAACTGAAAGCTGCATTAAAATAAGAAATGTCCGGAATTTGGATCTGCAATTTGCTGTATGTCTCCCTTAAAAGACCATAGAATTGCGGCAATGAATCTTTTCCTGCCTCGATTATTTTCACTCCTTTTTTTTCTGCTCTCTTGATGTTCTTTCTCCTTGATTTGTGTATCTTTTTGAATACTGCTTCTGTGTTTTTTTCAAGCCCGATCTCATAGTTAAGGCATTCTGATTTATTATAGCCTTCTGATTCGTATATTTTTTCCAAAAAAAGGTCATTGTCAATCTTGACATTTGTATACAGGGCTGTTGTGGATTTATTGTAATGTTTTATGAGAAATTCCGCAGCTTCTCTTCCTTTCTCAGAATCCTGATACAATGGGGCGTTTTCAATTATCGACAGGGAAGTGAACCTTTTTAAAAATCCCTTTGATTCGAGTTTTACAGCCATGCATGCAAGAATCTCATTATCATCTGAAACAGCAATCCTTATCCCTTCCATATTTTTTGTTTTGTTGTACATGTCTGCTATTTCATGCCTCTGAAAGACACTGGAATGCATATTATTATCTACAAAACTGTTCCATTGTTCCCTGTCTGGAGATATTAACTTAAAACTCAATTTATCTGGAGTTTAGCTGATAAATACTTAAATCTTGTGAATTAGGCTTCCAGGCTAAAACTAGTGTTTAAGGCTTAATCAGTTCCTGAAATCAGCTTTTTAGAAAAAGAAGTTACAAGGTTTGCCAGTACCTTAGGCACTTTCAACAGGGCAGCAGGATCTCTTTTTATCAGATATAAGAAAGATAATGGCCTTTTCTTGAGCTTTGACATTGTAAATTCCCTATAGAATATTTCCCTGTATTTTGCAAGCTCTTCATGGGTCATTGTTGGTATCTTTATCATGTAATCTGAGAACAACGCCAGGTTGTGGTCTGTTATATTTTTCATGTGCTCTTCCTTGTCTATATATCCATTTTTTATGCATTCATTGTAGAATTCTGTTCCGGGAAGCACAGATGGCATCAAAACGGATATCTTATCTAAAGGTAATTCCTTTGCAAGTTCTATAGAATTCCTTATAGATTTTGGAGTTTCTCCCGGCATACCTATGATCCAATACGAATTAAGGATAAAACCAAGCTCATGAGCTATGTTTGCAATTTCACTTACCTTACTTATTGGCAACTGCTTGTTCATGACTTTGTTCAGCATATAATCATCGCCTGATTCTATTGGCAGATTTAAAGAATAGCATCCTGATTTTTTCATCAATTCCAGGACTTCCCTGTCTAAGGTCCTTATTGAAACTCCTGCAGGTATTTTCCAGTATATATTCAGTTTTCTTTTTATTATCTCATTACACATTATCTTTGTCCTTTCCCTGCTTACTGTAGGATTATCATCTTCTAATGCAATCTCTTTTGCGCCGTATTTCTTGACTAAGTGTTCCATTTCATCTACTACATCTATCGGGTCTCTTGGTCTCCATGTCGGTCCTCCAACCAGATGTACACTGCAGAATTTGCATCTCTGGTGGCAGCTTCTGCTTGTTATAACAGACATCTCTTTCATTGATTTTCTGTCCCATCTTACTGCAGTGTTTTTGAAATATCTGTCTACTTTTAACAGATGTCTTGCTGGCCACGGAAGCTCGCTTGGATTTTTTATGAATTTTGTCTTTGGATTTTTCTTGACTTCTCCATCTGCTTTGTAAGCTATCCCATCTATATCCTCCATATCTAAGTTATTGTTCTCAATATGATTTACTAAGTCTAAAGTTGTGTATTCGGCTTCTGCTATCAGGATATAATCAATGTAGCCGGTGTTTAAGAAATCTGCATAATTTATAGAAGGATGTATGCCGCCCATGAAGACTTTGATTTTTGGGTTAACTTCCTTAATTATTTTTGAGGTTTCTATTGCAAACTTCATCCTTATAGGGAATGGGCATGAAACGCCGACAACATCCGGCTGTTCTTGCTTAATTCTTTCCTTTAAAGCTTCAAAAGAAAGTCCAACATGGAATATATCATCTTTAACATGTTCTATATCAGCTTCTACCGCTGAATCTATTATTGAAACTTTGTAATCATTCTTTTCCAGGACAGCTGCTATGTATGCCAGGCTTAACGGAAGAACTATATTTACATCCCTTTTCCTCGCAGTTCTCTGAAGGTAAGGAGGATTGATCAACAGCACTTTTGTCCTTTTCATATGGAGAGAAGTACTTAGAAGCATATATAAAGATTTCTAAATTTAAGCAAAATATTTAAAACATTGATTCTTCCGGGAATTCTATAAAGGTGGTATCATGGGAAATATGGTTGATAGGGATGTTTATTTTTGCGAAGACTGCAAGCTTGAGATGACAGTTTCCAAGTCATGTAATGAAGATTACTGCGACCTTATGTGCTGCGGACAGCAGATGAAGAAAAAAGGCGACTGATATGGAAGATAAAAAATTTACTTCAGAAAGCGAGATAGTAAAAGAGATTTTGTATATTGCTGAACTGCATGGCCTGTCCAGCAGGGAAAGGCTGATCAAGATAGCAGACTTGTTGAATGAACATTTTCCTAGGTAGTGTGAAGTATGATTTTTTAAAATTTAAAAATATCCTCCTATTTTTCTAACTTCTTTTCCTTTCAGGCAACTTAATTAGTCGAGCCCACATTGGCCCGTAATTTATACAAATGTTGTTGCATAATTGGAAAATAAGTTCTTCCACAATAAACAGTAAATCGCAAAAATCATGCGAACTGCGTCCTTATTGTTGTGAATATCAATTGATGTGATGCTATTGGCATCGCCTGAATGTTATTTTTAATTTTATTATTATTTTATACCCTATAACCCCACATACAAGTAGGTAAGTTTTAAAAATAGGTAAATACTTCTTTGCAATATGATCGGGGTAATATTGGAAAATAAATCAAAGTATGCTGATTATATTTTCAAAACTTTATTTGGAATAATGGGTTTTGAGTATTCTTTTACTTCTGAAAAAGATGCTAAAAAGTATCCAGTAGTTGTTTATTATGGGAATAAAACTAATTTGAAATTAAATTTTGTTATTAGGATTCCTTATTCTAAGGTTTACTTGGATAAAATAAAAGGAAAATCTTATTCAAAATCTAAAAATGGCGCTAACTTTAATTTAGATGTCATTTCTTTAAGCTTTTACCTTCTTTCCAGGCAGGAAGAATTAGATAATAAAAAAAGAGACATGCACAAGAGGTTTGATCATACATATACAATCTTAAAAGATTTTATAAAAAAGCCTTTGATCAATGATCATATTAAACAATTAGAAGGTTTGATTATAGATGGCTTTAAGAAACAGAAAAAACCTTTATTGAAAAAGGCTTATTGGCCTGATGCAGAAGATTTTTCCGCTTCATTGACGCACGATGTCGATGTCTTGTATAAATACAATCTTATTGGCGTGTTAAAAGATATCAAGAAATCATTGATATTTTTTTTGAAATTGAAGTTTGTATCATCATTATCCTCAATTTATGATTTATTTAAGAGTTTGATTTTTAATAAGGAACCTTATTTTCAATTGCAAAATTTAGCTGAATTGGAGCAGAGATATGGCTATAGGTCTACATTCTATTTTTGCGCAAAAAAAAGGCATAAGCTTGATCCGGATTATAGCATCAATTCTCCCAGGATAAGGAATTCTATAAAGGAGTTGAGTGATAATGGCTTTGAGATAGGAGTGCATGGAACTTATACTTCTTATTCAAGCCTGAAAAAACTAGATGAGGAAAAAGTCTTATTGGAGAATATTTCAGGGAAGAAAGTCATAGGAGTGAGGCAGCATTTTGGCAGGTTTGAAGTCCCATATACATGGAGACTGCAAAATAAGATATTCGCCTATGATTCCACTTTAGGTTATATCAATATAAGCGGCTTCAGGCCTTCTGTCTGCTTTCCTTTTAAGGCGTTTGATGCCCTGGAAAATAAAGAATTTGATTTAGTAGAGATTCCGTTTAACACCTCTGATGGAACTCTTTTCGGGCCTATGCAGCTCGGCAAGGAAGAAGCATGGAAAGATACAAAAAATCTCATAGATACTGTCAGGAAGAATAACGGCCTTGTTGTCTTAGACTGGCATCAAAGGACTATCTATGAAAAAGACTTTCCGGGATTCGGATGGGTTTACACAAAAGCCCTGGATTATCTGAAAAAGCTCAATGCTTATGTTGCCCCTTTATCTGAGATTGTTGAATACTGGAAAGCAAGAGACGGCTTATCAGTCAGATTCGATAGAAAAAATAAAACTTACATTATAAGCTCAAAAAAGTCTGTTGATTCATCTTTCATTATCTACAATACAAAGAAACTCAATATCAAAGGGAATAAAAACCATAAAATAATCAAGAAAAAGAATTATTCTTTGATAAAGTTCAAGGATTTGAAGAAGGTTGAGATAAAGATTTCTTAATATAAGCAGATTGCTAAAGGATATTGTTCCCAGAAAAATTGTGATAAGAACTTATTTCAATTTGATGTTTTGTTATTACTTATTTTCTTCTTCTAACTTCTTTTCTATTTCTTTTTTAAGCTTATTTATATGCAGCTCAAATTGAAGCTTAAATTTATCCCAATCTTCATAATTTAATAGTTGACCCCTATAGTTTATGGCGTTTCTTTTTAACCTGATAGTTTCAAGAAAAATCCAATCTAATTCTAATTCAGGATGCTTGAAGCGGATATAAGCATTTTTGCATTGGTGATTTTCAGCTGCAATCTTGTAAAACAGCAAAAATGCTTCAATTAGACACCTTAATGACTCATAATAATCCCTGAATACAAAAGTCCAATCATCACTGTCCTTTTTTAAGTTCTTAGATTCTCTTTTGATAAAAGACAAGCCTCTTTCAGCCACATTTTTGAGAGATTTGATTAATTCTATATCAACACTGTTTTTTTCTTTAATGCTTCCGGAAGTCATACACTTATCATAAGTCTTGTCCAGTTCACCAATATTGAAATTCATTTAGCTTACCTCTGCAAAATCCTGTATTTTCCCCCTGATGATGTGGCCATTGATTATATTATCGATCAAACCAGTTTTTACTTCTTTAATTTCTTCCTGAGTTTCAAACATATGAAGTTCGATATTTCTCTTTAATTGCAGCTCATATTTATACTTTTCAATTTTTTTAGGCTTGCCTAATACAAAAATATCTATGTCCGAATTCTTATACCAGTCTCCTCTTGCTACGCTACCAAAAATTATCACTGTCTTAACATCTTTAAGGCTTAGTAGATAGCTTATTAACCCGGTTGAATAAAGCTGATTTAATAAATAAAACCGTTTTTTTGATTGGTATACTGGATTATTAATACCAGCAGTATAATACGGAAATTTTTTTCTTTCTTTTACTCGTTTAA
>Ga0187833_10004540_pt1 | contig 13523 bp, 8 predicted proteins | sample ETNtaG_37_FD_167968 | JGI IMG/M metagenome (GOLD analysis project Ga0187833, IMG submission 167968) | Marine microbial and viral communities from oxygen minimum zone, Eastern Pacific Ocean - ETNP2014_SV_400_PacBio MetaG (Illumina Assembly) | ecosystem: Environmental > Aquatic > Marine > Hypoxic... | reverse complement strand
TGCGCCTCCGGCTCCAACGAGAAGATGTACCAGGCCATGCGCCAGAACTCGCCTGAGTACGTCGTCCGTGAACTTGCCGACCTCCACAAGCGGTGGGGCGTGACGCGCATCGAGTTCTCCGACAACCTCTTCACGGCAGATCCACACTGGGTCGCCCGGTTCTGCGAGGTCCTCGATGAGAAGGGTTCGGACCTCGTGTGGACGTGCTCGTCACGTGTGGACACGCTGACCACTGACCTCATAGACCGGATGCGCGCGGTCGGCCTGGAGAGCATCTATCTGGGCCTGGAGAGCGTGGTCCCGGACAGCCTGCGGTTCATGGGCAAGACCGGAGATCCCACTAAGTACGTTGAGCGGGCCCGGCGGCTCATAGCCCATGCCGCGTCCTCCAGTGTCGGGATGAGCGTCGGGGGCATCGTAGCCCTCCCGCACGAGGACCGCGCGGATATGCAGGCCACCGTGTCGTTCCTCGAAGAGATGGTCACGACCAATGCGCCGTACGTGAAGCCCAACCTGTTCTCTCTCATCCCCTTCCCGGGAAGTCCCCTCTGGGACGCTGTCCAGCGGGGCGATCACGCTCTGCTCCCGGTGAGGAACCCTGCCTTCTCAATCTGGAACGGCGGGCTGTTCCGTGAGCTCTACTGGCACCTACCGTGGGTGGTTCCGGGAGCGTTCGAGTTCGCCAACGACCATCTCGAGCAGAACGAGGTGGAGCGGTTCGTCATCGAGGCTCGTGCAAGGTTGCAGGAGCTTGCACCAGAAGGATTCGAGGCGAAGTTCTGAAGCGACGTATCACGTCGCCTCGTCCACCGCTCTGCTATAGATATCCTTCAGGGTATGGTGAGTAACGTCGATGGCCTTGGCCATTTCCTTGTCATCGATCCCTTCGGGCCGCAATAAGGATCCATAACTTGGGACGTCCTCCGCTCGCCGGGACCATAACCTTTATAGGCAGCCTGTCGAGCATGGTATGTCATAAGGGGATAAGTATGGCAGGGGTTGCCACGAATCATAGCCAGAGCGAGGACGCTGGCGGTCAGACCGCTCACGGTGTGGGTGCCGTCGGAGGGTACGACCTGGACGGTGACTCCTACGTGTTCCACGGATCGGAGGCCGACGTCCGTATCGAGTTCCTCGCCGCCGATGTGGTGAACGTCCGGCTGGACCCTGACGGCGCCGCTCGCAAGGACTCCCCAGCCATCTTCACCCGCGATCTTGGGGGGTCCGATGTGACCGTCGAGGACCGCTCCGATTCCTACCTTCTCACCTCCGACGAGCTCCACGTGTATGTCGATAAGACATCCGGGAGAGTGACCTTCGCCGATACCGATGACACCGTCATCACACGCGACACCGACCAGGGCATGACCTGGGACGACGATGGCCGGATCAGGATGGAGCGTGAGGTCGCCGGGGACGAATCCTTCTACGGACTGGGAGAGAAGACGGGAGCCCTGGACAAGCGTGGCGAGCACCTCACACAGTGGACCTGGGATGCCAACGGCGACCACGCCGGTGGAACCGACGAGATGTACCAGGCGCACCCGTTCTATATCGGGCTGCACGACGATGCTGCCTACGGGCTGTTCCTTGACAACACCTTCCGCACTACTTTCGCCATGGCCGAGAACGGGGCCGACAAGGCCACTGTGACGGCGGATGGAGGCCAGCTCAACTACTACTTCCTCAAGGGCCCCGCCATGCGCCACGTGGTGGAGCGCTTCACCGAGCTCACCGGCAGGATGCCGCTACCTCCGCGATGGTCGCTGGGCAACCACCAGTGCAAATGGAGCTACTTCCCAGAGACCACGGTGCGCGAGATCGCGGACGGCTTCCGCCAGCGGGACATCCCCCTGGATGCCATCTGGCTCGACATCGACTACATGGACCAGTACCGAGTGTTCACCTGGGATCCGCAGCGGTTCCCGGACCCGGAGACAATGATCAAGGACCTGAAGGACCAGGGGATCCGCACGGTCACCATCATCGACCCCGGGGTGGACGACGGGGCCAACTACGATGTGTACGCCGAAGGGATGAAGGAGGGCTACTTCATCACCGACGAGAACGGAGAGGTGTTCCACGCCCCGGTATGGCCCAAATCCGCCGCCTTCCCGGACTTCACCCGGGAGGAGGTCAGGCAGTGGTGGGGTGACCTGTACGGCCGGCTCACCGATGCCGGGATAGCCGGTGTCTGGAACGACATGAACGAGCCCGCTATCATCGACACGTACAAGACCATGCCCGACGACATGGAGCACCACGGCGACCTGGGTGACGTCAAGCACAATGAGGCCCACAACGTGTACGGTATGTACGAGGACATGGCCACCTATGAGGGCATGCTACGTGCCAACCCGGACGAGCGTCCCTTCGTGCTCACGCGCTCTGGCTTCTCCGGCATCCAGCGGTACGCGGCCGTGTGGACCGGCGACAACCGGAGTAAGTGGGAGCATCTGGACATGGGCATGCCCATGATGGAGAACATGGGTCTTTCGGGGATGGCGTTCATTGGCACCGACATAGGCGGGTTCGGTGCAGACTGCACACCCGAGCTCTACGCCCGCTGGCTCCAGTTCGGTGCGTTCTCGCCCTTCTGTCGCACCCACTCCTCCCGCCACACCCGTGAGCAGGAGCCCTGGACCTTCGGCCAGGAGACCGAGGACATCGCCCGGGACTACCTCACCCTCCGTTACCGCCTAATGCCCTACACCTACGATGCCTTCCGTCAGGCGTCCGAGACCGGCATCCCAGTGATGAGGCCACTGGTGCTCGACCACCAGAACGACCCGAACGTGCGCAACCTCTCGAACGAGTTCATGTATGGGGATGTCCTCCTGGTCGCTCCCGTGACCGAGGAAGGGGCGCGGGAACGCGATGTCTACCTTCCCGAAGGCCGATGGGTCGACTACTGGACCGGCGAGATCCACGATGGCCGCCAGACCGTCGTCAGGGACGCTCCCGTGGACACCATGCCCCTGTACGTGAAGCAGGGTTCGATCGTGCCCATGGGGCCGGCCATGCAGTACACCGACGAGAAACCGACGGAGGAGCTGGAGCTCCACGTGTACGCGGACGACCGCGCCGAGGGCAGGTTCTACGAGGACGACGGACACTCCTTCGGATTCAAGCAGGGCGAATACAACCTCACCGAGTTCGCCTACCGTAACGACACCGGCACCGCCGCCATCACCGTGGACCGGGTCCATGAGGGCTACGCCACCGAGGTAGGGACCTACAAGTTAGTCATCCACTCGGAGCGCGATGTGACGGGGGCGACAGTGAACGGCCAAGACACCGCAGTGGCGCGAGATGGCGATGCGTACGTCGTCGAGGTGGACGCGGGAGCGATATAGGCCCACGTGCCCACCATGCGGTCCATGACATGAGGCAGTTCACCACCCCAAACGAATCCTTATAACGCCCCCACGCCTTCCAGTCGTCCATGCCCCTTCCCGTGGTCCTGAGCCTGGCGCTGTCCTTCGCCGTGCTCTTCGCTGTGGCGCGATGGAGCCTCCCGGGCGCTCTCACGGCAGGGGCGCTGTCCTTGGGGTTCCTGACCCTCCCGCCCGCCACGGTGGTGTGGGTGGCAGGGGCCACCCTGGGCGATCCGTCGGTGCTGGCCCTCGCCCTGGCGGTCGCGGTCATTCCCCTAATCGGCGGTGTGATGGAGGAGGGTGGGCTCATGGACCGGCTCGTCGCGAGCCTCCGGATGGGCCGCCGGCCCTTCCTTGCTGTCGCGCCGGCCATGGTTGGGATGCTCCCCATGCCCGGTGGTGCACTGCTCTCGGCGCCCCTCGTGGAACGGCGCGGGGCGGACCTCCCCGGTGAGTTGAAGGCGGCCATCAACGTCTGGTACCGGCACCTCATGCTTCTGATCTATCCTCTCAGCCCCTCGCTCATCGCTTCGGCCCAGATGGCCGGTCTCGGTGTGTACGAGATCATCCCCTGGCAGGTGCCCGGGTTCCTGTTCTGTGGCCTGCTGGGCTATGTCTTCCTGTTACGACGTGTACCGGCCGATGGTCCGGGGATAGGCGATCCGAGGACCGGTAACGTGCCCCTGACCGTCCTGTTCTCGGCACCGGCCGTCGACCTGCTCCTACAGCGCGCGGGCCTGCTCCCGTTCCCGACACTTGGTGCGCTGGCGGGTGTCACCGTGGGACTGGTCCTTGCCTATGCGCATTCGGGACCCAAGGGACGCGACCTCGGGACCATCGCCCGTAAGATGCGTCCATGGAGCTTCGGCGCCATCGTCTTGGGGATGTTCCTGTTCCTGGAGATGTTCACGGCCTCGCCCGCGCCGTCGTTCATCGCAGATGTGGCACCATCTCAGTGGGCGCTCCTGGTGCCAGTGGGCTTCATCCTGGGTGCGGCAACGGGGCGCATACAGCTCCCTGCCTCGATCCTCATTCCCATCCACCTGGCCATGGTGGGCGCAACGACAATGCAGCCGATACCCTTCGCTGTGATGTACCTGGCAGTCTTCCTGGGCTACATGGTATCCCCTATCCACCCCTGCTTGGTCGTGTGCCTCGAGTACTTCAGGACGGACCTGCGAGGATTCGCCAGAGCCGTGGTTGGTCCGGTGACGCTGGCCTTCCTGGCCGCGGGACTGGTGGGCCTAATGGTCCTCTAGGCCGCGACCGGTTGGAGGATCGAGTGAAGTGAGCGGTCGTCTGATAAATAGGGAGGATCATCATGGATGGGTCGCCTCCCCTCGGTTCACTTCTTTTTCGAGGTGCAATGTAGGAACTCCCTTCTGTTGTCATGGGCAGGCCTCAGAGAGGGGAACGATAAGGGATGGCCCGGGGAGGGCCGTGGTGGCATCAGCACCCCCCCGGGTCGATTGGGTGATCCTCTATTCTCACATGGCCTCATGTCGTCGATACAGGATCGGTACAATCCTAGTGGTTATCGCCCGTCCCGGCTCCGGTGTGCCGGTTGGACGGGGCGTGGCCCGTGGTCTCGCTTATTAAGTAGCTTGTGCTTCCGGATATTAATAGAAATGGAACAGAATATGGTACGATGTGGAACATCCAGCAGCTCTTGAAGGGCGGCCGTCCTTTGGACAGACAGATAAATGTTTGTGTTCATATCGTCGTACGTGGGAGCATTCGACCGGTTGAACGACCTGCAAATCTCCTCCAAGCTCTTCCTCCTAATCCTCGTGCTCTCAGTGATCCCCCTGATCATTGTCGGCTACATAGCCGTGTGGAACGCCCGGGGCATCGCCATGAACGCAGTGGAAGGCTCTACCAAAATGGGGGAGCGGGACCTGGCCGCTGCCAAGGAGCTGGGTCGCGCTGCGGTGAACGATAGTGTCGAGGCACTGGACGCGAAGGCCATCGAGGCTCTCGAGATGCGTGCCGTCGAGCTCGCGCGGAGCATCGCCAACTTCCTCTACGAGCGCGACGGCGACATCCTGGGCGCCCGGTCTCTAGACAGGAGACCGGAGACCTACCGTGCGTTCCTGCTGTCGAAGCGACATATCGTGAATCTGGGCCACCAGCGACAGGAGGTACCCCTCTACTCCGAGATGACCTTCATCGACCTTACCGGTCGCGAGATAATAAGGGTGCACAAGGACGACATCCAGGTGGTCCTGCGCAACGTGGCTAATACCGCTGACACCTACCTCGGCGTCGAGGACTACTTCGAGCATGCAAAGGTGCTGGGTGAAGACGAGATTCACGTCTCTCATCTTGTGGGACAACGCATTGATCCGTACCGTGCGTACAGGGGAGTCGAGCGTCCGAACGGGGACCGGTTCGACGGCATCATCCGGTGGGTGACCCCGGTATACGAGGATGATGAGAAGGTGGGCTATGTGACCCTGGCCCTCAACCACACCCACCTTATCGAGTTCATCGAGCACGTCGTGCCCACCACAAAGAGATTCATCGACATCCCTGATCCGGGAGCTGGCAGCTTTGTCCTCATGTGGGACGACCAGTGGCATAATATCGTCAATCCCCGTCACGACCGCATCTGGGGATACACCAAGGAGGGTATCGAGGGTCAGGAATGGGCCAACACGACGATCGAGGGCCTCTTGAGCTACCCGACGAACTGCGAGGTCCTGGGCACCCACCTACCCTCCTGCTCGCAATGGAGGCCCGAGAACGCTGATGCCGGTCTGGTATCCTTCACGTTCATGTGGATAGGGGAGGACCTGGTGACCACGTTCGCCACCATCCCGTACTTCTCCGGGCCTTACTCGGCCCCTCAGGGATTCGGCACTCTTACCATGATCTCGGACAGCGCGTCATTCCACGCGGCTGCGGAACGGACCCGATGGATGATTGACGAGACCACACGGAGACAGAGCGAGCGGATCCGCGAGACGGTCGAGCTCACCATCGATACGATCGACCAGCGTGCCCGGGTCACTACCGTGCTCCTCGTGTTCGTCGCCATCGCCTCGGCCTTGCTTGTGGCCACCGTGGGCGCCGGGATGTCGATAACACTCACCGAGCCACTCATGACGCTGACCGACAGCGCCGAGCGCATCTCGGACGGCGACCTCGAGCTCGAGCTCGACGTGCAGCGGGGCGACGAGATAGGCCAGCTTGGCAGGGCCTTCAGCCGGATGTCACAGGAACTGCGCAAGACGTTGGATAACCTGCGCACGGCCAACCTCGAGCTCAAGGAGCTGGATCAGCTCAAGTCGCAGTTCGTGTCCGTCGCGTCCCACGAGCTGCGGACACCCATCATCTCCATCCGTGGTTACATCGAGCTGGTCAGGGAGGGTGAGGGCGGGCCCGTCACCGACGAGCAAGAGAACATGCTCGCAGTGGCCTCACGTAACACGGAACGGCTGCTCACCATCATCAACGACCTGCTGGACATATCCCGCATCGAGGCCGGTGCCCTGCACCTGGATATGGTGTCCGTTGACATCAACCGTCTTGTCCGGGACACCCTCGAGGAGATCCGGCCGCTGGCGGACCGACACGGCCACACGATGAAGCTCGAACTGGATAGCAGCATCCCAGAGGTTGAGGGGGATCCTGACCGGCTGGCCCAGATCGTCACGAATCTGCTCAGCAACGCTATCAAGTACACACCGGACAAGGGCAGGATCGTCGTCCGTACTGAACGCGGGGATACGGACGGGATTCATCTGAAGGTGGAGGACGACGGGATTGGTATCCCCTCCGGAGACCTCCCGCATATATGGGAGCGGTTCTATCGGGGCCAGCATGCTTCTGGCCACCATCGTCCCCGGAGCATGGACTTCAGAACAGGAGGGACCGGGCTCGGGCTCCCCATCGTGAAGGGTATCGTGGAGGAGCATGGAGGGAAGGTTCGGGTTGAGAGCGAGGAGGGTGCCGGGAGCACGTTCCATGTCAATCTTCCTACCGAGACCGCGATGATAGCAGCGACTGGGCACAGTTCGCGTAATAGGAATCCCATGGTGCTCGTCATCGACGATGATGAGGAATTTTGCGACCAGATCGAGCTGGTCCTTCGCAAGGACTTCAAGGTGGTCAAAGCGACGAGCGGCAAGGAGGGAGTGGATATGGCCGGCAAGCACCGTCCCGACCTAATCCTCCTCGACATCCTCATGTCAGGGCTCGACGGGTACGAGGTGTGCCGTGCGCTGAAGGAGAGCGACGACACTAAGAACATCCCCGTCATCATCCTTTCCTCGATGGACCGGGAGGACGTGTGGGCGCGTGCCGAGGACGCCGGGGCTGACGATTTCATATCGAAGACGTTCAAGCGGAAAGAGCTGCTGGAAAAGGTGCGTTCGCGCCTGTGAGATAGGAGGACAATGATCATGGCCAAGGACAGTGCAAAGGATGAAGGCGCGGGGCTGACGGTCCTTGTGGTGGACGATGAACCGGACACCGTGGACTACATTACCCTGCTCCTCACCACGCGCGGGTACGCGGTGCTCCCTGCCAACTCCGGCGAGGACGCTCTCGCCACACTCGACAAGCACGACGAGGTCGACCTCGTGCTCCTTGACCTGCGCATGCCCGGCCTATCCGGTGCCGACGTCCTCATGACGATCCGGGCCGACGAGCGGACCGCGACCCTTCCCGTGGTCATACTCAGCGTCAACACAGAGACAAAGGACAAGGTCAATGCCCTCGGGCTGGGCGCGGACGACTACATCGAGAAGCCCTTCAGGAAGGAGGAGCTGTTCGCCCGCATCCGTTCCCACATCCACCGCAAGACACTTCGCGAGGAGCTGGAGGAGCTGAACCGGACCCTCGACCGCAAGGTGATGCAGCGGACCATGGAGCTCTTCCTCGAAAAGGAGTTCAGCGAGTGTCTCATCGAGAACGCCTCGGACATAATCTGTGTACTGGACCGCGAGGGGAAGCTCGTCAGGGTGAACCGGGCGGCAGAAAGGCTTTTCGGTCACGGGAAAGAGGAACTGCTCGGCCAGGCGCTCATCAGCTATGTAGTCCCCGAACACGTCCCTATCCTCACCGAGAACCGCACCCAGCGACTGCGGGGAGCGGACATCTCACCATACGACGTTGACGTGGTGGCCGGCGACGACTCGCGTCGTACAATCGAGATAGGAACGAGCCTGGTCAAGGACGAGAGCGGTGAGTTCGTGGAGTTCATGATCGCACGGGACATCACCGAGCGCAAGCGTGCTGAGGAGGAAATGCGCCGGCGGCTGATGCGGTTCCGTCTCAAGGAAGGAACCCTCTACCTCGTGGATGAGCACGGCCCGGGGCTCGCCCTCGAGGCGTTCAGGGACCTGCTCCGTGCTGGCTATCGTGCGCTTGCCATCACCCGTACGCCCGGAGAAGAGTTCCGGAAGGATACCGGAGGAGAGTATGAGCTCGAATGGCTCGCGGAGCAAGAGGGTCCGGACGCCCTTCCCCCCGAGCTCGGGATGGTCGAGAACCGCATCAAAGGGCTATCGCGACGGACTGCCGTGCTAATCGAACGGCTCGATTATCTCCTGTTCAAGAACGGCTTCGAAGCGACCCTTTCCTTCGTCCAACGCCTTCGAGAGATCGCGTACGTCCACGGCCACGTGGTGGTCCTCGCACTGGACCCGGCCGCGGTGACGCCCGACCAGCGCAACCTCCTCGAGAACGAGACGGGAATGATCGAGACACAACAAGGAGTGCGGCTCCCCGAGGATCTCATGGTGATACTACGGTTCGTCCACCGGCAGAACCTTATAGGCGTCAAGCCCCCCCTCTCGGAGATCGGCCACGAGTTCGGGATGAGCCGACCAACGGTGCGGCGGAAGGTCAAGCAGCTCCTGGCAGGGGAGTACGTGCTGGCACACCAGAAGGGGCGATCCAAGGTGCTCGAGCTGGCGCCGCGGGGCCGACGTCTGTTCGAGCGGTGAGCCTTGTAGAGCGACTGCTACCATCAGTCGTCCCATGTTGTTCCATGTTCCGTTCCATGTACTTATAACTGGGGAACGGTGTCCTTCGGATTGGGAGCGAGAACGGTCAAGAAACGCGAGCGTCTCATCACAGTGACCCAGGATTGGAGGTCGGTCCTCCATCAAGACACCACCCCCTCGGCGGCGGCCGTCAGACAGGTCGCCACGTCCGTGCTCACCCTCGTCCGTGGACGGGAGCCGGGCGCCCGCGCCGAGCTCTTTTACAGACTTCTTGCACTCTTGGCCACATGCGGTTACCGTGTGTACTACCTCTCCTGCGACAAGGGTCGGGAGGAGGTCATCGAGCGATGCGCGAGGTACGGTCTGCGTCCGTCGTCCGTGAACGTGCTCGAGCTAGGGAGGGACTGGACCGTTCCTTCCTTCGAGCGCGATCCCTCCCATATCAAGGACCGCATCGCCTTCATACAGAACGCCCATCAAGGATTCTCCCAGGACGAGCCCCTCATCTTCGCTGGGGACGTTGTCACGCATCTGACCACGCATTACGGTGTCGCGCGGACAACCGATTTCCTGCGTGATATCGTCTCGGACGCCAGGAGTTCGACCACGCGGTTCGTCTTCCCCATCGATGGAAGACATCCGGGGACCGAGGACCTGCTTCCGACCGCGGACCTAGTGCTTGAGCTCGACGGCACTGACCGTTGATGACGCTCACCGAAGCGCTCAAGGGAAATGCTTAAGAGGGCGCTTGATAGCATACGGGTGTGACGATGGAGGAACCATCCGTTGGAGGACGTATCGGGAGGCGCAGGTTCCTCAGATGGGGCCTGGGCCTCGGCGTTGTGGCCTTGGCCGCATACCGCTTCCTCCCCGTGAAGAGATTGGTGATCGCGTCCACACCCGGTACTCCGAGGAAGCGGATCGCACCCCCGCCATCGGCCCCACCTGTTCCCTCTGTCGCACCTACGGGGTCCTCTGAGATCCCTGTCCAGCTCTGCTCGGTACGGGGTGGCACGGTGGCCGACAGGGTACGGACCGCTTTCGAGAACATCGGCCTTGATTCCCGCGTCACGAAGGGAACGAAGGTGGTCCTCAAGGTCAACCTGCTTCAAGCCTCCAAGAAGGCATGCAATGTCCCGGAGTTCGTGGGAGCGCTCGCCAAGGAGTTCCTCGACCGTGGTGCCGAGGTCCTGGTGGCCGACTCCTCGTCAGGGGGCTCCACCCGGCAGGCAGCGGAACACACAGGGCTCCTCAAAGTATGCGACGAGGTCGGTGTCCCCTTCAAGGCGCTCGAAGATTCTGAGCGTGTTGCGGTGGACGTCCCGAACAGCTTGCGGCTCAGCTCGGTGAACGTCGCCAAGGAGGTAATGGACGCCGACCTTCTGGTCTCCGTTCCCAAGCTCAAGCTCCATGGCCAGTCCATCATCCCCCTCGAGATGAAGGACTTCCATATGGACATCCAATCGAGCGTCGCGGACCTCATGCGCGTAGTGCCGCCGGACGTCGTGTTCATTGACGGTACGGAGGCCATGGTGACCGGGGGCCCCATGAACGGGCGCATGGAGCAGCGGGACCTCGTCATCGCGGGCTACGATGTGGTGGCGGTGGATGCGGCAGGCTCCCGCGAGCTCGATATAGATCCCATGGGTGTGGGTTACATCGTGAACGCGCAGAATGCGGGCATAGGCTCCATGGAGCCCGCGTCGTCACGGGACATCAAGCTGTGAAGGCCGGCCCTGCTACTCCCCCTTCTCCTTCCGTTTCTTTTTCATCTCCTCCTTGAAAGGATTGTACCCCAGTTGGGGGATGGGCTGGATCACACCGGACGCGACGTTACGCAGGTGGGCGGAGATACGACGGAGGTTGTTGGTGAGCAGAGCGTATATGATTGCCTTACGAGCGTCGATCTCCGTGTCCTCGGTGAGACGACGGGCGAGGTCGGCGTGTTTGCGCTTGGTGCCCTCCTCATGCATCCCCATCACGGTCTTGGCCTTCTTCTCGTTGTCCTCCTGTAACGACTCCTTGGTGAGATCGAACATCTTGATAATCCGGCCGTACATGGCGATGACATCCTTGCGGTACTGGTCGTCGTCGAGGATTGTGGGGTAGAGGAGCTTGAGCTGAGCGATGTTCTTGCAGTAGTCGCCTATACGTTCGTAATCGATGACGATGGATATCAGGTAGAGAGAGCCGGAGAGGTCGGGGGAAGCGTTGAAGGCCAGGTACTTGAGCACTTTGGTGCGCACTCCCACTTCCAGCCGGTTGATGAGCTTGTCCTCGCCACATATCCTCTCAGCGATGTTGCACTTATCGTCCAGCAGGCATTTGAACGAGTCGCGAAACATGGACTTGCTCTGCTCGTTCATCTCCTCGATCTCGTCGAAGGCGTCGTCGAGGATGCTGCCGCGCGTCAGTGCGTCGTATATCTCCTTGAATGCCATCAGTATCACCGTATCATGAATATCACTATCCCGGGTACTATGTAGAACGCGAAGATCATGTAGGCCAGCGCCAGCTTGCGCTGCTCGGACACCACCTCGGCAAGCCGCCGCGCCAAGCCGATAGGCACCTGCCTGAGTGGGTACCAGATGACGATACCGAATATGTTGAAGAGCAGGTGCGCGGAAGCAGCCGTGACCGCGAGCTCGTTCTTGGTGACCAGCGCGGCCAGGAAGGCGGTGATGGTGGTGCCGATGTTGGCGCCCAGTGTGTAGGGGAATATCATCTCCAGTGTGACGAGGCCGGCGCCGGCCAGTGGGATGACCAGGGACGTCGTGATGGAGGAGGACTGCACCGCGGCGGTGACCACTACCCCCAGAATGAACGAGATGAAGGCCGTGCGGAACAGAAAGCGGTCCAGTAGCAGCTGCATGCGGTCCATCACTAGCGAGCGCATGCAGTTCACGATGGCCTTGAGGGCGAGGAATAGCGTGACCATGGCGAGGACCAGGATGAGCCAGAGCGGGAGGTTGTGCTTGAGCACGGCGATCACCGGCTTGATTATGTAGTCCAGCGGGCTCACCAGTTTGAGCCCACCCATGGACGCGAAGGTGCCGGCGAGCACCCGGGCCGAGGACTCGATGGGGTGGTACATGATCTCGATCGGTAGGAGCACAGCGGCGGCGAGGATGTTGAAGAAGTCGTGTACGGTGGCGGCGGAGAAGGCCTTCTCGAAGTCCCTGCGGGAGGAGACGTGGCCCAGGGAGACGATTGTGTTGGTGATGGAGGTGCCCATGTTGGCGCCCATGATGATGGGGATGGCACAGGAGAGCGTCAGGAGCCCTCCGTCCACCATGAGCACGACGAGCGACGTCGTCGCCGACGAGGACTGGATGAGGGCGGTGGCGACCACGCCCACGAAGAAGGCCGCCAGTGGATCGGTGGTGGAGGCGATGATCTGCTCCGAGTAGTCGGCGCCCACGGCCTTGAACACGGCGCCGATGGCGCTGATGCTTAGGATGAACGCGTACAACGCCAGGAGCAGGGTGGCGAGCTTGAGATGCTCCTCCTTCACGTTAAGGGTGGAAGTGCAGTAGTGTTTTAAGCCTAACGCCGGGGCCCTGCGTTCACGCGCTCATGCCGGCAGCACTTGGCGCAGTATGTAGTAGAACGCGATGGACAGCACAGCCCCCGAGATGGGCGTGGCCAGCCAACCGAGCATGATGTTCCGGATGGTGCGGAGGTTCACCGTTCGCGTCCCCTTGGTGAGCCCCACACCGATGACGCCGCCCACGATCGCCTGGGTCGTTGACACGGGGATGCCCTGCTGGATGAAGACGTACACCGTGATGGCCGACGCGAACTGCGCCCCCAGCGCCGACACGGGGCCCAGGGTGGTGATCCCGCCGCCCATGGTCTCCACCACACCGCGGCCGAACATAATGGCGCCGAGGCCGAGGCATACGCCCCCGAGAAGCGCTCCCACCATGGTTGGAAGGACGTGCAGGTCGATGTAGACGTGGCCCGATTCGACCGACGACCACCCGCCCTTCAGTGCGTACTCGTTGAGCACATTCGACCCGACCAGCGGTCCCATGGCGTTGGCCACGTCGTTGGCGCCGAGGTTGTAGGCCACCGCCATCGCCGCCACTAGGGTGAGGACCTTTACCAGGGCACTGGTCGTCGCCCTGCTGCCGGACCGTGCCAGAATCCGGTTGAAAAAGTGGTAGAGGACGTAGGCCAGCACCATGGA
>Ga0187833_10004536_pt1 | contig 13531 bp, 10 predicted proteins | sample ETNtaG_37_FD_167968 | JGI IMG/M metagenome (GOLD analysis project Ga0187833, IMG submission 167968) | Marine microbial and viral communities from oxygen minimum zone, Eastern Pacific Ocean - ETNP2014_SV_400_PacBio MetaG (Illumina Assembly) | ecosystem: Environmental > Aquatic > Marine > Hypoxic... | reverse complement strand
ACTTTTGTGAATGTAAAATATTCTCTACATATCACCTGTTTCATGACAATTAATCACAACATTAGACATAAGAAAAATCCACCGTATTTACTTGCTAAAACAATACTTTACTTTAAAATCCCCTAACGACCGAAGACCGAGGGCGCAAGGCTGATGGCCCCAAATTAGACCCTCCGAGGTATACAGCATCGTTCAGTCGGCTTAGGCTTGCTGAGTCGTGTCGTGTACCTCGCTGGTCTCCCGGTCGCCCTGGAGACTTTTTTTTATCTCTCATCTAACTATCATGGCCCTCACTAAGGATCAAAAAACCGCACAAGTTAAAGAGCTTTCAACCAAGCTTAAGGACGCACAGTCTGTGATGTTTAGTCACTTTACAGGTCTTAGTGTTGGTGATGTGAGTGATTTCCGTAACGAGCTCCGTGCCAATGGAGCAGAGATGAAGGTAATGAAAAAGACACTCGTTAAACTCGCATTTAAAGAAGTAGGTCTTCCTGATATCGAACCAAAAGAGATTGATGGCCCTATAGGATGCATCATGAGTTATGAAGATCCACTTTCTGGAGCACAGACTGCTTTCAAATTTAGTAAGGACCACGACAAGGTAAAACTTGTTGGTGGTGTATATGATGGAAAGCTTCTGACTGCGCAGGAATCTATGGAACTTGCGAAGATGCCAGGACGCGAGCAGTTGCTTGGTATGTTTGTTGGAATGCTTAACAGTCCACTCGTAAGCTTTGCCAGTATGTGCACCTCACCACTTGGAGGATTTGCACGCGCACTAGACCAAATGGCAGACAAAGGAGGCTTTGTAAAAGATGAAACTCCAGCAGCACCTGCTGCTGAGGAGGCACCTGCCGAAGAGGCAGCACCAACCGAAGAACCAAAACCTGAGGAAGCATCTGCTGAATCAGAAGAAACCGAAACTCCGGATCCTGAGAAGGAATCCGAATCTTAATTAGCTTTATTTATTCCCCTTAATCCATCATGGCTGATGACACAACAACTGTAGAACTCTCCAAAGAGGAGGCCGCGGTTATCGACGCAGTCGAGAAGCTCAACGTTGTACAGTTAAACAATGTCGTAAAATACATGGAGGAAGAATACGGTATTTCCGCAGCAGCTCCTGTCGCAGTTGGTGCCCCAGCCGCCGGTGGCGATGAGGGTGGTGCCGAAGAGAAGAGCAACTACGATGTGGAGATTACCGCAGCCGGTGATCAGAAGATCGCTGCCATCAAGGCAGTGCGCGAGATCACAGGTCTCCCTCTTGGCGAAGCCAAGGCCGCTGTTGACGGTGCACCAAAGGTAATCAAGGAAGGTGTTCCAAAAGACGAAGCTGAGGACATGAAGAAAAAGCTTGAAGAAGCTGGAGCAACAGTGACTCTAAAATAATCATTCACTGATTATCATTAAGCCTCGCGCATGCGGGGTTTTTTGTATAACAAAAGGAAAATCCTGCAACACTACAAATTTCCTTATAACAAGGGTAACCTGATATGATAGTTCTAAATATGCGTATATTTAAGTTTTCACTGCTTGCACTGATCGGCATTCTAGGAATCCTTGTAGGAATCATTTCTACAGTGGGTATTTCTCAGTATGGACAAGTAGGACCAGTAGGTGATCCTACTGACAACTGGAATACAGTACCAGGATGTGAATTTATTACTGGAGATTGTTGCCCTGGAGATGTTATTAGCATTGCAAATTGTAACGATGGAGATCTTTGTACAGCAGACTACTGCACAGTAAGTGGAACAGTTGGATCATGTGTAAATATACCGCTCCCCGATCCAAATTGTACTAACGGAGGACCAGGACCAGATCCAGATCCCGATCCAGATCCCGATCCAGATCCAGATCCCGATCCAGAATCTTCTTCAGCCTCAATATCATCACAGAATTCTTCTGGGCAGGCTTCATCCTTACAGGGTTCATCTATACAAGCTTCATCTCAGCCACGCTCATCGACACAGAGTTCCTCTGACTCAGATAATAATGCATGTGATGCATGTGCTCAGCAACTATGTGATAAATGTCAGGCCTATGACCAAGGTTGCTATGCACGAGAAGTAGATGACAGGACTTTAACCGAATGTTTTGCAGGACCACGATCTGGTTGGAGCTTTTGCTGCGGAGATAATGGAGGAGGAGATGATGGTGGTGATGGCGGAACTGGAGGTGGGCAATCGGAATGTGGTAATGGAGATAAGGAAGATGAAGAAGAGTGTGATGATGGCAATACGAATAATACAGATGGATGCACCAACGATTGTAAACTCCCCTCCTGTGGTGATGGCTCTAAGCAATATGGTGAATGGTGTGACGATGGTGAAAATAATTCTGATACAGAGCCAGATGCTTGCAGAGAAGATTGCACCCCAGCAGGATGTGGAGATGGTGTACTCGACAGCCCAGAACTCTGTGACTGCGGACTAGGAGATGGAGTAAGTCCGCAATACTGCAATACTACAAACGCCAAAACACCATACGGGGACGATACAGAAGTCCGTTGCTGGTCTAGTAGTTGTAACCTCTCTCATTACTGTGGAAATGGAATAGTAGAAAGAGATGGTCTCGACGGGCAACGTTACACAGCAGACGATGAAGAGTGTGATGATGGAAATCGTGATAATGGTGATGAGTGCTCTTCTACATGCAAGCTTGTAAATACTGAATGTGGAAATGGAAAAGTAGATGCAGGTGAAGATTGTGACCTTGGATCTAAATGCATGGTAAGTGGAGATTCATGCAATGACTGCCACGCATCTAACAGACAAACTTGTTGCGGCGAAAGTGATCGATGTGTTGTGCAAAGTGAAAAAGGGGGAAATTGGGGAGATATATATTGTACTTCTAGGTGCAAATACGAAGAAGTTCTTTGTGGTAACGGAACAATAGATACAGATATCCCAGGAGGAACTCCTGACGAAGAATGCGACCCTGGTGCTGCTCATCTTGGAGAAGGCTCTGCACAGTGTCGCGAATGGTGTTACCTTCCACTTTGCGGAGATGGCATTGTTGATAACTCAAACAACCAAACCAATGGATACCAAACTCTTGATGGCTTTGAAGAAGAATGTGACAACGGATCAAAATGCGTCGGCATTCGCAGTCCTGATGGAGAAATATATGAAGGAATGGATTGTTACCACATATGGCTTAAAGGAGGTAGTATCGACAAAGTATCTAATTATGCATGTGAGGCATATGGTGGAACTTGCGAACCACAAAGCGGTGATGGCTGTGATGATCAATGTAAAAATGAAGGACAATCACACTCGAGTGCATCTAATGTGTTAAGTGCTAATAGCTCATCAGATGGTGGTGGTGGTGGTGAATCCTGTGGAAACGGTATACGGGAAGGGTCTGAGATTTGCGATGAAGGTATTAATAACTCTGATGACACAGAGGCAACCTGCCGAACAGACTGCACTCCTGGAACCTGTGGAAATGGCCAGATAGAAACAGGTCACGGTGAAGAATGCGATTGCGGCCCAATTGATACTACAAATTGTATTACGGTAAATTCTGAGGGTATCGGAATACTCTGCAGACTAAGCTGTACTGGAGATTACTGTGGAGATGGCGACCTCTACTCAAAAGGAATAGATAACCAATACAGAACGATGGACGATGAGGTATGTGACCTAGGAGAGCAAAACTCCGATGATCCAAATGCACAATGTAGAACCGACTGTAAGCCAAAGCGATGCGGAGACGGCATCGTTGATAGCGGCGAAGAATGTGATATTGGCGAGATGCGCTGTGACGATGGATCGCTCTGTGCAGTTCTTGATGACGATATAACCCGATGGAAAGACACCTGCATATGGAATCCGGTTGTACCAAGTAACCAAGGTTCTTGTAAGCCTATAGAAACCAATGATTGTGATAGCAACTGCAAAGCAAAAGACCCATCTCAATCCAGCTCATCAAGTAGCTCATCTTCTAGTGATGATGACGATGGTACTTCTTCTTCATCATCATCCTTTGGATTCTCGAGCAACAAAACCGGCCCTTTTCATACAATATGTAATGATAATAGCTGTGAGCTTGTAGCAGGTAATGGAAGAAACGAATGCGTACTCTCTCTTGGATGCGGAACAGAGTCTCACCTCGAATGTAATAACAATTCCTGTAAGCAAATTGCTGGTCCAGGAGCACATCAGTGTCACCCTCAAATTGGCTGTGGAGTTCATGCAGCTTGTATAAATTACAGCTGTAAAACATTGCCAGGTCCCGGAAAGAATTCCTGTGTATTAGATTCAGACTGTGAACACATCGATGCCATTTGTAGAAATGGAATTCTCGAAGCAGATGAAGAATGCGAAGCTGCAATAGAGTGTGTAAGTGCATTGCGTATATGTGATATTCAGACATGTACCTGTCCTCTCAAACCGAAATCTTCTAGTAGCTCTTCGTTCTCCTCTTCTCTGCCTTCCTCGTTACTCTCCTCTTCTTCTTTCTATTCATCATTCAGCACTATTATCGCTGCATCATCATCAGAAGATTTCCTTGCTCTTATAGATGATATTCGAAACAAGAATACTGAATACGAAGATGTTATCTTAAGAGAAACTCTCGTTGCAGCAGCATCTTTCTGTGGTAACGGAACATTGGAAGTATCAGAAGAATGTGATGACCGTAATCGCAGAGAGGGTGATGGCTGCAACTCTACCTGTCTTCTAGAAATTGGTATCTGCGGCGATGGTGTCGTACAGAGCTTGCTTGGTGAACAGTGTGAAAATTCTACACATGATAAGGAGCTCTCATACCAATGCAGCAAGTGCCACTTCTTGTCTCTAACTTGCGGCGACGAAAATGTAGATGCTGGTGAAGAGTGTGATGATGGAAAGCGAAACTCCTCTTCTCCAGATGCGCTCTGCAGACCAAATTGTAGCCTAAGTAGATGTGGTGATAATGTCCTTGATGCAGTAGAAACATGTGATGATGGAAACAGGCTCAATAACGATGGATGTGATAGATATTGTCGAATAGAACATGAGTACGAAGATGACGAGTACGAACAAGAAACTCAAGTTGCTAACACTCTTCCCTATTCCCAACTCCCAACCCCCTATTCCCGAAACGTAAACTTCCCACAGTATCCAAGCTACCAGCAGATGCCATACCAGCTTCCAATGGCACAATTGCAACCCCTTATACAAGCACAAGGGCCTATAGGTGATACAGGGCCTGCAGCCGTTGCAGTAATAGGAGCAGGTGCGGCTGCGGGACTTAGTTGGATACGGAGGAAGAGAAAATAAGTGTGCCCTAAGCCACAAATCAGGTATTTGACGGATTTTAATATGTGGAAATATCATGGTATAATAAGGATGTGAACAAAGCTCTTCAATCACCGTGGTTTAGTGTTGTGTTGGCCATCGTTGTTATGACAGTTGGCTACACCGTGTATCTCAATAAAAACGATAAGCTTGCTTCTGCAAATAACTACCACTGTCCTATAGAAGAAACCTGTAAGAAAATTGGATGCGATAACGCAGAAGGTTGTTCAAAGGATAAATGTAACGGTTGCCCGTACTGTCTCAATCAAGCATCATAGGTTCATGACATTTCTGCACTCCAAAAACTTCTGGCGCCCGTTCGTAATATCCGCAGTACTGCTCAGTGCATTTTTTGCCTGGGAACTTGGGTACATGGGTGACATGCTTCCAAAACTTTCGAGGCCTACACCTACACAATTCGAATTGATCTATACTGTAGTGCTAATAGCACTCCTCTCTCTTGATAGTGGACTCGTATTCTACCGCCTAAAACTCGGCACATGCCCCGTTGGTGCAAAACGTGCTTCTACTATTGCAGGAAGCCTTGGTGTAGTTACCCTCCTCTGCCCTGCATGTTTGCTGATTCCTATCTCGCTTTTCGGTATCAGCCTTAGCCTAAGCGTACTCTCACCATTCTTGCCACTGCTAAGAGTAATCGTCATGTTCTTACTTGTTGTAAGTACACTGATGTTGTTGCCAAAGAAGAACTAACTCTTCTTAACACCTGGTAAGTCACACACAACTGTAGGTGGTTTGACTGTATGTTCTGGTTTCTCTCCTCGTAGATACTCTGCAATAGAAGTAAACGCATCTTCATACATATTGTGCATACTCTCTTCTGCATAAAATGCGATGTGTGGAGTAGAAACTACATTCGGATGTTTGATCAGTTCTTTGTTTTCTTCAAAATTATGCTCATGCTCTAGTACATCCAACAGAGCATGTTTCACTTTGCCAGAATTAAGCGCATCGAGTAATGCATCAGAGTCGATAAGTTCTCCGCGAGCAGTATTTACAAGGCACACTCCATCTTTCATCTTAGAGAACGCATCCGCATCTATCATGTGGTGTGTCTCTTTAATGGCAGGAAGATGCAACGTGATGATATCACTCTCGGCAAGGAGTTGATCTAGCTCTGTGTACTTAACATGCAGCAAGTCTTCCAGTTCGATGGTACGACAACGGTCTACCGCTAAGATTCTCATACCAAACCCACCAGCAATTTGGGCAGCCTTACGACCGATCTTCCCTGTCCCGATGATACCGAGTGTTTTTCCACGGAGTGATACGCCACGGAGTCCATGATAATCGAAGTCTCCACTCTCTACTTTTTTATCTGCCTCTGGGATATGGCGCAATGTCGAAAGAAGTAGAGCGAACACATGCTCTGCTATCACGTGTGATCCGTAATCGGGCACATGACACACGGTAATATCATTTTTTGCACAGTATTCGAGGTCTATGTGATTGAATCCCACACTACGGGTACACAGGAGCTTTAGATTCGGAAGCTTGGAAAGAAGATCTGCATTCATATCGATGCCAATAAACGTAGAAACAATCTCCGCATCTGCACAAACCGCTGCGATATCCTCAGGAATACCTTCGATCACCTCTGCATCTGGAAACTGATTTTTTGTCAGATCTTGATCTTCGGCATCTACTTGGAGAAAAACAATCTTTGTCATAGGCAAATGCTACAGGAATCGCTTCAAAACGCAAAAACACACTCGTACACCTTATAGGTGTACAGAAAAACACTATTCCCAGTAGATCGTTTACGATAAGCTATTTCCAATGTCTTTCAGTGTTCGCAAACTTCGTGATAAGCCCAGCAAGAGTGCTATGTGGGCTGGTCGCGCTGCCGCCATTCTTACAGTCGCACAACCGGTGATGGGTCTCTACCATCACTGGAAGAAGCGTCACACGCGTGAGAAGAAAAAAGAGCATCGCATTGGCATGCTAAAACGAACACTCACTATTTTAATTGCAGTACTTGTTGCCCTCATGCTTCTTGCAGGTATTGGTAAGGCAATGATGTCTGTACGCAGCTTAGGAATTTCCAATGTTATCAACATTGCAGGTACTGCACTAGAAAAAGATGACCGAGGCTTTACGAACTTTCTTTTGATGGGACAGGGGCATGCAGATCACGACGGAAAAAACCTCACTGATACAATTATGATCGCAAGTATAGATCCAGATAATACAGAAAGCGCAGTTTTCCTTTCTCTTCCCCGCGATACCTACTTCCTTAATACCGAAAAAATGGGAAAAGGAAGATTGAATACAATGTACCGAGATTTTCGTAGCTTCCTTATTTTCCAAAAAGGAACCGAGCCTGCTATCGCCTCGAAAGAAACATTAGAATATCTCGCAGAAGAAATTGGTCGCAAGCTAGGGATAGAGATTCATCACACCATCAAAGTAGACTTTATCGCCTTTACTCGAGCAGTAGATGTGCTTGGAGGAGTAGATCTTGATGTTCCAGAGACAATCGAAGACTACGAATATCCAGATAGCAACTTTGGCTTCGAGCCATTTATTATTCACGCAGGACCAAGACACTTAGATGGAGAAACTGCTCTCAAATATGCACGTAGTCGCCACACATCTTCCGACTTTGGTCGTTCTGCACGTCAACAACAGCTCCTTGGTGCTATGGCGCACAAAGCAAAAGAAGAAGGCGTCTTAAGTGACCCTGCAGCCATCACTTCGTTTATGAAAATCATGAGTGAGAATGTCGAAACAACTATGACACTACGAGAGCTTATTGGTGCTGCACAGATGGGCAAAAAGCTTAACCGAGACAACATCATTAGTATGCAACTCAATGACCGCAATGCACTGTATGACTACATCATAGAACCAGGTGGCATGCTATATACACCACCACGAGACTTGTTCGAAGGTGCATCCGTACTGCTTCCTGTGTCTATTCCTGAGTTCCCTGTAACGTGGAAACAGCCAAAGTCTTTTGCAGAGCTTATCTTCCGAAACAGAGAAATATATCTTGATGCTCCACGCATTGCAGTACTAAACGCAGGAGCCGCACCCGGTTCTGCCAGAAAGCTTGCCACAGAGCTCACTCGCTTTGGTTTCGACGTCGTAAATGTTGAAAATGGCCAGACCGAGAAACGAGAATCTTCTATGATTATTGCAACACCAGAGCCAGATTCTGTCGTAAAATTCTTTAGCACAATGCTAGAAATGGAAGCAATCCCTGCACCTCTCGATTTGCCAAATAACCAACAAGAGCGCGTGACTATTATCCTTGGCAAAGATTACAGGTACACTCCACTACAGAATCTAGTAGAATAACCCCCTAGCCCCAAACTACTTACCCCTTACCCCTGTCATGACTCCTAGAGATATCATCGCAAAAGCGTGGGCCATGACCAAGAAAGAAAAGCAGCTACGCCGCTGGGGATTCTCTTCTGCACTTTTAGAGACATTACTAAACATCAAACTCCTGATTTATCAGTCTTGGTTCTTTTATCTCTACGTAATTAAAGGAGAAACGATCAGCTTCTTTGCAATGGAAGAATTGTTCTTAGACTACATGCCAGCCACTGCAGCATGGACACTGATTATTGTGATCTTCTCTATGGTAGCTATCGAGTTGATATTCCCACACTTTGCAAAGGGTGCCATTATAGGACTTGCAGCAAAGTCTCATACGAAACAAGAGGTAAAAGGTGGATTGGTTCTTGCACTCTACAACTGTATGCCGATCTTTATCGTGCACGAACTTTTTGTATTGGGAGGACTTTCTACTATCATTACTATTGGATCTCTTATGATTCGTTACGGCCCCGGTGGAGACTTCTTACTACTTCCCCTAGGTCTTCTTGGGTTCTTTTGGGTGTTTAGCAACATCCTACAATTCTTTTCAGCGTTTGCCGAAGAAGCCATTGTGATTCATAAGTTTGGACCATTCGCTGCTATCGCTAAGAGTATGAAGCTCATCATTAGCCACTTAGGACATGTAGTCTTCCTGTTGATTCTTCTTTTTGTCATCAGTCTTCGTATCATCATCAATATTGTGATGATTCTATTAGTTCCAGGTGTCGTTATTGGTGTCGGGCTCCTACTTACGCAATTCCTCTCCCCTACAGTAAGCTACGCTATCGGTAGTATTATTGGTTTAGCACTTACAGTTGTAGCCAGTTATTTCTTCGCTTACATCACTGTGTTTAGACAAACTGTATGGACCATTACCTATCTCGAACTTAGCCAACTAAAAGACTTAGATGTCATCTCTGATGATGCAGAAGAGAATGTGTAACAAGAAATAAGAAACATACAAAACGCAACTCCTGCTTTTGGCTTATGTAAAACAAATTATAATTTACTGATGCCGATTCGTTGACAGTGAACACCCGTACACCTACTATGGTGTACGACCGTTCCCAATAACTTTATGACCCTCACACCACACCAGCGCACCGTGCTGAATTACATCGGAGAATTCCAACGCAAACGCGGTTACTCCCCCTCTCTTTCAGACCTTGCTTTGGCTTTTGGTGTTAGTAGTAAAAATGCAGTCGCAAAAGTAGTTAACGTGTTGGTACGCGAAGGGCAACTAGAGAAAGACCCGAAAGGACGCATTAAGATTATGGAAATGAACGAAGCGGATGCAGGAATGGCACAGCCAATGATGCTCCCGCTCTTTGGTCCTATCTCTGCAGGGTTCGCCGCACCTGTAGAAGAGCAAGCAGAGGAGATGATCTCTCTGGATACGTATTTGATTGGTGATAGAGCATCTACCTTTCTCCTGCGTGTAAAAGGAGACAGTATGATAGATGCAGGAATCTTCGAAGAAGATGTCGTAGTCGTAAACCGTAAGAAAACACCAAAGCTTAACGATATTGTCGTCGGCTCTCTTGATGGAGAGTTCACCCTCAAGCGCCTTAAACGTGATAAAGGTAAGTACTATCTGCAAGCCGAAAACCCTGACTATCCAGATATGCATGCTGTAGAAGAGCTACAGGTTGCGGGAGTAATGGAAGGGATGATTAGGAAGTATTAAGGGATAAGTATTAAGGGATAAGGGAAATTAAAATTGTAATTTTACAATCTATTTTTATGGCTGCCATTCAATCATTCACCGATCTAAAAGCATGGAAAGAATCTCACAAACTAGTTTTAATGATCTATGCAGCAGGAGAACAATTTGGATTAACGCAACAGGTACAAAGAGCTGTTGTATCTATCTCTTCAAATATAGCGGAAGGATTCAGTAAAACATCTTCGAAAGAAAAAACTCAGTTCTATCGAATATCATTGGCCTCACTAACTGAAGTTCAAAACCAAATACTTATTGCAAGAGATATCCAATATTTGAAAATAATAGATTTTAATCAAATCGCTGAACAAACAGTATTAGTAAGCAAATTAATTAACGGACTTATCAAGTCGATGAAAGCCCGTACTCCTTAATACTTACCCCTTACCCCTCGTCATGATTGCCCACATCGACGCAGACGCCTTCTTCGCCTCTGCCCTCCAAAGAAAACGACCCGACCTTGTCGGCAAACCACTCCTCGCCCTCGGTATGGGTGGAGGCTGTGTAATAGCTGCAAGCTACGAAGCAAAGACAAAGGGAGTGAAGACAGGAATGCGCCTATCAGAAGCACGTAAACTCTGTAGAGGAGCAGTAGCACTTCCATCCGATTTTGATGAAGCACTGCTCGCCTCTCGTCAGATAGAACAAATACTCCAAAACCGTTGCCCAATTATCCAGCGCTACAGTGTTGATGAATGGTTTTTAGATCTCAAGAGTCTTCCGGGGGGTTTACCGGATAATGTGAAGTACTGGGCGTTAGAACTTCAAGAGACTGTAAAGAAATCTGTAAACCTCACAGTGTCTGTGGGTATAGGTACGAGTAAATTACTGGCAAAGATGGCGAGTGAATACGTAAAACCTGAGGGGGTAACGATAGTTTGGTCAAATAAAAATCATAACAACCGTAGCGGAGGCCCGCGGGCCTCCGCTACAGCGTTGTATATTGAAGATTTTCTTCGAAACAGGTCATCCGGTGCCATACCCGGTGTTGGAAGGCGCAGAGAGTTGCATTGCGCCGCACAGGGATGGAAAACTGCATGGGACATTGCAATAGCAGACAAAGAGACTGTGCAAAAGCTTTTCGGTCGTCCAGGGCTTGCCATGCAACGAGAACTTCTTGGGGAATTAGTAGAAAAAGTAGAAATAGAAGCTGCTCCACCAAAATCTATTTCCCGTACCAGAAGCTTCCTGCCCACCCGAGATCGAGAGATGGTGTACGCACATCTTTTGCATCATTTGACCTACACCATGCTAAAAATGCGACGTGCAGGTCTTGCATGTTCTGTAGTGAGTGTGTGGCTACGCGACGCGTCGTACACCTTCGACCAAAAAGAAAGTAAGTTACCAGTAGCTGCAGACACCGAAGAGCAAGTACTTCCGTATGTGCACCAGTGCTTTGAAAGACTCTATGAGCAAGGAAGTTCTTACACACAGATAGGACTAGGGTTATATGGATTAAATCCAAAAGGTGGCACACAATATTCCTTATTCGAGAAACCAGAACACACAAAAGAAGTAGAGAATGTCCAAGAAGCTATGGATAACCTTCATAAAAAGTATGGTAGAGAGTCGATTAAGCGCGGGGCAGCTTTAGCTGTCACTACAGCCAAAAAACCACATCTTGGAATTATTGAATAATCTGGCTTGTATTACATTGTATATACAATGTAATACAGAACTAGCTGAGACTCTTCAGCCGTTCTTCGACCTTCTGCAACTTCGACTCTGCACTCTCTAGCTTCTTTCTCTCAAGATCAACCACCTCTTCTTTAGCATTTTCCACAAACTTCTTGTTATCAAGCTTTGCGTTAATCCCTTTGATGAATCCCTCTAGCTGATCACGATCTTTTGAAAGCTTCTCAATCTCTTTATCTTTATCAATAAGACCTTCAAGTGACATGTGTACTTCTGCAGTATTCAAAAATTCCGATGCAACATCATCATGTTTTACAGCAGAATTATCAATCGTTAACTGTTCCGTACGACCAAGTCTTTCGATATGAGATTTCTGACTCTCCAAAAGATCTGCATGCTGCGAATGAATAATGATGCTAACTTTCTTTGCAGGTTCTATCTCCTGATCTGCACGAAGGCTACGAATAGCAGAGATCACATCAATAGTTATCTGAAGCCCATCCTGTGATGATTGATCTTTTAATGATGAATTTGATTCAGGCCAAGGCTGCGAAATCAACATGCCAGAATCTGCAGGTTTGATCTGTTCCCACAACTCCTCTGTCACAAACGGACAGTACGGATGTAATAACGTGACGATAGTTCGCAGAACATGAACAAGTACTGCAGGGTTCGCTTTTTCTTTCGAAAGTTCTAAGTACCAGTCGCAAAAGTAATCCCAAGTAAATGCATACAAGAGCTCACCAGTTTCACTAAGACTATATTTATCAAGACCTCCAGAAACATCATCAATGAGATCTTGCAGAGACGACAGAACCGCTCTATCAGCCAAAGACAAGCTACCAACTGACAACTGACAACTGACAACTGAATGGGGATCCACCCTTGCCTCCTCACACTGCATCAATACAAATCGTGATGCATTCCACAGCTTGTTTACGAAGTTTCTATATCCTGCGATTTTTTCTTCGTAGAGTTTTTGATCGTTCCCTGGGCTTTGCCCAACAATCATCGACATACGCAGTGCATCTGTTCCGTATTTCTCGATCACATCGAGAGGATCGATAGTCCCCTCTGGGTTACTCTTACTCATCTTCTTTCCATTGCGGTCACGAATCATTCCATGCAGGTACACCGTCTCAAACGGTACTTCTCCAATTGCATACGTCGTCATCAGAACCATGCGGGCAACCCAGAAGAAGATGATGTCGTACCCTGTTTCCATAACTTGTGTCGGATGAAACTTCTGTATGTCCGGACTCTTCTCGATAATCTCTTTCAGAGTGAGAGAGAAGTCCTCTGTAAGCTTTGGATCTACGAGTGTGCTCCATGTCCATAGAGCAGAAGAGAACCACGTATCAAGTGTGTCAGGATCTTGGCTCCATCCTTCACCCTCTGGAGGAAGTACTCCAGAAAACTCTTCGGCACCTTTGTACCAAATAGGGATACGGTGACCCCACCAGATCTGACGAGAAATACACCAGTCACGCAGGTTATCGATCCAGTGAAAGTACGTCTTCTCAAATCGCTCTGGGATAATCTT
>Ga0187833_10004534_pt1 | contig 13538 bp, 6 predicted proteins | sample ETNtaG_37_FD_167968 | JGI IMG/M metagenome (GOLD analysis project Ga0187833, IMG submission 167968) | Marine microbial and viral communities from oxygen minimum zone, Eastern Pacific Ocean - ETNP2014_SV_400_PacBio MetaG (Illumina Assembly) | ecosystem: Environmental > Aquatic > Marine > Hypoxic... | reverse complement strand
CTGTTCGGGATGAATTGTCTAACCAGGCGGCCATAAAATTTGCGGAATATGTTCCTGATTACCGATTCCATTATACTCCTAATGATCCTCGCTACAGCAGCCAGTGGTATTTGCGCACTATCCAGGCTCCTGAGGCGTGGGACCTGTGGGACATTGAAGGTGGCAACTTTCCGGGTGATTCTACTATTGTTGTAGGGGTAGTGGACAGCGGTTGTGATTGGGATCATCGTGACCTGGTTTACAGTTTGTGGAATAACTTTGGTGAAGATGTTGACGGTGATGGTAAGACCATTGAATTAGTTAATGGTCAGTGGCAGCTGGATTCAGGAGATTTGAATTCAGTTGATGATGATGGGAATGGCTATGTTGATGACCTTATCGGATGGGATGTGTCGGGGACTACAGCCGGTAATGATCCAGATAACAATCCCATGGCACCTCCTGATCCCGGTCCTACAAACGGGAATCCTCATGGTACCCATGTTGCGGGTATAGTGGCGGCCACAACTGATAACAGTTTAGGTATGGCCAGCGTGGGATTTAACATCAAGCATATGCCAGTAAAAATCCAGTATGATGAAAATCCGTCCGACACAACCTTTGATAGCGGGGGTTCCAGTGGTGTTCTATATGCGGCAAAGGCCGGTGCACATATTATTAACCTTAGCTGGGGAGGGGGTGGTTCATCCAATTCAGAACGTGCACTATACAATAATATCAGGGATAATTACGGTGCTATTGTAGTGGCAGCTGCCGGCAATGAAGAAAGCGAAGAAGAGAACTATCCAGCCGCCTATAGTAGTGTACTTTCCGTCGCCTCATCAAACTCCAGTGATACCAAAAGCAGTTTTTCCAATTACGGTACATGGGTAGACATCATCGCTCCCGGTTCCAGTATTCTCAGTGCAGTCTATGATGATAATTATTCCTCATGGAGCGGCACATCTATGGCAACACCCTTGGTAGCTGGGGCTCTGGGTCTCGTCTGGTCTTATTACCCCGATGAATCGGCTGAGAAAATTAAACAGATGCTCCTCCGTGGCACCGATAATATTGATGATAACAATTCATCTTATTTAGGTAAGATCGGTTCGGGGCGTCTTAATGTTTTTCGAGCTATCGCCAGCGGATCGCTACCGCAGCTTAAGGTCGCTTCCTATTCTGCGCTGCCGGTGAATGATGATGACGGTGTACTAAATCCCGGTGAGATTGCACTGATGAGAGTTGTTCTTGTGAATGAAGAAGGATGGGCGGATGCAAAGAATATTACAGCAACACTGTCCTCAGATCACTGGGCGGTCACAATGATCGATAGTGAGGCGGTGTTTCCTGATATTGGCTCGGGCAGCAGTGGCGTAAATGTGGCTGACCGATTCCAGTTCCAGGTTGATGTAGACATGGTGCCAAATGAGATTCCATTTTCCATGAAAGTTGTTGCTGAGGGATCGGGTAGCAACATTTACCAGGACACAAAGAATTTTTCAGTAGCTGTAAGCCTGAACCAGGCCGGCTTCCCGTTTACAGCTGACAATATTATCAGGACGTCACCTACTATCATCGATCTTGATGGTGATGGGACACAGGAAGTTCTAATAGGATCGGATGACCACAATCTCTACGTGCTTGATGTCGATGGCAATCTTAGATGGTCCTTTGAAGCGGGCCGGAATGTCCGCTCCACGCCCGCTATTGGCGATATAGACGGGGACGGTCAGTTGGAAGTAGTCTTCGGCTCCATGGATAACACACTTTATATATTAGGCCATGACGGCGTGAAGGAAGCAGAATACTCTGCCAACGGGATGATCGTTTCACCGCCGGTTTTGGCCGACCTGGATCGAAACGGTGATCTGGAAATCATTTTCACTATTTTTGAGAAGTATCTTTACGTCATCAATCACGATGGCACCGATTACGGTTCATTTCCCATTCCAATAAATGAATCCATATTTTCCGCTCCGGCAGTGGGTGATGTGGATGGAGACAACCAGTTTGACATTGTGATTGGGACATGGAGTGATCATGTTTATCTGTTCACTGCTGACGGTTCCATTCCCGGGGGATTTCCCTATAGTACGGGTAACAAGGTTTCCACGGATCCTGCTTTAGCCGATTTGAGCGGTGACGGAATGCTGGAAATCATCATAGGCTCTGATGATGACAAGCTCCATATTATAGACTGGCAAGGGCAGGCCCTCGCCACCTATGCCGTGGAAGGACATATTCAAAGTTCACCCATGGTTGACGATTTGGACGGTGACGGTACCCATGAGATTATTTTTGGTGCCAATGATGGAAAGCTCTACGGAGTCCGCTATTCCGAGAATCAGTTGTCAGAGATGTCGGGCTGGCCTGTCGATCTGGGCGGCACCACGGCTTTGAAAAGTTCACCTGTTGCATTTGACTTGGATAATAACGGCATAGCTGAGGTGATTGTTTCTCTGACGGAGGGGATGCTTTTTGCCATCAATCTTGATGGTACGGTCGCACCCAATTTTCCCATTAATCTAAAAGGGTCGGTGGAGAGTTCTTTTACGGTAGGTGATCTGGATGGCGACAGCGATCCGGAGATTGCCGCGGCGGCATCCACACAGCTTGCTATTATAGATGTGAAGACAACAGGCGGCATCGGCACCCGCTGGCGGATGTACAGGGGTGGACCACTTCGCACAGGAATGATATTTGATCCTGCAATGTCCATAGCTGATGTGCCTGATGAGTTACCAATAAAATTTTCTGTATCAGGTAACTATCCCAACCCATTCAATCCTGCAACGACAGTTGAACTCAGCTTTCCGGATGAACGTTTTGTCACTGCCGCTGTATATGATGTAACCGGGAGAGAAGTGAAAATATTAGCTTCCCAATGGATGAATGGCGGCTTCCATCAACTCAATTGGGACGGTACCGATATGCACGGCCATCACGTGGCGGCGGGCATCTACCTGCTTTCTGTCAGGGCCGACAATGACCAACGCATCCGGAAAATGACCCTTTTGAAGTAAATCCGCTCCCTTTTTCATTATACAGGCGATGGTGTGTAGATTCCCTCATTAACGATGATATCTCCATGAAGAACCTTTTTCCCTTTGTCATTCTTATCTCCGTATTATCAGCGGAGATTGACTGTCCCAACGAAACTGCCCGGTATGTTGATCTCGACTCAACCAGTGCCACGTTTAATGATACAGTAGCCACCGGACAGTGTGGATGTCTAAGTTTTTCCTCATCCGTAGCGGGAACGGATACTTCGGTCCTGGTGCCAATTTTGGTATATGACAATGAGGCACTCAGAGGATTTCAATTTACACTGCGTGATAATTCTAACGGTGCGTTACGTTTCAGCTGGGCTCGCACTGGCAACAAAGTTGCCGACTGGGAAGTATGGGGAATAGAACATGCCGACGGATCCACCACTGTCTTTGGCTTAGATATTGAAGGAGGACAAACTGAGCCAAACTCAGAAAAGGTGCTGGTGGAGGTCATGTTTGATATGGCAAAAAGAGTGCCGTCCCGGTTGTCATTCCATCTCGACTCTACCGAAGATGCCATCCTCTCAGATGTTGGTGGAGAAAATGTTCTTTGCGGTTATCCCGATGAGCAACATCCGGTCAACTATGAAGTGAACTGGCTCGCCGTTCATGAGCAAAGCGAACTGGTTCCAGCACAGTTTGCATTGCATCAGAATTTCCCAAACCCGTTCAATCCCACTACTACATTCAGATTTGACTTGCCCGGCGAGTCTGAAGTCCGACTGGCCGTTTACGACATGTTGGGGAGGGAAGTTGCTCTTTTGCTACGAGACAATCTTCCGGCCGGAACCCATTCTGTAAATTGGGCTGGGTTAAATGACAAAGGAACGCCTGTTTCAACCGGCATTTACTACGTTAAGTTTGTGGCCGATGAATTCTTGGAAACAAGAAAAGTAACACTGTTGAAGTAATTCCCATGTTGAAGAGATTTTTCTTTATCCTTATTATGTGGGTGGTGGCATTGTCACCTTTGTCTGCGCAGACAACCTACGGAACTGTGGCCGATCTGGAAGAGCAGTGGAAGGAATACACTTCGTACCAGAAAGAGGAGCTCTCAAGTTTTTGCGATTTTCTCTTTGAGCAGGGGCATTACGAAAGGTGTGTTGTGGCATGCTTCAGGTATCTGTTCCTCTATCCAGACGATCCGCTGACGCCGAATGTCTATTACAAAATTGCTCGTAGCTATGAAGAACAGGGGAAATACGAACTTGCCACAGATTACTATAGTAAATCTCAGAATGAAGTCCAGCCCAACAGTTCTGAATTCCGGGCGACTAAATACCGACTTATTTATCTTAATCTCATGCAAGGTGACTACGATACCGTTTATACCATGGTAGGCTCCACAAAGGATCCCTATCTCATCACACTGGATGGATATGCAAAATTCAATGATCTGAAGTTTGATGAAGCTAAGGGAAGATTCGATCAAGCACGGCGAATATTTAAATCGAAAGAACACCGCCGTAACCTGACGGTTCTCATGAAAGCCTGCGACAACGTGGAAAAACTCCCAAACCGGGATCCCGTCAAAACAGGGCTGTTTGGTATTTTCCCAGGTGGCGGTCGTGTTTATCTTCAAGACTGGATCCCCGCCGTGGGCACCTTCGCTTCCACTACAGGGTTGGCTATTCAGTTCTTTACTGGAGGACCGACGGTTATCACTAAGTGGTTTCCTCGAATTGCCTTGGTTGGGCTCTACGGCGGCAGCATCTGGGGATCAATGAAGGGAATTGAGTTTGCCAACCGAGAGCGTGAGATAAGATATACCAAAAGGGTGCAGGAAAAGTATGGGCCTGGACTTTTCCTTGATTTTCCCGAGCCTGTAAGTCTTATTGTCCGGTAGGGTTTTCCTCGAAAAAATAGTTTGTCCCCGAGGTAAATATGAGGCTAACTTTGTTTGCTCTAGAGGTTTGGTCTAAAGCAATCTTCTTCAGCTTATTATTTTTCATTTTCGTTTTTTGACAATTGGTATGCGTATGGTGATGAGCAATGGCAGGAATTAACCTCGACAAGAGTGTTACAATAAAAAACAAACAACCCTAACAACGGAGAGTTTGATCCTGGCTCAGGACTAACGCTGGCGGCGTGCCTAACACATGCAAGTCAAGGAGAACGTTCCCTTCGGGGAACTATTAAACTGGCGGACGGGTGAGTAATGCATAGGTAACCTGCCCTGGAGACTGGGATAACTTCGCGAAAGCGATGCTAATACCGGATAATGCAGCGGACCCTAAGGGGTACAGTTGTTAAAGCGGGCTTCGGCTCGTACTTCAAGATGGGCCTATGTCCGATTAGCTTGTTGGTGAGGTAAAAGCTTACCAAGGCTATGATCGGTAGCTGGTCTGAGAGGATGATCAGCCACACTGGGATTGAGATACGGCCCAGACTCCTACGGGAGGCAGCAGTGGGGAATCTTGCGCAATGGGGGAAACCCTGACGCAGCAACGCCGCGTGACCGATGAAGCTTTTCGGAGTGTAAAGGTCTGTCGTGAGGGAAGAATGGCTTCTATTCAAATAGTTTAGAGGCATGACGGTACCTCACAAGAAAGCACCGGCTAACTTCGTGCCAGCAGCCGCGGTAATACGAGGGGTGCTAGCGTTGTCCGGAATCACTGGGCGTAAAGGGTACGTAGGCGTCCTGATAAGCATTGATTGAAATCCTTCGGCTTAACCGGAGAACTGGTCAGTGAACTGTCAGGATAGAGTTTGGTAGAGGAAAGCGGAATTCCCGGTGTAGCGGTGAAATGCGTAGATATCGGGAGGAACATCGACGGCGAAGGCAGCTTTCTGGGCCAATACTGACGCTGAGGTACGAAAGCGTGGGTAGCGAACAGGATTAGATACCCTGGTAGTCCACGCTGTAAACGATGAGCACTTGGTGGTGGGAGATTCGACCCTTTCACTGTCGTAGCTAACGCGTTAAGTGCTCCGCCTGGGGACTACGGCCGCAAGGCTGAAACTCAAAGGAATTGACGGGGACCCGCACAAGCGGTGGAACATGTGGTTTAATTCGATGCAACGCGAAGAACCTTACCTGGACTTGACATGTCAGTGAAATCCTGAGGAAACTCAGGACCTCTGCGAGCTTGCTCAAAGACACTGTCACAGGTGGTGCATGGCTGTCGTCAGCTCGTGTCGTGAGATGTTGGGTTAAGTCCCGCAACGAGCGCAACCCCTATCATTAGTTGCCAGCGGTTCGGCCGGGGACTCTAATGAGACTGTCTGGGATAACCAGGAGGAAGGTGGGGATGACGTCAAGTCCGTATGTCCCTTATGTCCAGGGCTACACACGTGTTACAATGGCCGGTACAATGGGTCGCGAAACCGCAAGGTGAAGCCAATCCCACAAAACCGGCCCCAGTTCGGATTGGAGTCTGCAACTCGACTTCATGAAGTCGGAATCGCTAGTAATCGCGTATCAGCACGACGCGGTGAATACGTTCCCGGGTCTTGTACACACCGCCCGTCACGCCATGGAAGCCGGTAGTGCCCAAAGCAGGTGGCCTAACCTTCGGGATGGAGCCTGTTAAGGTAAGACTGGTAACTGGGGCGAAGTCGTAACAAGGTAGCCGTACCGGAAGGTGCGGCTGGAACACCTCCTTTCTAAGGAGTAATCCCATCCCGAGATTTCGGGATTGGGATATGGTCGAACTTGTCATTCTCTCCCTGCGCATACCTTTTATTTTTTTGGGCTTGTAGCTCAGGTGGTTAGAGCGCACGCCTGATAAGCGTGAGGTCGGAAGTTCGAGTCTTCCCAGGCCCACAGCTATTTGAAAAGAGTTGATCGAACTTGATATTGTGAGACTGGGGCTGTAGCTCAGATGGGAGAGCGCGGGCTTTGCAAGCCTGAGGTCGCCGGTTCGATCCCGGTCAGCTCCACAAGAATTATTGAGATGATTTCATTGTCTCATAATTGTTTTTTGACAATTGGTTAGCAAAGCATCGACACGTTTGCAAAGAATACTGAAGTCTTTGGTAAAGATACTAAGGGCGTACGGTGGATGCCTTGGTACATGGAGGCGATGAAGGACGTGATAAGCTGCGATAAGCCTCGGGAAGGTGCAAACAACCTTAGATCCGAGGATTTCCGAATGGGGCAACCTGTCTCGGGTTATGCCGAGACACTCCCAGTTGAACACATAGGCTGGGTTGAGCTAACGGGGTGAATTGACACATCTAAGTAACCCTAGGAAAAGAAAACAATCGTGATTTCCTCAGTAGCGGCGAGCGAACAGGAAAGAGCCAAAACTTCGATCATGTTAAAGTCCGTAGACGTTGTGATTGGAGTGTTGTGAGGCAGTTCCGGAGTCTGTTACGGAAGACTCGGGGAGTCAAAAAACCTGATGTTAGTTGAACGGCATGGAAAGGCCGGCCATAGAAGGTGATAGTCCTGTAAACAAAAACTGATGGTCTCCCTGGGAACTGTTCTCGAGTAGCACGGTACACGTGAAATTCCGTGTGAAGCTGCCAGGACCATCTGGCAAGGCTAAATACTCCCATGTAACCGATAGTGAACTAGTACCGTGAGGGAAAGGTGAAAAGTACTCCTAACGGAGAGTGAAATAGAACCTGAAACCGTATGCCTACAAGCAGTCGGAGTTCCGATTTATCGGGATGACGGCGTGCCTTTTGCATAATGAGCCAGCGAGTTGCTCGTATGTTGCAAGGTTAATCCCTTTATGGGAGGAGCCGAAGCGAAAGCGAGTCTGAATAGGGCGATTCAGTAACATGCGGCAGACCCGAAGCCGAGTGATCTATCCATGGCCAGGTTGAAGCGACAGTAACATGTTGTGGAGGACCGAACCCACAAGGGTTGAAAACCTTGGGGATGAGCTGTGGATAGGGGTGAAAGACCAATCAAACTCGGCGATTTCTGGTTCTCCCCGAAATGCCTTTAGGGGCAGCGTCGTGGAAGTGCCTCGGGGGTAGAGCACTGGATGGACTAGGGGCCCTACAAGGTTACCAAACCCAACCAAACTCCGAATACCGAGGTTACGATCCCCGGCAGTGAGGCCACGGGGGATAAGCTTCGTGGCCGAGAGGGAAACAACCCAGACCAACAGCTAAGGTCCCAAAATCTGAGTTAAGTGACTAAGGATGTAAGATTGCACAGACAGCTAGGAGGTTGGCTTAGAAGCAGCCATCCTTTAAAGAAAGCGTAATAGCTCACTAGTTAAGGAATCTTGCGCCGATAATCTCCGGGACTGTTAAACTCAGTACCGAAGCTCTGGTCCCGGCACATTTGTGTCGGGAGGTAGGGGAGCGTTCCATCTACCTGTGAAGTCCTAGACGGGAGTCGGGATGGAGGAAATGGAAGTGAGTATGCTGGCATGAGTAGCGATAATTCCAGTGAAATTCTGGGACACCAAAAGCCTAAGGTTTCCTGAGTAAAGTAACTCTGCTCAGGGTTAGTCGGTCCCTAAGCCGAGGCCGAAAGGCGTAGGCGATGGATAACAGGTGAATATTCCTGTACCACCCAATCATCGTTTGAACGATGGGGGGACGCAGAAGTGAAAGATCAGCCCGGTTTTGATTGTCCGGGTTTAAGTGTGTAGGGAGTTCTGGCAGGCAAATCCACCGGAACCATCCTGAGACACGAATAGGAGGGCCTAGCCCACAAACTGATCCTAATCATGCTGCCTAGAAAATCCTCTAAGTGAGATTTTTGGGTGACCGTACCGTAAACGGACACACGTAGGCGAGAAGAGTATTCTAAGGTGCTTGGGTTAATCGTGGTAAAGGAACTCGGCAAATTGGCCCCGTAACTTCGGGAGAAGGGGCGCCTCAAGTAGGTAAAGGCCTTCGCGGCTGGAGCCCAAAGAGGTCGCAGAAACCAGGGTTGAGCGACTGTTTACCAAAAACACAGGTCTCTGCTAAGTCGCAAGACGAAATATAGGGACTGACACCTGCCCGGTGCCGGAAGGTTAAGTAGAGGGGTTATCTCGATTCGTCGAGAGAAGCTCTGAAATGAAGCCCCGGTGAACGGCGGCCGTAACTATAACGGTCCTAAGGTAGCGAAATTCCTTGTCGGGTAAGTTCCGACCCGCACGAATGGTGTAACGACTTGACCACTGTCTCTACCACGAGCCCAGCGAAATTGCAGTGTCGGTGAAGATACCGGCTACCCGCGGCAGGACGGAAAGACCCCGTGAACCTTTACTACATCCTGACATTGGGTTTTGGTTATGTATGTGTAGGATAGGTGGGAGGCTTTGAAGCTCGGACGCTAGTTCGGGTGGAGCCAACCTTGAAATACCACCCCTATATTGCTGAAATTCTAATTCCGACCCTTGAATCAGGGCGGGAAACAGTGTCAGGTGGGTAGTTTGACTGGGGCGGTCTCCTCCTAAAAAGTAACGGAGGAGCCCAAAGGTTCCCTCAGCACGGACGGTAATCGTGCAAAGAGTGCAAAGGCATAAGGGAGCTTAACTGCAAGGCCGACAGGCCGAGCAGGTGCGAAAGCAGGGCTTAGTGATCCGGTGGTCCCGAATGGAAGGGCCATCGCTCAACGGATAAAAGGTACTCCGGGGATAACAGGCTTATCGCCTCCGAGAGCTCATATCGACGAGGCGGTTTGGCACCTCGATGTCGGCTCATCACATCCTGGGGCTGAAGAAGGTCCCAAGGGTTGGGCTGTTCGCCCATTAAAGTGGTACGTGAGCTGGGTTCAGAACGTCGTAAGACAGTTCGGTCCCTATCCGCCGTGGGCGCAGGAAACTTGAGGGATGCTGTTCCTAGTACGAGAGGACCGGAACGGACGAACCTCTGGTGCACCAGTTGTCTCATCAGAGGCACAGCTGGGTAGCTACGTTCGGGTGGGATAAGCGCTGAAAGCATATAAGTGCGAAACCCTTCCCAAGATAAGGTTTCCCTTCCCCTTCGGGGGAGTGAAGGTTCCCTGTAGACGACAGGGTTGATAGGTCACAGGTGTAAGGTCAGTAATGGCTTCAGCCGAGTGATACTAATTGACCGTCAGGCTTTACCAAATCTTTAGTTTTCTTGGACGATTCGTTGCTTGCTAACCATAATTTTTCTCTCGGCGACCATAGCGCGGGGGATCACCCGATCCCATTCCGAACTCGGTAGTTAAGCCCCGCAGCGCCGATGGTACTGCCCTGGTAACGGGGTGGGAGAGTAGGTCGTCGCCGGAGACTTTTCGAAAGCCTCCGTTTTTTCGGAGGCTTTCTTTTTTTTGGAGACTGAAAAAAATACTAATTATTTTACGAGGAAATTGTTGGTTTGTCTGGGCATCGTAAATATATTCGTATAGGAGTAGGAGGTTTCCTCTAAGATGAGGTGTGATTTCAGTCACAACAACATTCGAATCTCTTAGCTAAAATATGAGTTGATAATGAGAAAAAAACTTATTCGTTATATCGGTTCTCTTCTTTTCTTGGTCTCATTGCTATCCGCTCAGTCTGTGAAGCTGGTGCCTGATCCCGGTTTCGTACCTTACGCTACCTATTACATCAGTTCTATTGATCTGGCCACTGGCGCCAGTGATGTTCAGTTTTTCGGATTTCGTATGGCTGAAGAGTCCGGTGACTATACCTCGAAGGAAGTGTGGGCATCGCTGGAGTTTGAAGTGTCTTTGCTATCCCGGTCACTCGGTGTCACCGAACCTACAACGGTGATAAAAATGCAGACAGCACCATTCAAGATGGAAGCTGATGTACGAATTTCAAACACCTCACTTTCCGTACAGACAACCTCTCTTTGGGATATGGCGGCGCCGCCGAATGAGATACCACTTTCTACAAGATTGATCGAATCTATTGACATTGGCAAGTTCGAGGATCTATTAAGTTCTGTAGTTACCACAGGAAAACTTGCCGATGGTAATTATACTTTCCGAGTGTTGGTGCGTTCTGGCACATCTTCGGACGAAGGGAGTTTGATAGTTTCTGATGAGGTTATTGAAACTATTGTTGTTACCTCGCCCACCTCTCTTAATCTTCTGGGTCCGGGGGGCGCCTTGGCTGATACCTCCCAGAACGTCATCTTTTCGTCCTATCCTATCTTTCAATGGGAGACTGAACCGTGCCCAGGCTGTGAGTCCTTCATCCGTGTAGCGAAGTTCGACTCCGAATCGCACAGTTCTCCTGAAGAAGCTATTGGGGATGTAACAATCCTGCCCATGGATCAAACCAAAGGGTGGGAGCCTGCCGGATTAGTTACCAATTTTCAATACCCTCTATCCGATGCAATTGATCTTGAACAGGGTGAGATGTATGTTTGGCAAGTACAAAAAAAACTGCCTACCACGGAGGGGACCGATGCCTTTACAAGTCCCATTTTCGCTTTCAAACTGGCTGACTTAACAGAGACTCCCACAACCGGATTTGATGTGATGCATCCTGTCTTACAGCAATTGATAGAGTTGCTGGGTGAGGGTCAGTTCAACGCATATTTTGGACCTGACGGTGATCTCAACGGCTTTGATCCAGCAGGCACTTATGTTATAAACGGCATGGAAGTGTCCGTCGATGAAATTTTCAAGGTGCTCCGACAGTTCAGTGAAGGATCCAGTAGTATTATCAGCATTTCGGTACAATGAGAACCCTCCTTTCACAAAGATTTCTGAACATTCTTTTGATTGTTGGTTTTGTTTTTTCAGGGACTCTATTTTCTCAGTCAGTGGCCGTTGTGACGAAGGTTAAAGGTAATGTGGAAGTTCGCCGTGGGGATTCAGGTGCTTCCTTTAATGCGGCAAAAGCCGGTGAACTCCTGAACGATGAAGATTTTGTCCGCACAGGGGCCAGCGCCTTTGCTGTACTCATCTATCTTGATGATAAGAGCATGGTGAAATTGAAGGGCAATACAAATCTATCAATCCGTGGCAAGCGCGTTGGTAAAGGTCTTGAAAAAAATCTTGAATTAACCGGAGGGACGGTAAAGGCAGTAGTCTCTAAGCAACGTCGCGGGGAGTTCAAAATTACCTCGCCAACAAGTGTGGCGTCTGTGAAGGGGACCTCTTTCTGGATGATTACTAACAGTCAGACCGGTGACGCTGTTTATAATGAGGAAGGGATTGTCCAACTTACGAATTTAGCTACTGGTGATATCGTAGATCTGCTAGAGAATCAGACCGGTCTCTCAACGCCTGACGGTGGTTTGACTGTTTCAACTACCATTGCCTCAGATATCCCTGTGGATGAGGATGATACGGATGATGTACCTCAGGAACTGAGGATCATCATGACGGGACCTGACGGACAAGAAAAAGTGTTGATCATTAAATACAATTGATCAATCTTTCACAGTTCTAAATTCATTATTACCTGGTCTTTATAAACTTTTTGAATGATACGTTTATCTAATTGCCATCTCTTTCTAGTTTTATTTTCTAGCTTTACTCTCCAGGCACAAATCCCGGGTAGAGTTCTCCATGTTCCTCCCGCTGGTGTGGTGGCCGGTCAACCTGTTGAACTTGAGGTTATTCTTGATGGTCCCGGGCAGGTGATGGAGGCCCGGTTGTATCACCGCGTCGAAGGTCAGTCTGGGTATCAAGAGCAGGATATGGTATATATCAGATCGGCTTGGCTCGGTACTGTCCCAGGTCATCTTGTCTCGGAGGAGGGGTTGGAATATGCATTTGTATTTAATCTTTCAAACGGTTCCTCGTTGGGGTTTCCTGAAGAAGACCCACTTTCATCGCCAATGTTTGTTAATGTAGCGCCGGCACCGGCCAAGCCGTTACCCGCCCGGTCGCCTGTTCAACAGTCCGGTCCTCGGCTCGTTTCACAAGCGCTTGTTCTAAGCCCTGGTGAAGGGGAGGTTGTACCGCAAAATGATATTTTGCTGGCTGTTTCTTTCTTCAACGTGGACGGCGTGGATCCGAATCGGGTTCGGTTTTATATTGATGATCAGGATGTGACGGACAACGCAGAAGTCTCCGCTGATATAGCAACTTACGTAGCGCCGGAGCTCGGAGTTGGTTTACATACCGCCAGAGTCGAAATGGTGAATATGTACGATTATGAACTGGAACCGACCATTTGGACATTTGCTGTGGGGGGAAAAGGTTCACAAATTGCAGTAGCAGCGGCTGAATTTGCGTATTCCGGAAAAATGAGATCGGACTTTTCTCTCAATCAGGTGAGTGGCACCACCCTTTCGGTGGGTGAAACCGCAACCACTCTTGAAGGTGGCTGGGAATGGTTCAAAGTGAAGGCTGATATCAAACGTTCAACCCAAGAGAGCTCTTTTACGCAGCCAAAGAACAGACTCTCGCTTACAGTTCGTTCCAGCGATTTTATTACCATTCGGATGGGTGATTTTACACCTGTGCTTTCACCCTATCTTGTTGAGGGAAAGCGTGTGCGCGGTATGGGGACAGATATTAATCTAAAATGGTTACGTCTACAGACGGTGAGTGGTGAACTGGAGCAGCCAATCCAGGGATACCTTACAGAGGATAGATCTTATAAAATCACCGATATCACAACTGATTCTACGGGTCTACCTCTTTACATACTGGACAGGCGGGGTTACACCTTTGCC
>Ga0187833_10004530_pt1 | contig 13547 bp, 12 predicted proteins | sample ETNtaG_37_FD_167968 | JGI IMG/M metagenome (GOLD analysis project Ga0187833, IMG submission 167968) | Marine microbial and viral communities from oxygen minimum zone, Eastern Pacific Ocean - ETNP2014_SV_400_PacBio MetaG (Illumina Assembly) | ecosystem: Environmental > Aquatic > Marine > Hypoxic... | reverse complement strand
GTAAATAATTTTTGTCTTAATGCTGCTATAGGTGAAAAAATTAAAATATATAAAACGGCTCTACACCAGTATAGACCCTATTTGTCAATTAGAGATTCCTTCAAGGTTTTTAAATTTTGTTTAGAAAAAAATTTTTTTGAAAATGATATCTTTAATGCTTTATCTGGAAATTTTACTGTAAATCAAATATTAAATAAGATCAAAAAAATTAAAAAAAAAATCAATATTATCTATGTTGATTCACCAATCATGAATCAGTTGTCCTATCATGTTGATGATCAAAAAATAAAAAAAAAAGGACTCATATTAAAATCAAACATTGATGTTGATATAAAAGAAACACTTTCACTATTTAAGCATTTAAAAGATGAAATGTAAGGTTACAAATAAAATTATTAAACCTTTTATGTCATTTGGAAAAATGCCTTTGGCCAACGGTTTTTTGAAAAAAGAAGATTTTAACAAAGAATTTTTTTTTAATCTAGAAGTAGGATTTTCAGATGAACTATCTTTGTTTCAACTTAATGAATTTCCAAATCCAACAAAAATGTTTAATAAAAACTATCCTTTCTTTTCAGGAAGTTCAGAGTATATGAAAAAACATTTTTTTAATTATTTTAATTGGATAAAAAAAAATTATTTAAATAACAAATCTAATATAATAGAAATCGGATCCAATGATGGAACCATGTTGGTAAACTTTAAAAACGAAGGACTTGATTATATTGGTTTTGAACCCTCCATGAGCGTTGCTAAGAAGGCAAAAGAAAATGATATAAATACTCTTGTTGAATTTTTTTGTTATAAAAATGTAAGCTTGTTAAGCAAATTTAAACACAACACTGATGTTATTTGCGCTGCAAATGTAGTTTGCCACATACCGGATATAACAGACCTTATAAAATCAGTGGATTTAATGTTAACATCAAAAGGAGTATTTATTTTTGAAGAACCATATCTGGGTTCAATGTTTGAGAAAATTTCTTACGATCAAATTTATGATGAACATATATATATGTTTTCAGTTAGTTCAGTGCAAAAAATATTTAATAGATTTGATATGGAGCTAATAGATGCCCGTCCACAAGAAACGCACGGTGGTTCAATGAGGTATGTTATTGCTAGAAAAAATCAAAGGGATATAAATGATAATTTAAAAAATATTATTCAATATGAAAAAAATAAGGGTATAGACAATCTTAGTTCTTGCTTAAAATTTAAAAAAAATTGCGAATTGTCAAAAAAAAAAATAATCAATCTGTTAAATAAGTATAAAGATCAAAATAAGAAGATATGTGGTTATGCTGCTACTTCCAAAAGCACTACAGTTTTAAACTACTGCCAAATTGGATCAAATTTTATTAATTGTATCTACGACACTACGAAAGAAAAAATTGGAAAATTTTCTCCAGGTATGCATATTCCAATTATATCAGTTGAAAATTTTACCAAAGACATGCCAGATATCTCATACTTATTTGCATGGAACCATAAAGAAGAAATTTTTGAAAAAGAAAAAAATTTTTTATCTCAAGGCGGAACATGGATTTCTCATGTTAATATTTAACAATTAATTATGAAAAAAAGAATTTTAGTTACAGGAGGCACAGGAAGATTTGGATCTATTCTTAAAAGATTAAAGACAAATTATGAGATATTTTTTCCAAATAAAACTACTTTGGATATCACAGATTTTAGAAGTATACAAAAATACATAAAATTAAAAAAACCAAATATCCTTATTCATCTTGCTGGATTATCCAGACCGATGAATATCCACGATCATAAAATAAAAAAAAGTATAGATTTAAATATTATTGGAACATGCAATATTACCAAAGCATGTGCAGAAAAAAATATTAAACTTATTTATTTTTCCACGAACTATGTTTATCCAGGCACAAAGGGTAACTATGTGGAATCTGATAGCTTGTTGCCTGTAAATAATTATGCTTGGTCAAAACTTGGTGGCGAATGTGCAGTTCAATTATACAAAAATTCCCTGATATTAAGATTGAGCATGACCGAAAAGCCATTTGTTCACAAAGCTGCATTTTATGATGCCAAAAATAGTTTTATGTATCATGATGAAGTTGCAAAAATATTATTAAAATTGCTTAATGAAAAGGGAATATTAAATGTAGGGGGCAAGATTCAATCGATATATAATTTTGTAAAAATAGAAAATCCAAAGATTAAAAAGATATTTTTAAAAAAAAATAAAAAAATAAAAATGCCCATTAACTCTTCGATCAATACAAAAAAGATGAAAAAGATACTTGAAAATAAGTAATTTTTTATGAAAGATTTAAGGGTTAATAAAAAATCATGTACAAAATGAAAAAGATATATTTTTGTGTTTTTTTGGTTTTTCTGTTTTGTGGAAAGGTGCTAACACAAAGTTCATTACCTGAATGTGAAGGGAATGATAAAAACATTTCAAAATATTCAAGGAAACATTTTAATATGATGAGAAAATGGACAAACTGCCATGGCACAGGAATGGGTCCCAAAGGTCAGAAATATATTGGTGAATTTTATAAGGGAGAATTTCATGGACAAGGAATATTCAGACACGAAGGTAGAGAATATGTTGGGCAATATAAAAATCACAAAAGACATGGACAAGGAAGCTATACATATGCCAACGGAGACAAATATGTTGGAGAGTGGAAAAAGCATAAATATTATGGAAAAGGCATTTACATATACTCTAATGGAGACAAATATATTGGAGAATGGAAAAAAGATGAATATTTTGCCCCAGATACCCTAAAGGAACGACACGGAAAAGGAACATGTATATACATTAATGGAGACAAATATATTGGAGAATGGAAAAAAGGTAAACGGCACGGAAAAGGAACCTTCACGCATGCTAATGGAAAAATTGAAAAAGGTATTTGGAAAAAAAATATATTAATTAAATAAAAATAACAGTTTCCTAAAAAATTATTCTGAAATGTCAAAATTTAACAAGATCTCAATTATTCTTGATGAAGGACCTATAGCAAGAGCATATTTAAATTATTTTCTGATAAATAATTCATTGTCTAATAAAATTATTTATTTAGTTAAAAAAAGTTTATTTCCAGATAAACTGGTTTTATATTTTAAATTTAAAAAGAATTATTTTTATCCTCTAAAATATTTGAAGGATAAAAATATTATATATTTAATAGAACAAGTTGAAGAATTTTTTAATTTTAAAAAAAATTTTATTAATGAAATGTATAATTTTAACAATATAAAAAAATTCAAAAATTTTATTTTTATTAAGGACAGAAAAATTAATTCAAACAAATTAACAAGCTACATTTTGAAAGCAGAAGACAAATTCTATCTAAATACTGGTAAGCAAATATTGAAAGAAATTCTTGATACAAAAAAAAAATTTATTCATATTCATCCAGGATATTTACCCTTAGTAAAGGGAGCCGATGGATCTCTTCACAGTATCGATAAATTTGATTTTTTAGGCGTAAGTTCATTTATCATGGAAAAAAAAATTGACCATGGAAAAATTATTGAAAGAGAAAAATTAAGTTTACCATATTTTAAATTAAAAAATTTCGAAAAATATAAAATCGCAGATATTTATAGAATTTGGTTCGCATTTGTTGATCCACTGCTTAGGACTTATCATTTACGAAATTTAGTTGAAAAAAAAATCGACATACACAACAATCAAATTTATCCAAACCATACTAAGGAAAATGAAAATTATTTTACATTTATGAGCAATGCTGAGTTAGAAAGAACGTTTAAAAAGATATTTTTAAATTAATTATTGCCAATTTTTTAAAAATAAATTAGAAAAGAAAAAGTTTTCTTTAGCAAAAATGAAAAAAAATAAATATTTATTCTTTATAGCTTCAATTTTAATATTCATTTTTTTTTCATGGGGCTTTCTTACAGCGACTTATAAAATATTTCCATTTTCATTCATAAGAGATATTTATTGGACTTTTGTTCAAGAAGATATTCCATATGATAAAGACAAGGATAGAGTTGATTACATTAATGAATTTTACCAAAATGAAGAATTCGTTGCTTTTCAGAAATCAATCATTAAAGATAAATTTAATAATATTAAAAAAAATCCTAATTTATTCAGAAATCAAATTATCAATGACTATATATTACCTAGCAAAATTATAAATATTAATGAATTAAATATAGAAGAGATTGTAAATAAAAAAATTCATATTGATGCTCGAATACATCAATTTCAGGAAAAACCTTCCCCAAATTCTGTTTTGTGGAATGCACGGTACTATAATATTGATCATTATGGAATTTTAGAAACAAATAAAGATAGTAAAAAATTGCTGGTTTATATTCATGGACACAATGGTAATCCCTATAGCTACAAATATTTTTTAGATATTAAGGAGAAATTCAAAAACAAGGGATATGATGTTATGTCTTTATCCATGACAGGATTGGGATTTAATAAGCTTGCAGAATCTGATCATTCTTTCCCAGTAAATACAGAAAAGAAATCTAATATTTCATTTGATTATAGAGTTCATAAAAGGGACATCGGTCTTCATGATAACTATCAATTCTATTATGATAAAAATTATCCAAATATAAAACCGCTAGCGTTAATGCTTTCAGGGAATTATTATTTAATTAAAAATCTAGAAAACAAATATGAAGAAGTGACAATGATGGGTTTGTCAGGAGGTGGTTGGTATACAACTATGCTTTCAGCTTTAATACCAAGGATTGAAAAATCCTACAGCTTTGCTGGTAGCCTTCCAAAAGTGTTTGGATTACAAAAACAAACACGCGAATGGGAAGAAATATTTTCACCCATTTGGGAAAAATATGATTACTGGGATTTTTATTTTTTAGCCTTGTTTGATGGTGATAATTTTCACAGTAGAGAGCATCACTTAATTTTTAATAATAAAGATCCTTCCCGTTTTGCTGATCCGTACGCTAGTGCTTTCAAAAACATAGTAGATTTGGTTTCTATTGATAAGTTAAAGGCAGTAGTTATAGAAAATGAGTATCATAATATTGATACACAATTTGTAGAAGAGTATATTTTAAAAGATTAGATTAAAGCTGAATATGAAACAATCATTCAAAATTATATTGTACCTGATTTTTTATTTATTATTTTTGAGTGATTCTTCTTTTGCTTATTTTGATCCTGGTACAGGAGCATATTTTCTTCAAGCAATTATTGCTTTTCTATCCGCGGTAGTTTTTTATTTATTTCATCCCATTCTTTTTTTAAAAAGAATTTTTGAAAAAATTAAAAAGAAATTTTTTCAAAAAAAAGAAGCAAAATAATATTGTTTATTTCATTTTCAAAAAATTTTTCTTTCAAAAATTTGATTGGATTGTCTTTAATACTTTCTTCAAGTTATTATTTTTTTGTACGTAGATTTTTTTTCATAGATCTAGAAAAGATTGTTGTTCAAAGTTTTGTTCTTTTTATTTTTTCTCTGCTTTTATTTTTTTTAATTCTTAAATTTTTGGATATATTTTGTAGAAAATTTAACAAAAAAGAATTTTTAAATACTTTAATAATTTGTATTTTTTTTACTTGGTTATTGGTCCAGAGTCTTAAAGCTATTTTTTTTGTTGCTAACTATATTACTTTAGCAGAATTTATTTCAAAAATTTTTTTATTAGAAACCCTTATTGAATATGAGCTACCAAAAAGAGTAGTTATATATTCAATTCCTTATTTTGTTTCTTTTATTTTTGTTTTTCTTTCTAGAAATAAACTTTTTAAATATTTAAACTTTTTTGTTGTTTTAGGCTATGTTCTTTTTGCTTTGTTGAGTTACGATTTAGCAAAAAAAGTTTTATCCAATCAATTTTTTATTTCTCACAAATCATATTTAGCTACAGAAAAAAAAGAAATTCACAAGGAAAGAAAAGTTATTTGGATCCTTTTTGATGAATTTGATCCCGAAATTGCATTTTCATATTATAAAAACGATAATTTTATGAAAAATTTCAAAGAATTCAAAAATAATTCATTTACACATTCGGAAATGTTTTCTCCTGCCAAAAGCACGCTGCTCTCGGTCCCCGCGCAATTAGTTGGAACACAAATTGTAGGCACTCTTTTAAAAAAAAATACTCTTGTATTGCGTACAGATGAACTTTCATCAGTTGACTTTTCTTATGAAAATACAATTTTTGGTCGCCTAGAAAAAATGGGATTCGATTCATCAATTTTGAGTTCAGTTTTACCTTATTGCTCTATGCTGAAAAAAAATAAAAAATGTATTCAGCCTAACGGAGAATGGTATAAAGGAATAATTTTTGTTTTTCCATTATTCTCAAAAATTAAACTGTTTTTTAAATTACTCAATCACGATAAAAACGTAGTAGAGGATTTAGTTTTTATAGAAAATATAGATACAAATAAGTACATACATAAGATCAGAGATACTGATGGACAGAATACGGTGAATTTTAAAATACTCGAAAAACATATAAATTCTTCTTCTGATTTTATTTTTATTCATATACTTATGCCTCATTTGCCAGCAAATATGGGCTTTGGTGACCCATCAAATTATGCCGAAAGTATATTTAATATTAAAGTAAGTGGAAATGATGCAGCCTATAAATTAAATCTAAAATTGACAGATATTATTTTAAAAAAAGTGCTTAACTTTTTTCATGAAAAAAGTGATGAAGAGAGATTGCTCATTCTTAGTTCAGATCATTGGTTCAGAATAAGAGATCAAAAAAAGGCTCATCCCATACTGTTTATGGCAAAAATAAAAAATGATAACTCTAAAGTAGAAATTCGTGATTCAGATAGCGCAATTTACATTCAAGAACTAATAGAAGAATTTTTGTCTAAAAAAATTTCTACTCACTCAGACATAAAAATGTTTTTTGAAAAAAAACCATTTCACAAAACTTACATTGCGGAATAAAAATTTAAATCGGTGCTAAAAAAATATTTAAAATTATTAAAAGTTAAGAGTTATGTTCAAGAATATAACTAGCTGCTTTTTTGGCTGAATGACCAATATTTTGTAAGTTTATTTTTTCAAAATTACTTATTTTGTCCTTTAGTTTGTCTGTTTTTTTTATTATATCATTACAAATTTTTGATAAACGATCCACTTGTGAACTGTTGATTGTAAATCCAATTAGTTCTTTAAAACTATCCTCTAAAGGAGTTAGGTTAAATTTGTCATGATTTTTATTATGAATTTTCTTTGAATAATCTATGTACAGTACCGGTCTTTTGAAAACCAATGCAAATTCCATTCCAATTGAAGAGTTATCTGTAATTAGTAAGCTGGCTTGTTCCATGGATTCTAAATTAGACGGGTTTTGATCAAGACTAAACAAATTTGACTTTCCAAATAGATTTATAATCTCATTGAATTTGTTTTTATCTCTTTTGATAATTTCAGGATGTAGTCTTAAATGAACCTTAAAGTTACTATCAATTAAATTTTTAATTATAGCGTAACCGCGATCATTAAAAAGATTTTTTTGATTATAGTTCCAGGTTGGCGCAAATAGTATTTGTTTTGTTTTTAAAAGGTTTAAATTTGCATTTCTCTTTAAATAATCTAAATAAAAATACCCACTATCGATTAGAATTTTTTTTTTTAATTCAAAAATTTCTTCGTTTTTTCTTATTTCTTTGTGTTGATAATCACCATTAGTAAAAATAATATCATAGTTATTAAATGCCTTGGGAGTGTAAATTACATGTGTGCTAGCTAGTGCATGAAAAAAATAAACATAATTCTTACAAGACTTAGATCTTTTTAAATTATTTCCTATATCTGTCATTGTCATAATGAAAAAGTTACATTTTATAAAATTAAAAATTATTAATTTTATTATTCCGTTACCTATAAAGTACGCTTCGATATTTTCTTTTTTTAAAAAATAATATTCGTTGATGTCAGAGGTTAATATTAAAACGTTGGGATTATTTTTTTTTATTTCAAAAAATAAATCTATATAATAATTTTTATAGAAGAGAGATTCTGAATAAAATACAATTTTTTTTTTATTTTTTCTTAATATAAAAAAATTAACAAGATTTTTAATTTCAAATAATAAATTATTCATAAATAATAAATTTCAAAATTTTTTTTTAAACCTTTTTTTTAAAATTATTGTAATCAGCAATGTCGTCAAACTCATACCAATATTTTTTAGTTGGTATGCATTGTATTTTAAATTTATTTTTTACTGCAATGTTAAGTAGATGGGAAATGTGCATTTTTTCAAATTTTTTTTTTTTATATATTAATTTTTTAAATCGATTTATTTGACTCTTTGGTATAAATATTATTCCCATGTATTGACCCATTGGTTCTTTTATTGAGAATATCTTTTTTCCTATTTCGGTTAAAATAAGTTTTTTATTATGAGTCAAACTTTCACAATCTTTCAGCATGTCTTTATTTCTTCTTTTCCAAATTTTTCGCCAATTTTTTAAAATCGGTAGTAAAATTCTAGTATTTTTTTTCTTTTTTATAATTTTTAATATTTGTTTCGAATAATAAATATCCGAATAACTTATTATTGTATCATTATTACAATATTTTAGACCTAACGATAAAGAATGAAGCATTTCTTTTTTTGCAAAGTCTTTATTATCAATATAAAGAATATTTTTCTTATTAAGGCGTTTTATAATCTTTTTTTTTTTAAAACCTACGACTACTTTTATTTTATCGAAAAATTTTAGTGATTCAGCATCATTTACAATCTTTTCTATTAATGTAGTTTTTTTTATTTTTAACAAACATTTGTTAATACCTATACTATTATAAATTCTACTACCTTTTCCTGCTGCTAAAATTAGAAGATCCATAAATGAAATTTTTAATTATTTTCCGAATTTCCTTATTTGAAAAATTATATCTTTCAGGATGAAACATAAAACATAATATTTTTTCATCAACATTTTCAGCAATTTCAATAAAGCCATCATTTGAACGAGATACAACGGTAAATTTTTTACCTATACTTTTTAATACATTTCTATGAAATGAATTGGTAGTTAGTTTTTTACATCTTACAAAAACACTTTTTTTGTTAATTTTTAATTTGTGGGTTTCTCTTACATGCTTATTTGATTTTTCAAATTTACCATTATTTATGGATGCAATTAGTTGGAAACCTCTACAAACTGCTAAAATGGGTTTTTTTTTTAATAAAAAATTCTTAATTAATTTTTTTTCAAATTTATCTCTTTGAAGATTAATATAATTTTTTTGAAATTTATAAATTTCACCTCCACCACACAATACAAGCGCGTCAAACTCGACTGAAATTTTTTTTATCATTGCTGCTTTATTGCCTGTTGTAGTAAATGAAAAAAAACCAATATTATTAAATAATTTTATCCAATTTGTAGTTAATGAAAATTCATTTTCACTGTATTTATTTTTTTGTTTAATTGGAGCAATAAAAATTTTTTTCATTTTATAACCTGGATTATTTTTTTGTTACAGTTCACAAAAATTTTTTTTGATTCTATATAATAATCGAATTTAAATTTTCCTAGCCCAATCACGGCAGGAATATTTAATTCAAGACATCTAATTGCCATATGTGAATTGGCACCTCCATATTGTGTTACGATTCCTTTGATTTTGTGATTAAATATATAATCATATCCAGGGTCTGCATTTTTAATAAAAACTATTTTATCTTTTAAAAATTTTAAATTTTTTCTTTTTAATTCAACAACTTCTCCAAAAATGGTTTCTGTAGTTATAAAATTTGCTTTATTAATATTTTCTTCGAAAAAATAAATATCATTACTTGATTTTATTATATCGGGCAACTTAATAACCTTTAGGGTATCATATTCAAATTTGTTTTTTTCTATTTCATATTTTAAAGATTCTTTAAGTTTCCTAGCTTCCAAACTAGAATAAAAATTTATTATATTTTTAATGTCTAAAAAAGCTAAATCATTTCTTTTAATGCCAATTTCATTTCCCAGGCTAATTAAGCTTTTGAATATATTGTCTATCTCTTTTGTAAAAATAAATTTTGCTTCTTCCCTTAAAATTATAGATTGTTTTGCAAAATTTAAAAATTTTAAAAAAGTAAAATTAAAATTATTTTTAAATAATTTTTCAATCTTATTTTTGTTTTTAAATTTAATTTTTTTATGAACTATTTTTTTTACTTTTCTACTTAAAGAAAAATATAAATCAAAGCCTTCTCTATAATTAAGCGAAGAAATATCATATGTAGAAGGCCTCAGGTGCCCATATTTATTTAAAAATTGATTTTTGCTTATTTTCTTTTGCGATAGTCTAAGAAAATCATTATTAAAATTTGATGTAATTGATTTAAGAGAACTAAAAAAATCTTTAAATTCTTTTTCGTTAATGAGGCCCAATTGCTTTAAATCTAATAATATTCTTTGAGATATGAAAGCACATCTTGCTAAACCAGAAAAAGGTAGAGTTCCATATTTTTTAGTTATTTCAATTAAATAATATATTTTTTGAATATCACTTATGTTTTTAGTATATATTTTTTTAATATTTGTTGATAACGAATAAATTTTTTCTTTTTCTTTAATTACCTGGTTTTCAGAAATTATTTTTTTTGTAATTTCTTTGAGTTTATTCCTATATTTTTTTGAAATTTTATGTGAAAAATTTTTTTTCAATCTATTATAAGTACCAAAGGAAAAACATGTTTCTATAAGTTCAAATTCTATTTTGTCATGTATTTCAGGATTCCTACTTATTATTTTTTGATATTTATCAATTATTAGGTGGCAACTTTTTTGATCTAATGAATTTGGTAAAAAGCTGTATAAATCTGTTCTAAGATCGATATATGGAGATCCAGCAAAACTAAACATTAATGCGTTTGGAAAAGCATTTTTGTATCCATAAAGTGTCCTTTGTTCTCTCCACACGTTATCAGTGATAAGTTCCTTGTAAAGCGACAGTGCAAGAGGATAAGGTTTGTCATCTATCATTTCAGCGGGATTCCAATCAGCCATGTTGCTAAAAAAAGTGTCTTTTCCGGGCAATGTAGGGTTTTTATTTTTTAATTTTTTTATTTTTTTTTCTATATTTAGTAAAAAATTATCAAAATCTTTTATTAAATATCTTTTATTTGAATATTTATTTCTAGGCAGAGGTAAATTTCTTACTTGAAATAAATAAGTAATTTTATTTTTAATACAAAACTCCACATCCAATCTATCATTGTTAATTTTTTTTTCTAAAATTCGACATGCTTTTATTAGATGATTAAATTTTTTAAGTTTTTTTTTATAATTTTTATAAATAATCAACGATTTTTGATTATCATTTTTCAAACCAGATGTTATTAAATTTGTTTTTCCAGAATTGTCATAGTTTATTGAATAGTAAGGACTGTTCAGGTTGATGTCTTTTGTAAATATGACGCCAGAACAACTTACGTTATCAATAAGTTTTTGAACTATAATTTTATCATTGTTTGATTTAAATTGTTTTAAATATTCATTAAGAATAATTTTTAATTTTTTTTTATTTAAATGTTTTTTAACAATCTTCGAATTATATTTTCCCGCATTAGATAAATTATTTTTATCCTCATAAATTGAAGAAGATCTAATTATAATAGGATTCTTTTTAAGAATTTTTTTCGTTCTATTGATTACAGAATTTTTTGATTTTTTATATTCTTTTATTGAAAAATAAAAGTATTTTGGAATTTTAATATTCGATCTTTTAAAAATTTTAACAAGTATATCTAGATTTTCCGCTTTTCCTTTTAATTTCATTATATTTTCTGTTTACATTATTTTTCTTAACTTTTCAAAGTTTCTAGAACAAAAGGTTTGATAATGAACTATTTGAATCAAATTAGTTTTAATAAGAGTTTATTTTTTTCTCAATAAAAAAAATTTTCTACCATCATCATACAAATTTCCAGTTTTTAAAAATTTTTCATTTTTAATTTCATAGCCATACCTGTTAATAAAATTTGATATAAGGCTATCAAATGTCTCTATTTTTTCATATTTTGGATGATGACCTTCAACTAAAAAATGACCGCCAGATCTTAGTAAACGGTTGCATTTTTCAAAAAATATATCCGTTGAAACAATACCTTTATCGAATGTTGAGTGATTAGCTAAAGAAAAAATAAAATTGAAATTGTTATTCTCGAAATTATGATCTAAAAAATCTGCCTGTATAAAAAAAATATTTTCTCTTTTCAAATAAGATTTAATTTTTAATGCCACCCTCACTAGTTTTTGGTTATATTCTATTCCTGTTGCACTTTTATAAACATTTTCTAATTGAAATAAAATAAAACCATAGTTTGAGCCCACATCTAAGATTTCAGAACCATTAATTTCATTTGCTATGTCATATTGAGATATTCTTTTTTCAGAACTTCTTAGTCCAGATAAATTAATTTTTTCTAAGCTTTGATAAAAATATCCTTCTCCGTAATCGTAGGTTTTATCCTTAATTTGTTTTATTAAATTTACAATTTCTGAACGGATTGTTCTATGTTTGTCAAATTTAAAAAAATCTTTGATCTTATTTATTTGAGACAAATATTTTGGCATTTTTAATATTTGGGGGATCTTCTATTATCCTGCGCTCTTAATATCCTTTATTTAAAATAAATTTTCAAGACATACCACATTTTATTGTTGATTTTTTTCATTTATGTAGTCAAAATATTATTTGAGATGGAAGATACAGTTAAATATTAATTAGAAATATATAAATTTTATGATTTGTATTTAATAATGGTTTTTTTAATGAAAAAAATTTTTTTTATAATTTTACTAATTTTTTTTTCCTTATTAGGCAAAGATGTATTATCAGATGAAGATGTAAAAATAAAAAAGATATTCGAGGGACTCGATTTACCTATACACTTATCCAAAAATGAATATATTTCTCCAAACTCTATTTTTGTACTTGAGCATAAATTAGGCCAGATTATAGAAATACAAAATTATGATAAAAAACCAAAACTCAATTCAAATCCGATTTTAAACATCAAGTCTTTAATATCTGAAAGTGACAGCTTGGAACAAGGTTCTACTGGATTTACATTTTCGCCAAATTTTGAAGAAGATAAATATATTTTTGTTTCATATGTTAACAAAAAAAATCAAACAATTTTGTCTAGATTTGAATACGATGATAAAATTAAACAAGCTGAACTATCCTCTGAGGTTGAGCTTTTAGGTATAGAGAGATTAGCATCAGAAGATATTCCATATCACAACTGTGGTACAATAAGTTTTAATCCGAGAGATAACTATTTATATATTTGTTTGGGTGATACTATGGTTCCTGAAAGTTCTCAAAATATAAAAGTTTTAAGTGGTAAAATTTTAAGAATTGATCCTTTCAACTTCAGTGAAAATGGAAAAAATTATTCATTTGTCAGAGAAAATCCATTTGCTCAATTAGATGGAAAACCAGAAATACTTTTTTTAGGATTTAGAAATCCTTGGAAATTTAGTTTTGATTCGGAAACTGGAGATATTTACATTCCAGATAATGGAAGCGAATATATTGAGGAATTAA
>Ga0187833_10004529_pt1 | contig 13549 bp, 12 predicted proteins | sample ETNtaG_37_FD_167968 | JGI IMG/M metagenome (GOLD analysis project Ga0187833, IMG submission 167968) | Marine microbial and viral communities from oxygen minimum zone, Eastern Pacific Ocean - ETNP2014_SV_400_PacBio MetaG (Illumina Assembly) | ecosystem: Environmental > Aquatic > Marine > Hypoxic... | reverse complement strand
GTATATCCTTAACGTGTTTTTCTGTGTTTGACATGCTCATTTGAAACTCCTCTGCTTCGGTTTAAATTAGCAGAAGTGTCTCTTAGCAAACAGGGCTAGGTGGTGCCATATGGGCTGACGTCACACACAAGTTACCCCAACATCGTTGTTAAAAACAACTCAGTTCGATTTTGGCCAACGCTCCATTAAACTGGCTATTACTATAATCACCAATCAACACAATGAGCGCCCGTCGTCAAACAAATGGAACAGATGAGCATCTCATTTAAGGGAGTGTTCTGCTCATCGGTTTTCATCTTACGCAGCATGACGTTGATAATGCAAACGACGTGCTATACTCAGCGTGGAATGCTGTAAATCTGAGAGCGACGCTGGTCAGCGACAAGTATGAGATCACATTGTTTGCAGATGTCTCAGAATAGGGCATTAATGGTTCCTGTACTCCTACCGCTCCTCTTCCTCTAATCGTATTTGTCAAACAGAAAAAACGAACATGAAACACATATTATCTATCCTGAGAATTATCTCTGTCTTGTTAATCACACCTTTTGCTTTTTCGCAATCAGCAGATGTTATTTATAAAAACGGAAAGATATATACCGTAAATGAAGCCCATGATTGGGCAGAGGCCATGGCAATAAGCAATGGTAAATTCATCCATGTTGGCTCCATGGATGAGATAAATAACCTTATTTCACCTGCCACGAAAGTCATTGATCTTGAAGGTAGCATGGTCATGCCCGGTATTAATGATCTACATGCCCACCCCATGGATGCAGGCCAGAAAAAACTACTGGAATGCGGATTCCCTATCACGCTGCCAATCGACAAAATAATAAGCAGGCTAAAGCACTGTGCGAAAAATACTCACGAGGGGCAATGGATACGTGGCGCGCGCTGGCCGGCCGAGTTTTTGCAATCCACCACTGTTCCCCATAAGTCGCTGCTTGATAAAGCAAGTCGTGATCACCCCGTATATATCCATTTATCCCATGGTGCCCTGTTTAACTCCAAAGCCCTGGAGGTCCTGGGGATCACTTCAGATAAGCCCGGGCCAGGCATTGAACAGGATAAACACGGTGGACCATCTGGAGTATTGAAGGGCAATGCGTTTCATGGCGCATTGAAACGCATCCCAGCGTACAGCGACAGCCAGAACCTGGAGGCATTGCGCTGGTCACTGGCCCAGTTGAACAAAGTCGGGGTGACTTCTGTTAAGGAGGCGAGTGCCCATGGTGATACATTAAAAGCTTACAGTACCCTCGATAGATCCGGGCAACTAACGTTGAGGGTCGCGTCAAGTTTGGTATGGAAATATTCCACGACTGAGGCAACAGAAAAAGAGAAGAAAGATATAGCACAACGCGCTATGTATGAGAGTGAAAGGCATGATCCCAATTTTATCAAGATCGTTCTCGATGGTATTCCACCGATGCGGACAGCGGCCATGCTCGACCCCTATGTTGCGGACGACGTCCATGGGGATAACTTTACCGGGGACCTGAAGCATGCGCCGGAGCAACTCAAACTGGATGTAACACAACTTGATGCACAGGGTTTAACAGTCAAGATACACGCAACCGGTGATCGCTCCTTACGGGTATCGCTGGATGCATTTGAAGCAGCACGGAAGTTGAACAACAATAACGAATTAATTCACGAAGTTGCCCATGCTGAGTTTATTCATGCGGATGATATGTCGCGATTCGGGAAATTAAATGTTGCCGCCGAGATGTCACCCGTGATCTGGTATCCATCCCCCCTGTCCATCGCGGCAGGTAAAGCGGTGGGTGAAGTAAAAGGTACGCGTATCTATCCGGTAAAGTCCCTGCTACAGGCCGGGGCACTGGTAATCTACGGATCTGACTGGCCCTCCGTTGACCCGGTTCCAAGTCCCTGGCCGGGGCTTGAGGCCATGGTCACACGGCGAAATCCGCATACAAATACCGGGGAACAATTCTGGCCGGAACAGGCGATTGCGCTTACAGAAGCCATTCAGATCTATACCCAAAACGGTGCTGTTGCCATGAAGAAAGGAACTGTTTCCGGATCCATTGAGACGGGTAAATACGCCGATTTTATTGTCCTGGATCGAAATTTGTTTGATGTACCTATCACATCCGTGAGTGAAACAAAGGTACTGCTTACGGTTTTTGAGGGTCAGGTTGTGCATGACGCCAGAATCGTTCCCTGAGGACTGTTGTACATTATTTACGATGTAGTAGGTAGTCAGCGTTTTGGCAAGGCAAAAAAGGTATTTAATCAATATGGACACTTTGTTTCCCTTGTTCCCAGTATTGGTGTTATTTTTTACTCATTTTATAGGGAATAAATTCTTCCAGCTCGAGGCAAACTTTGTGATGTCTAAAGTTAGTTCATCAGACATTGGAATATTTTCCAACTGGGTTAAAAAGGGAAAAGTGCGCTCTATTATTGGCTCTACTATTGATAGTACTTTTCCGTTGGAAGACATTGTTAAAGCCCATGAGCGTATAGAAAGTCATCGTACGCAAGGAAAAATTATATTAGACATGAAACGATAGGGGCATTCTTTTGGATTTTGGACGGGATTTGTTCGGGATTTGTTAATGGCTAAGCGAAGATTTGGTTGCTGCCGTGGTTTGGGGCGAGCACTACTCAGTTTATTCACTTTCGTTTTGCTGTCCTCGATCGCACTTGGAAAACCGAATGTTGTAATACTTCTGGCCGATGACCTGGGCTGGAACGATGTGGGTCACCACAATTCGTCAGTGCAAACGCCCAATATAGACAGGCTGGCGAAACAGGGCATAGAACTGAATCGGTTTTACGTTAATCCTACCTGTTCACCCACTCGCGCTTCTCTGATGACAGGCCTGTTTGCCACGACTCATGGGGTGAATCTGCCGATCCAGGGGCATACGAAAACGGGTTTGCCACTGGAGTACAAAATTTTACCTCAATACTTCAAGGATGCGGGCTATTCCACCCACCTGGTTGGCAAATGGCACCTCGGTCACCATGCTCGAGCCTATCTTCCCAGGCAAAGAGGGTTTGATTCCTTTTACGGTTTCCTGGGGCCTGCCATCGGTTACTACGATCATTTGTTTGCAGGCGGTGTTGACTGGCAACGAGATGGTGTCACGGTCGAGGAGGATGGCTACACTACCGAGTTGATAGCACACGAAGCAAGACGTCTGATCGAGGAAAGTTCCGGGCAACCCTATTTCCTTTTTGTCTCGTTCAATGCACCCCACACACCTGTACAGGGACCAGGCGGCGAAAGACCTGAGCACGAGGGCCGCATGACTTATCTTGAAATGGTGAGCAGCATGGACACTGCAATTGGCCAGATTTTAGAGACCTTGGTACGGCAGGGTGACCTGGCCAACACGATGATCATATTCGCCAGCGATAACGGCGGTCAGGAAGCTGTGCCGTTCTGGCTGGAGTGGCTGATCCCTCAGACAGCAGATGGTTTCGCTGACAATGGATCGTTACGGGAGGGTAAGGGAAAAATCTACGAGGGTGGTGTGCGTGTGCCGGCCTCTATCTGGTGGCCTGGCACCATTGAATCCGAACAGTTGCTGGAGCAACCACTGCACATTGCTGATCTGCTGCCGACTCTGGGAGAAGCCATCGGTTTTTCCGTGCCGGATCTGGATGGTGAAAGTCAGTGGCAATCATTGACTTTACGCGAGCCGGTACAGCGAAGCCCCGTGATCGTTGCCAATATGGGCAGCGAGGCAATGATCGATTGGCCCTGGAAACTGATCAAGGAAGTTTCTCTGCCTGTCGTACCGAAATTATTTGCCAGCGAAGATTACTATCTTTATGACCTGGGGCTTGATCCTGAAGAAACAAAGGACCTGGCGCAGACGCATCCGAAGGTATTTGGGCGAATGGTTAAAGACTTACAAGGGCGATCACGACGAACAGTCATCGAGCTGAATCTTAGCGAGGACTCGGGTACTTTCGGTGGAGAAGTGAATAGGAAGCCCTGGGCTGAATCAGTGTTAGATTCGAAAGACATTAATCAATAACACTCAGGGATAAAATAAATTTTATCAGAATCCAATTAAAACCAAAAAAAACATGAAAAAAATCATTCTGAGTATTTTAGCTGTAATAGTAATGGTCATAATACTATTTGTAAGCTTTGTTCAACTTTTCTGGGATAAAGTGTATGACGCGCCTTACCCGGAAATCTCTGCAAGTACGGACCTTGCTGTTATTGCCCGGGGGAAATACCTGGCTTTTGGGCCAGCCCGCTGTGCCACCTGCCATGTGCCAATGGATAAAATTGTTGAGGTAGATAAAGGACTGGAAATACCATTAAGCGGTGGTTGGCAATTGACTGTTCCTGTCGGGACTTTCAGGGCACCTAATATTACCCCTGACAAAGAAACCGGTATTGGAAATATGAGCGATAAGGAGTTGGCCAGAATAATGCGTTATTCTGTGGGTCATGATGGCAGAGTCATCTTTCCGTTTATGCCCTTCCAGGAGATGAGCGATGAAGACCTTACAGCCGTCATCTCCTATTTACGTTCACAAGAAGCGGTGAAGCATGAGCTTGAACGTTCAAAATATACGTTCCTGGGAAAGGTATTATCGACTTTCGGATCGGTACCACCGCTGAAACCAAAGCATACCCCGCCAAAAGCAGTGGCTATAGATGCTACTGTTGAATATGGCTCCTATCTGGCTAATAGTCTGTCTGACTGTGCCGGTTGCCACACTAAAAGAGATCAGAAAACCGGCGAACCTGTTGGCGCTTCTTCTGCTGGTGGTTGGCATCTGCCTCCAGACCCACAAAGCCAGGGTTACTCATTTGTTACCCCCAACCTGACGCCTGATAAGGAAACCGGAGTTATGGCCAGTTGGAGTGAAACTGTTTTTATCGCCAGGTTTCGTGCCGGCAGGGTTTATGAAGGTTCGCCAATGCCATGGGGTGCCTTTTCAAGAATGAATGAAGTGGAACTGAAAGCAATTTACAGGTACCTGAACTCGCTGGACCCTGTCAGTAACAAGATAGAGAAGGTTGTTTTTCCGCCGGGGGAGTAGGTGCCACAGTGATTGTTTATCACGGTAAACCTGGAGGTCGCAACACAAGTGATTCTGAATTAGCCTCCTTAGCCAGGAGAGGACTTGATCCTCTGCATCTAGAAATCGCCTGCCGTTTGCGTGATATACCCACACGCCTTCCCCTCATACCAATTCCAGTGGGTCTTCATAAATAAGCGGTGAACTTTTACCAAGCACCTGATACCGCCTCGTCAGTAAATGATTATTCATTGTAAAATCCGTCCATCACTACCTGACTTTCTGGCAAGGTAGAGCCACCATCTACGACGATCGTCTGACCGGTCAGATATGAAGCCTCCTCAGAAGCCAAGTACAACATGGCGTAAGCAATATCCCCTGGTACACCAAGATGACCCAGTGGTATGCAATCTGCCATGGCTTGAAGTCCATCTTCATCAGCTAATTCCGACATAGCAGCTGTGCGTATATAACCAGGCTCAACTCCATTTACCGTTATATTGTCCCGTGCATATTCCAGAGCAGCAGTGCGAATAAAAGCGTTCATCCCCCCTTTGGACATTGCATAATGAGCTGTTCCTGGCATAGCAACTCGTGGGCCCGTCACAGAAGATGTAAAGATGAGCCTGCCCCAATTATGCTCTCGAAAGTGTGGTACGCAAGCTTGAGTTAGCCAAAAAGCGGCCTTCATATTAACCGACAAGGTCTGATCAAGAATTTCGTCGTTAAGCTCATCCACTTTGTGTAGAGGGTATATTGCTGCATTGTGGACAGCAATGTCGACTCGATCGTAGGCCAACAGGGTTTCTTTCACCATATCGTTTATCGCACTATGCTGGCCTACATCGCACAAAACCAGCCTGGCGTGGCCACCGGCCTCAATAATATTGTCGACGGTTTGCTGTCCATTGCCTGAACTGCGCGTAGCAACCACTACCTTAGCTCCGTGACTGGCAAATACCTTTGCAATACCCTCACCAATACCTTGGCCAGAGCCTGTTACGATTGCAACTTTACCCGAGAGATCTCCAAACATGACGTTATTCCGTGCTAAAAGGTCTTTGATATTACTCCGACACCAAAATTTGTATCTTTATAGCTTTGCAGGAGTAATCGTTCATCGCGGATCTGTCATCCGGACAAACCGAAATAGCTACTAACACATCCATCTCCGCCAAAAATTCTATATAGTCACCGCTTTTCGTGCATGGCGGCCCAATGAAAACCTTACCATCACCTTTAGTATCAATCCGAACATTGGCAAAGGCATTAAAAACACTAGGGCTATAGACATCTTTAAGCTCCAAACCATACTCACTCAATGCATCCGAAAAATTGTCACTACAACTCCGATGACCAGGCACACCCTGAATATCCATCATTGATTTCGTGCAGTGAGGTCCCAGGAAGTGATTACCAATTTTATTATCGGTCACTAGCAGCATTAAGTTTTCGTAAGGCACCTTCGAATAGAGTTCCGTCAAGCGGTAATGACTACCTACACTGCCTAGATTAGGCGGTTGGAAATAATTCAGACCGCCAGAAAACTCGGCCATGAATTGTTCTTTGTAATTACTCGCATTGAAAAACATGAGACCAGCTACCTGTTTACCTTCATGTTCAATGACTCTAAATCGCTGACCTTGATTAATCCGGAAGGCCTTACCTGAGCACCTTGGGAGAACAAATTCGTCAATTACTTTTACGGGCACGGATCTTAACCCTCTTTTTCCAAAACCTGAAATCTTAAAGCTTTAGCTTTAAAATCATTGCAAGGACTTGTTTCGTCTGGGCAAACTGAAATTACAGCGATCAGGTCCATATCCGCCAGAAAGTCGATATAGTCATTTTTTTCAGCAAGAGGTGGAGCAGAGCACATAGCACCATCTTCACCGACCCACGAATGCATCCAAACATTGAAAATAGTCTCATCGTAGGTATCCTCCTGGGCTAGGCCAATTTCTTTAAACGCGTCTGCGAAATTATCGCTGCAGGTCCGAGTCCCCGGGAATCCAAGGTGATCTAGTAATCGCTTAGAGCAATGACACATCATAAAGTGACCGCCCCTTTCTCCTCCTCTATTGCCACTACCCACCTTGTCATTGGTGACCGTAGCCATAACGTTCTCATAAGGAGGTTTTGAGTAGAGTTTCGTGAGGCGATAATAACCGCCTATTCCCTGCATACTGTTCAACATCGCTGAATACTCAGCGGCGAAATGCTCTTTGTAATTACGCGCATTTAAAAAGGTTAGATCCACGACCTGTTTCCCTTCGTGCGCTATGACACGAAACACCTGGCCCTTATTGATAGCCATGGTTTTACCTGAGCTCTTGGGAACAACTAGATCTCGAACAACGTTAAATGACACCAGTCTTAGCTCCTAGGGTTTTCTGCTGTTTTAAATAGTGCACTAGAGAGTTGAAGATCCACTTCCAAAAAGCGATCACCATAGAACGACTTCGGCTTCAGCATTATCTATGGCCACTCAAAGATTGTTCTTGGCGGTGGGCCGGGGGGCGGCTGAGATAAATCGATACCCAGCGTTTCCTTGATAAACTGCTTTTGCCATATATGAAGGGGTTTTTTAGACGCGCCAAATTCCTGAAGCATGGCTTCCGGATCATCGCACTGAAACACCTGCAGCAGCAGGTCACCTTGAGGTGTTTCTTGAATATGCCAACTCTCCTGCAAAATACCAGAGCTCTCTAGGGTTTCATTAAAGTCTTCACGTTCAACGGCTTCTGAAATATGATGCTCAAGAGCTGTCGTTTTTCCTGGTGGAATCGGAATTGCCATAGCAAGGACTGGCATGAGTATCTCCTTCATGAAATGGAAAATGTTGTGTCAATTCAGACTTGGGTGATCCACCCTCTACTATTTCAGCAACGCAAAATTCCCTAGTGTTGTGGCGGACCCGCCATTACTTGGTCGCGTACCTGCCCAAAGCTGCCTGGCCGGCCACAGTCTAGCCATTCCAGCCACCAGGTGGTGCCAACATCCTGGTATGACTGCAGTTTACTGCGCAATGCAACCTTCTCCAGACCATAACTTATGCCTGAGACAACCACATCAAAGGGTTCATTAGGATCACGTAATGTCGATGTGAACTCTAGCACTTCCTGAATATGTTCTGGGCTGGGCTCCATGATAATGCGCATATCCAAGCTAGAAATGTCCTCAATTTCATCTAAGATCAATGGCATCATTTGTGGCATGATCCCATCCCAGCGTGCGGCCCTGCGTTGGCCAGGTTTTGCTGGTAACATGGCTGCAACCCAAACCGGTATGCGAGGGCGTTGCTCGGGTCTCGGCAAAAGTCTAGCTCCCTTGATCTGATAGATTTCTCCTTCAAAATCAACTCTTTCGCCTGTATGCAATCTTTCCATGATGGCAAGCCCTTCATCCACTTTTTTTGCTAGCACTTTCTTATCAGGATCTTCCCCGAAATTTGAAAATTCCTGATCCATTCCTCCCAATCCGACCCCGATTCGTAAGCGTCCATTGGATAATTGATCGAGACTGGCGAATTCCTTGGCTAATTTCCATGGCCGACGGCGGGATAGAGGAGTCACCATTGATCCAATGATGACCTTCTTAGTGACTGCAGCGATGGCACCCAGCATCACACTGGGGTCGGCAAGGCCGAGCATACCCTCGGGATCGAGCAGTAAATGATCACAAATAAAAAAACCATCCCAGCCCGCTTTTTCCGCCACTTTGGCTAGGTCCACCAGATTATGCGGGTCGGAGAATTCATGGATCGTAGGTGCAACAAATACGGCTTTTTTCATGATTCATAGTGTCCCTAGGTTTTTCTGTCCAAGCTCTTACTTGCCTAACGTCATGATATCGGTTGGGAAGGTTGGCAAAAGATCGCAACCATCCTTTGTGACGTGCACATAGTCTTCACCCCCGTAAACTCTATGGTGGCCGTTATCATCTGTCTCAAACATCCAGCACTCTACCGCCAGCACCATATTTTCTTGAATCTCAAATGTTTCGCCTAGGGCGATCGCAGGAGGTTCCTGACCATCAATTCCAACACCGTGTCCGCCTTGATCCAAGGAGCAATGCAGACCGCCGTCCTCCAGGGTCGCGTTAATCGCATCCATGATCGCACCGCTTGTGACTCCCGGCTTGGTCATCTCTGCTGCCACCTGCCGTCCACGATCTAGGATCTGTATCTTGTGAATCTCTTCCTCCGGTGCCGGACCCATATGAAATGTGCGACCCGAGCTTCCCCAGTATCCTTTAACTTGGGGCAACGGTTCCAGCACCAGACGATCTCCAGGCATCAGTGGAATGCCTTCATCCCAGGCCGGGATATCGGCCATAAATACCTCTCGTCGGCTCGACATACAAAGATTGGGCAGACATTCGTCGGCGTATTCAAGGAGTTGTTGCCGAACAAACAAACCTACATCTTTCTCTGTCCAGCCCCATTCGAATTCGGCAATCAAATCATGAAAGGCCTTGACGTCTGCCTGGCAGGCGATGCTTAAAGCCTCCACTTCGAGTAACGACTTAATCATACGGACATTCCATATCTGATCTGCGGCATAAACAAACTCTACGTCCGATAGCGCTGCTCGAAACTCATCGATATCATTGAGAGGTCGTGGAACGGTCATGCCTCCCTTGATACCGCCTTCGACTCCAACGCGGCCCTTGCTCCCTCCCATGAGTTCTTTCGTGACTTCTGCCACTTCTCTTGGTATTCCTCGCAGGTTTTCAGTGACATGGGGATTGTGCTGAATACGAATGTCGTTAATAAAGGTGAACCCTTCTACAACTCCCTGGAAAAAGTTTGGAACAATCATGACCGGCTCTTTATTAACCGCAACGATCAATACGCCGGGGCACACTGTGACGGGAGGAAAGTGATTCGTCAAAAAACCGGTAAAATAGCGGATGTTATTCTCTCCCCACATTACCACCACGTCGAGTTCGGCCTTCACCATTTCTTCTTTTAGCCGACGAACACGATTCTCATATTCAGCCCGCGGGAAAGGGGAGTAGGGAGGCTTTGCATACACTCGTTCAACTTTATCAAGCACTATTAATCTACCTCATACAAGGCAACTGAAATCGTTAGAAATCTATTGCTACAGGAAACCGTCATATATTTTTACTAAAATGAGTAGCGTAACTGAAATCAGTATCGTGCACCGCGCTCACTCCCATTACCACCAGCATCGAATACAGTACAGGCGCCAATCTTCTGCTCAGAAGCTTGAAAGCATTTGTGTGCTTACGTCGTTCATCAGTCACATCGCGCCCATAAATTGCTGTCCATTGCGGCAATCGCCAGACACAAGTCAATACGCATCCGATCATTAACCTGGCTCAAAGGATCACGACTAACGCCAGCGATACTGTAGCCGTCACTCCATATCATATTAGCTATACTCGTGCTCATTGGCAATGACAGGTCCGGTGGGTACTGCCAAGTAAGTCGTCAAAATTGATAGAATCTCAGAGCCCGGATTTATCCGTTCGACAGACGCTCGCCCGACTGGGCATTCACAAATCCACATTCTTCCCCTAAGATCGTACCGGCCGCAGCGACAGCAGTAAATTGTGGAAGAAAGTGGTTGGAATGATCATGCGCCGGAAAGCGGAGGACAGCATTATGATGGAACTGTTGAAGAAAGTAATTATGGCGATCTTGTTGCCGGCCTTATTCGGTCTTACCGGGGCGGCGTTGGCCGAAGATAACTCGGGCCGCGAGGTGGAGATCATCCGTGACGCTTACGGCGTGCCGCACGTTTACGCAGACGATGTCTTCGGCTTGTTCTACGGCTACGGTTACTCTGTCGCTCAGGACCGCCTCTTTCAAATAGAAATGACGCGCCGATCGGTCAGCGGGACCGTGGCCGAGGTTCTCGGCGGAAAGTATCTCTCTTTCGACAAGAAGATCCGGTCGACCTACACGCCAGCTTCGATCAAGGCCCAGTATTCGGCTCTGGCAGCGGAGCAAAAGGCTATACTCGACGGTTACGCCGCTGGAGTGAACGCCTGGATTGAGGAAATTCACGCCGCACCAGAGGCCCTAATGCCACGGGAATTCCTGGAAAATGGTTTTGAGCCGGTGGCGTGGACGGGCATGGACGTGGCTATGATTTTCGTCGGCACCATCGCCCACCGCTTTTCCGACTTCAATTCGGAGGTTGAAAACCTCACCTTCCTGAACGATCTGACAGCCAGGCACGGTAAGGAAACGGCCTGGCAGATATTCGAGCAGACCAAATGGTTCAACGATCCCGGCGCGCCGACCACGGTACCGGGGCGTAATGCCCAGTCCGGGCGGTGGGCCTCGCTCAGGCTCTATCCTGGCGATCTGCCGGCCACGGCGCACATTGGCAAGCCCCTCGGCCGCCGTTTCGCCCGCGACCCCCGGGGCGAATACCTGGATTTGCCGGACCATGAGGCGCTCGCCTACCTGCATCAGGTATTCGCCAAGACCGGCATCAGCGGCATGGCCGGTTTTCCCGCCGCCAGTAACGTCTGGATCATGGGCCCCAAGAAGACGGCGGACGCCGATGGCGTCTTCCTCAATGGCCCGCAGTTCGGCGCCATACACCCGGGCTATGTTTATGGCATTGGCCTTCATGGCGCCGGTTTTGATCTTGCGGGCGGGGCTTATTTTGCCTCGCCTGCCGTGTTGTTCGGCAACAACGCGAACATCGGCTGGGGCAGCACGGCCGGCGTCGGTGACACGGTGGACATCTATGCAGAGCAGCTCAATCCAGAGAACAAGTACGAGTACATGTTCAAGGGCTTGTACCGGAAGATGGGCAAGAGGCAGGAGACCATCGCCGTCAAGGGCGGCGAGCCTGTGACCATCGACGTTTACAATACCGTGCACGGGCTCGTTGACCTGTTCGATGAAGAGAACGGCGTTGCCTACAGCCGGCGCCGCACCTGGGACGGGCTGGAGCTTGAGTCCTTGATGTCCTTTGTTGATGCTACCAAAGCCAAGAACCATGCGGAGTGGCTGGCGGCGGCGGCCAGGGACGCGGTATCGGTCAACTGGTACTTCATCGACCGCCACGGCAACATCGGTTACGCCCACACCGGCAGGTACCCGATTCGCCCAAAGGATAGCGACCCGCGCCTGCCCACGTCTGGCACTGGTGAGTTTGAATGGGACGGCTTCTTGCCCTTCGAGGATCAGCCGCAAGTCTATAATCCGGCCCAAGGCTACCTGGCCAACTGGAACAATAAGCCGTCCGACGATTGGCCCAACGGTGACCCGTGGTTCTTCCTCTGGTCTGCTTCCGATCGGGTTGACTTCCTGACCGGTGCCCTGGAAGCCAAGGATAAATTGACCGTTGAGGAGTTCGTGGCGATCAACGAGGCCGCTTCCTACGCCGATCTCAATTTGCCCTATTTCATAGGCGTACTTAACCGAGCCCTGGGCCAAATTGACGAGGCGCGGTTGGAGAGACGGGCGCTGGCGTTTCTCAATGATTGGGACCAAGCCTGGGATGATTCCGATGGTGACGGTTATTACGACAGCCCTGCGGCGGCCATCGCCGACGCCTGGTTCACGGTGATGATCAAGAACACGCTCAAAGACGAGATCGGCGGAAAATTCTTTTACCGATACGCTTCCCCTGGCTATCCCGTTGATTCCAGAGAAGAATCCAGAAGGGTCGGGGCTGGGGTGTCGATACTCTATCACGTGCTGAATCGCCAGGAGTCCGGCCTTGATTTCGCCTATGACTTTTTGAATGGCGTCGATGTTGATACTGCAGTGGCCCGGGCCATGACCGAGGCCGTTGAGATCTTGAGCGATACTTATGGTGCCGATCCGGCCAACTGGCGCCTGCCGGTGCCTCGGCAGATCTTCCGGACCACCAATTTCTATGGCATTCCCCAGGGAAGTTACCCCACGACCAAGAGCATTCCCATCACTCAGAACCGGGGCTCCGAGAACAACATTGTCGTGGCAAAAAAGGGTATCATGACGACGCGCAATGTCACGCCGCCCGGCCAGAGCGGTTTTGTCGCGCCGGATGGCGCCACCGGACCACACTATGCCGATCAACTGGATCTTTATGCGCGGTTTGAATACAAGAATCTGCCGCTGACCCGGCAGGATATCGAACGGCAAGCGGAGTCACGGACGATCCTAAAGTATTGAAGATCTGATTCGACTCGGAGTATGGTTTAAGGAGTATTAACGCCGTTTTCTTGCAAATTCACAAGTACAAATACTCAAAGGACGGCAGCGTGGACAAGTTGAGACTCGAACAGATCGTGGTCGATGATCGCTCGTATCTGGTTGATGCCGGACCATCCTCTTGCAGAGCGAAGAGTACCTGTATCTCGTAGTGATTCAGGGGAACCACTGGGTCAGTTTTGTCTTTATCATCTGAAATATTCTTTCGATATTATCCTAAATCTGGAATATCCTTTCGATAATAGTTCGTATTTCATCAACAAAGAAAGCCCATTCCAGATAATCAGATATAGACTACACTCAGATTACTATAAGTTGATCTGCGACAACTTT
>Ga0187833_10004527_pt1 | contig 13552 bp, 15 predicted proteins | sample ETNtaG_37_FD_167968 | JGI IMG/M metagenome (GOLD analysis project Ga0187833, IMG submission 167968) | Marine microbial and viral communities from oxygen minimum zone, Eastern Pacific Ocean - ETNP2014_SV_400_PacBio MetaG (Illumina Assembly) | ecosystem: Environmental > Aquatic > Marine > Hypoxic... | reverse complement strand
CTTGTTGGCGAGGGTCCTGGAGCTCAAGAAGATCAGATGGGGCTACCTTTTGTAGGTGCTGCTGGTAAATTGCTAGATAAAATGCTGGATGCCATTAATCTTAATAGAACCAAAGTCTACATCAGCAATGTAGTAAACTATAGACCTCCAAATAATAGGAAGCCAACTGACGAAGAAATAGAAAAATATTTACCTTTTCTAAAACTCCATATCGAAATTATAGAACCAAAAATACTAATATTACTAGGAAGTACAGCCATGCAGGCAATATCTGGAAAGGAAAAAATAATTTCAAAAGCAAGAGGCAAATGGTTTAAAATTAAAATAGGTGGATGTGAACCAGAAATTATTGTTACCTTTCATCCTGCTTTTCTAATTAGGCAACCAGAACAAAAAAAAAATTCTTGGTATGATCTAAAATTAATAAGAGAAAAAATAAAATTTCTTAAACTATAAAATATAATTAATTTGGCAAAAAATAAAATAATTGCAGGGGTTGATGAAGTTGGAAGAGGAAGTTGGATTGGTCCTGTTTTTTCTGCTGCAGTGATTTTAAATAAAAAAATTAATAATAATATTCTTAAAGATTCAAAAAAAATATCTTATGAAAATAGATTAAAGTTATCTAATTATATTAAAGCAAACTCTTATTTTGCTATAGCCAGAGCATCAGTAAAAGAAATAGAAAAAAAAAATATTTTACAAGCTACTTTGTTATCTATGAAAAGAGCAATTAAAAAATTAAATAAGAATCCTGATTTAATATTGGTTGATGGAAATCATGTTCCAAAAATAAATAACATAAAAATTAAAGCAATTATCCGAGGTGATGAAATTATTCCTTCAATTTCTGCTGCCTCTATCATTGCAAAAGTTGCAAGAGATAAACATATAAAAAAATTGTCAAAAAAATTTAAAAAATATTCGTGGGATACTAATTTTGGTTATGGAACTAAAAAACACCAAGATGCTTTAAAAAAATTTGGTGTCACTTCTCACCATCGAAAAACCTACAAACCAATACACAAGATATTGAGTCAAAAATAACTTTGTACACAAGAAGACTCATTTAAATTCAATCACAGGTTGACCATGGAATCCGTTTGGAGTCTAATCACTTCCTATAAATGGAAGATAATTTTAAAAATAAAATAATTAATGGCGATTGTCTTGTAGAATTAAAAAAAATTCCCGATAAAACTTTTGATTTAGTCTTTGCTGACCCTCCTTACAATCTTCAATTAAAAAATAAATTAACTAGACCTGATAGCTCTGAAGTAAATGCAGTAGATGATAAGTGGGATCAGTTTGAAAGTTTCGAAAAATATGATGAATTTACTATTTCTTGGCTAAAAGAATGTAAAAGGATTTTAAAAAAGAATGGAGCTCTATGGGTGATTGGAAGTTATCATAATATATTTAGATTAGGAACGGCTATACAAAATTTAGGGTTTTGGATTTTAAATGATGTTGTGTGGAACAAAAATAATCCGATGCCAAATTTTAGAGGGACACGATTTACCAATGCTCACGAAACATTGATTTGGGCTTCTAAAAACCAAAAGTCAAAATATACTTTTAATTATCAATCTCTTAAATGTTTAAATGATGATTTACAAATGAGATCTAATTGGAATTTACCAATCTGTAGTGGTAGTGAAAGGCTAAAAAAAAATGGAAAAAAAGTACACTCAACTCAAAAGCCAGAGTCTTTATTACACAGAATTTTGTTAGCTTCATCAAATAGGGGTGATTATATTTTAGATCCATTTCTTGGATCAGGGACTACAGCCGTAGTTGCCAAAAAACTTGGAAGGATTTGTTTTGGAATAGAAAAAGAAAACAAATATTTCAATGCTGCTAAACAAAGATTGAATAAGACTATCCCAATAGAAGATAATTATTTAGACACATTGCAAAACAATAGATCTAAACCGCGAATTCCTTTTGGTTCATTAGTTGAACTTGGAATTGTAAAACCGGGAATGGATATTTTTGATCAAAAAAGAAAGGTAAATGCAAAAATAATGGCTGACGGAAGTATAAAATATCAAAAATCTGAAGGCTCAATTCATAAAATCGCAGCAAAAATATTAGGTGCTGAAAGTTGTAATGGATGGACTTATTGGCATTACAATATGAATGGATCGATAGTTCCAATTGACAATTTAAGACAAAAATTAATTTCTACCAACTAGTTTTATAAACTTTGCCTAAGTATTGGTTTAAAAAAAATTTATTTTTAGAAAAAAATTTCAAAAAAATATTTCTTATTAAAATTAGAAAAGGATTTGAAAGGTGAAATATAAAATAATTAATTCTTGTTCTTCTATCTATCAAATTTAGTCTCTTTATTCTTCGTCTATAATAACTTTGTAAATCAAAATAATCGGCAGCACGAAAATAATTACTTACTTCAAAAGCACTTTCTATTGCCTGTGCAGCTCCTTGAGCAAGGGTAGGTAAATTTGAAAATAATGCATCTCCTATTACAAAAACATTTTTGAATTTTGGGTGTGCAAAATTTTTATCAATATTTATAGGCCACCAATTAAATCTTTTTTCAAAAATATATTTAAAATCTTTGTTATGAATATATAATTTTTCATTTAAAGTACTTGATATTAACTTTTGCTCTTCCTCACTATATCTCCATTTATAATATGGATCTTTTTCAACTTGCAGTTTTGTAATTAATACTGCATTCAAGTCTTGGTTTTTGTTAATTGGGTAAGTAACTAAATGAGCATTATTTCCCAAAAATAGAGAAATATTTTCTTTATCAATTATTTTTAAATCATCTTTAAAAGTTGCTCTTATTGCTATTGAATCACTGTAGTGAGGATTTGTGCTATTTTCACATACAAATTTTTTTGCATTCGAATCCATGCCAGTTGCTATAACTAGAAAGTCAAAATTTTCACTTGAACCATCCCTAAAATTAATTTTAATTTTATTTTCAGAATGTTCTAAATTTGTAACATATTTATCAAATTCTATAAATTCAGATAAATCTTTTGATAAAAATTTTAACAAAGAAGGTCTTCTTAAACAGGTATAAAGTTCATTTTCATTATTAAAAGTATTAATATTAATCTCGCTTATAAGTTTTTGATTATTTAATGATTTAAAGCAGACTTTTTTTGGATTGAAGAATTTATCTTTATCAAATTTATTGAAACCTATTTTATTTAGTATTTTAATACTATTTGTGCTCAGCTGAATTCCATAACCTTCATGTGGATTAATTTCTTTTTTCGTTTCAAAAATTTTAAAATTTAGATTAAATTCTCTTAAAAAATTGCCTAAAACCAATCCAGCTATTCCTGATCCAATAATTGCAATTTTTCTCATATTTGATCCTGGATTGATTTATAAATTTTTTTTGTAAACGACGGTAATACGTATTTTTCAAATTTAGATTTATCTATCCATTGAATTTTATCAGTTTTTTTAAAACTTTTTATATAATTAACTTTTATTTTCATATTCATATTTGACATTTTAATATTTGTTATTTTTTTCAAATTTTTGGAAAAGTTTTTTTTTGAAATTTCACGCATTGGAAAAATCAATAAGTTTTTTAGAAATGTATATTCTTCATTTTTAATTAATAAAACCTTATTTTTATTTTCGTAATATTTTACCTCAAAAAATTTATTTTTTTCTTTTTTTATTTTAAATTTAATTTCGAAATCTTTTTTTTTAAACGATAAACAATTTGTTATTAAAGGACATTGATGACACAAAGGATTTTTTGATTTACAAATTAATGCGCCTATTTCCATGATCGCCTGTGCATAGTCACTAGGTCTAACTGCGTTACCAAAAAAAAATCTCTTTTTCATTAAATTTTCTTTTGTTATTTCTTTTTCAGTCTTCAAATTCAAAACTCTTATAAGAACTCTTTCTACATTTCCATCTAATGGAATTATGGGTTTATTAAACGCAATTGCCATTAAGGCACTAGCTGTATATTCACCAATTCCAGGAAGTTTTTTTAATTCACTTAAATTATTAGGTAGTTTATTTTTATATTTATTAACTATAATTTCAGAAGTTTTTTTTAAATTTTTTGCTCTTGAATAATAGCCTAAACCTTGCCAATTTTTTAAAAGTTTATTTTCACTTGCATTTGAAAGACTTTTTAAATTTGGAAAATTTTTTATAAAATTTTTAAAATATGATACCACTGTTTTAACTTGAGTTTGTTGAAGCATAAATTCACTTACAAGTGTATAATATTCTTTTCTTTTTTGAGAACATTGTATTCTCCAAGGAAGATCTCTTTTATTTTTATCGTACCAATAAAGTATTTTATTTGGTAGTATTGATTGATCTTTATGCATTTTAAAAAGAGTATAAATCAAGATTCCTTTTACATTCAAGGACTAAGATCTTTTAAAGACACTTTGCCTAAGAGTGTAAAAAAAATTCTTAATAAAAAAGGTTATGTTTACTCTGATATTATAAACAAATGGAATTATATAGTTGGTTTAAAAACTTCTAATGTTTCTTACCCCAAATCTTTTAAACCAAATGGAAAAAATTCAGCTGGCACATTGACTATAAATGTTCAAAGAGGTAATGAGATAGATGTAGAATATAGTAAGTCTCAAATAATAAATAAAATTAATAGTTATTTTGGCTATAAAATTATTGATAAAATCCGACTAGAAACGTTTGAAATGAAAACTAATTTAAAGAAAAATAAAAGCTCTCTAATTTCAGATGTGTCAAAAAATAGATATTTAAAAAATATAAATAATATTAATAATGAGCTAATTAAAAATTCTTTAATTAAGCTTACAAAAAACTTAAAATGAAAAAAATATATTTAATTTTTTTTTTACTTTTCTTTTTAATAGGACCAAATGCTGCTGCAGATTATAGTAAATATGAGATAAAAGAAGGCAATGAGAATGCAAAGGTTAAAATATATATATTTGAATCTTTAACATGTCCACATTGTGCGGATTTTCATAAAAATATATATCCAAACCTAAAAAGTGATTTTATTGATAAAGGATTAGTTCAAATTTATTTTAAGAATTTTCCTCTTGATTTAGCAGGATTAAATGCTGCAAAAACTACATATTGCTTAAATAGTGATAAAAGATCAGTTTTTTTACACCATTTATATGAAACCCAAAATGAATGGGTAAATGGGGAAACAATTGATGATATCAATAAAAATCTTAAAAAGACGTTAGATAATTTTGGGATTAAAAACATAGACTTTCAAAAATGCATTAATAATGAAGAAATTGAAAACTTGGTTTTAAATGAACGAATCGAAGCATTTAAAAAGTACAAAATTCAATCTACACCTACGGTTGTTATTAATGAAAAAAAGTTTGACAAACCACTAAAGTATAAAAATTTAAAAAAAGCTATCGAAAAACTGATATAGTTTATGTATGCAGTTTAAAAAAATCCAATTAAGTGGATTTAAATCCTTTGTAGAAAAAACAACCTTCGTTATTGAAAAAGGACTAACAGGAATTGTTGGACCAAACGGTTGTGGAAAATCTAATATAGTTGAATCTTTAAGATGGTGCATGGGAGAAACGTCAGCAAAAAGTATGCGTGGCTCAGGCATGGAAGATGTAATTTTTTCAGGTACTGCAAATCGTCCTTCAAAAAATATTGCTGAAGTAAATATAATGCTTGATAATTCAAATAAAGATGGACCAATGCAATTTAGTGAACTTGATACAATCAATGTAAAAAGAAAAATAGAAAAAGATAAGGGTTCAAGATTTTATATTAATGAAAAGGAAGTGCGTGCGGGGGATGCTAGGATGTTGTTTGCTGATCTTTCGACTGGAGCTCATTCTCCATCGATAATTAGTCAGGGAAGAATTGGTTCTCTAGTAACTGCAAAACCATCCGATCGAAGATCTATACTTGAAGAAGCTGCTGGAATTTCTGGTATTCATGTAAGAAGACACGAATCAGAGTTAAGATTAAATGCTGCGGAAAATAATTTGAAAAGGGCCGATGAATTAAAACGACAACAAGAAAAACAATTAGATAATCTGAAAAAACAAGCACAAGAGGCAACCAAGTATAAATTAATTTCTGGAGAAATTAAAAAAATTGAAGCAGGACTATATTATTTAAGGCTTCAGGATATTGATAAAGAAATTAAATTAGAAACTGAAATTAATAGTGAGGCTGAAGATGATGTGAGTGCTTTAAAAATTGAAATTAATCATTATACAAAACTCATAGAAGAAGAAAATTCCAAATTAAAACCATTGAGAGAAAAAAATATAGAAAACCTATCAAAGTTACAAAGAATTAACCTTGAACTAAAAAGTCTTGAAGAAGAGGGTATAAGAGCAGAAAAAAATATTAAAGATATGTCAGATTCTTTAAAAACTTTAGAAATAGATATGGATAGAGAAAAAAGTATCATAATTGACTCCAATTCAAATAATAAAAGATTAAAAGAGGAAAAAAAAGAACTAATAGAATTAGAAAAAAAATATTTTGATATTGAAAAAAAATCAGATGAAGAACTTCAGAATGCTACGACTAATTTAAATACACAACAAAAAAAACTTGAGAATATCTCAAACGATTTGTTCTCTAGATTAAATCCTGTAGAAAATATAGGTGTTTTAAAAAGTTCTTTATCTGAAATTGAAATAATCAAAAGTTTAATTAATAGTGGAAATACAACAGAAGCGCCAAAATTAATTGATAGTGCAATAAATAAACTAAAAGATTTACTTTCTAAGTTTGAAAATTTTTCTAAAAAAAATGAAATAGAAGAAATTAGTCAATCAAATAAAAAAATTAGAAATTTACAAGATCTGTATGCTAGTTCTCTAAGTAAAAATCAATCGATTAAAAGTGATGGAATTAAAAGAAAAGAAAGAACAGCAAATATAGACAGCGAAATTGATAGATGGCAAAATTTAAATTTTAATTCAGAAAAAATGTCTAATGAACTAAATTCAAGAAAAGAAAAAATTTTAAATAACTTAAATAAATTAGAAAAACAGCCTCAAAATTTAGCAGTATCAAAAGGACAGGCTATTGAAAATATTAAGTCAGCAGAAAAAGAAAAAGTAGATATTAAAAATGAGCTCAACAAAGCTGAGGAAGTTTTTAATCAACATAATCATGATTTAAAAAATGTTCAAGAACAAATGATGTTGTTAAGGGAAAAAAGAGCTACCTCAATTGCAACATTAGATGGCTTAAAAAAAAGAAGATTAGATTTACTTGAAAGAATAGATCAAGAACTAAATTTAAATGAATCAAATTTATTTAATTCTTCTAATTTAGCTAATAAAGAAAATTTGCCTGATAGTTTAACGCAAGAAGAGCAACTTGATGCAAAAAAAAGAGAAAGAGAAAAGCTAGGATCCGTAAATTTAAGGGCAGATGAAGAAACAAATCAATATGAAAAAGAAATCATGCAAATGGGACAAGATCGAGAAGATCTTGTATCGGCAATTATAAAGTTGAAATCTAGCATTAATGAATTAAATCAAAAAGGTAGAGAAAGATTAATTGAAGCTTTTGATAAAGTTAATAGAAAATTCAATGAAGTTTATACAAAATTATTTAGTGGAGGAAATGCAAAATTAGAGCTGGTAGATTCTGATGATCCTTTAGAAGCTGGTTTAGAAATGCTAGTTAGCCCTCCTGGAAAAAGATTGCAGTCCATAACCTTGTTGTCTGGAGGAGAGCAAGCTTTAACAGCTTTATCTTTAATTTTTGCAATTTTTTTAACAAGTCCAGCTCCAATATGTGTTTTGGACGAAGTTGATGCACCTTTAGACGACGCCAATGTTACAAGATTTTGTAATTTGCTAGAAGAGTTGGTAAGAATTACTAGAACAAAATTTATTATCGTTACACACCATGCTCTTACAATGTCGAAGATGAATAGATTATATGGCGTTACTATGCCAGAAAAAGGTATTAGCCAGTTAGTTGCCGTTGATCTTCAAAAAGCAGAAGAATTAGTTGCATAGATTTTTTAAATGAAAAAATCTGATAATTTAAAAATTCGCCTAAAAATTGCAAAAGATAAAGTAAATAAAAAAACCTTAAATAACGATAATAATCAACCTTCTTCTCTAGGAATGGCTTTAAAATTAAGTACAGAAATGGTTGCCGCAGTTTTAGTAGGGACAATTATAGGGTATATTTTAGATAGTTGGTTTGATAGTAAGCCTTGGTTAATTATAATATTTTTTTTTGTAGGAGTAGTGGCTGGTATAACTAATGTCATTAGATCAGCAAAGCTTATGCAAAAAAATGTTAAATAGAAACAGTAGAAAGAAAATTAATGGCAACTAACCCTATGCATCAATTCAGTGTTTATAGAATTGGTCCTGAGATAAAACTAGGAAATCTTGATATTTCATTCACAAATGCAAGTTTGTTTATGACCATTAGTTCTTTGGCTATTTTAATTTTATTTTCTATAGGAACAAAAAAAAAATCTATAATTCCAACTAAGATTCAACTGCTTGCAGAATTAAGTTTCACATTTGTATCCAAAATGATTAATGATACTGCCGGATCAAAAGCAAAACCATATTTTGCTTTTATTTTTTCACTCTTCATGTTTGTGTTATTTTGCAATATGTTTGGTATGATACCTTATTCGTTTACAGTAACTAGCCACATAATAGTAACTTTTATATTAGCTTCATTTATTTTTATTGGTGTTACAATAATTGGTTTCATTAAACACGGATTAGCTTATCTTAAATTATTTGTACCCTCTGGAGTACCAATAATATTATTACCATTAATTGTTGTTATAGAAATAATTTCATATTTAAGTAGGCCAATAAGTTTATCTGTACGTCTTTTTGCCAACATGATGGCTGGACATACAATGTTAAAAGTATTCGGAGGCTTTGTAATTAGCCTTGGATTGATTGGTGGGTGGTTACCACTAAGTTTTTCAGTTGCATTAACAGGTTTAGAAATTCTTGTCGCTTTTCTTCAGGCTTATGTTTTTGCAATATTAACCTGCATCTATTTAAACGATGCACTTAACTTACATCATTAATAAAAGGAGGATATATGGAAGTAGAAGCAGCAAAAATGATAGGTGCTGGACTTGCAGCAATCGCATTAGCGGGAGCGGGAGTTGGCATAGGAATTATTTTTGGCAATTATTTGTCGGGTGCGATGAGAAACCCATCTGCAGCACAAAAGCAATTTCCAAATCTATTACTAGGATTTGCTTTAGCTGAAGCTACAGGTTTGTTTGGTTTAGTGGTTGCATTAATTATACTTTTTGCTTTTTAAAAAAAAGTTAATGTTAATTCGATTAATAAATTTTTTGGTCATCTTCATGGGGATGACCTGTGAAGGTTTTGGAGCTGAGGAAAGTGGTATGCCTCAGCTTAATCCAGAATATTGGATATCTCAAATTTTTTGGTTAATCATAATATTCGCATCTCTATATATTATTTTATCTCAAGTAATTTTACCAAAAATTAGTGAAAGCCTAGAAACAAGAAAATCGCACGTAATTCAACACTTAGATCAAGCTGAAAAATTTAAGAAAGAATCAGAAAAAAAGATTCGAGAATACGAAAATATATTAAGTGAAGCAAAAAACAAGGCTGAAAAAATAATGAATGAATCTAAACAAAAAATAAATCAAGATATTAATGAAAAAAAAAATCAACTTGATAAAGAAATTGAAAAAGAAATTAGTGCTGCTGAAAATGAAATTAAAATATTAAAAAAAAATTCAATTAATAATATAAATAAAATTGCTATAGAAACATCAACGGAAATTGTTAAAAGTATTATGGAAGTTGAATTAAATAAAAGTAGTGTTTCTTCAATAGTAAAAGATGTATCTAAAAAAAATATTGAAAAAAATTTATGATAATTGACGCAACATTTTGGGTAGCTATATCTTTTGTTATATTTATTGGAGTATTAATTTATCTAAAAGTTCCACAAAAAATTAATGATCTAATGAGTAATATGATTAATGTAATTAAAAATGAAATTGAAGAATCTGAAAAATTAAAAGATGAAACAAAAAAATTGTTAAATGATAGTCAACTTAAAGTTGAAAATGCACACAAAGAAAGTCAAAAAATTATAAATGCTGCAAAAATTGAAAGCGAAAAAATTATAATTAAAATGAATGAAAAATTTTTTCAATCCTCAGAAAATAGAAAGAAAATTACAGAGCAGAAAATTACACAAATAAAAAATAATGCAATAAAAGACATAAAGGATGCCTCAGTTAAAATAGCAATCGAAAGTGCTTCAAAAATTATTCGAACTTCAATTGATAAATCAAAATTAGATATTTTCTTTAAACGAAATTTTGAACAAGTCAAAAATTCCTTAAAAAAAACTACAAGAACTTGATATAATACGACTTTAAAGTATTACAATTAAAAAATATGAATAGTAATTCATTAATTATTTTTTTAGCAGCGCCTAGAGGTTTTTGCGCAGGTGTTGAAAGAGCTATTGAGATAGTAAAAAAAAGCCTAATTAAATATGGTTCACCTGTTTATGTTAGGCATGAAATTGTACATAACAAATATGTTGTAAATAATTTAATAAAAATGGGTGCAATTTTTATTGAAGAATTAGATGAAATAAAAGATCAAAGCAGACCTGTAATTTTTTCAGCACATGGAGTACCAAAATCAATACCCAAACGTGCTAATTTAAAAAAAATTAAATATCTAGATGCTACTTGTCCACTAGTATCAAAAGTACATAGAGAAGCTGAATATTTATATAAAAATAATTTTCATATTTTATTAATAGGTCATCAAAATCATCCAGAAGTAATTGGAACTATGGGTCAATTACCAGAAAAAACAATTGATTTAATTGAAACAATTAATGACGCTAGAAATTACAATAATAATTCAGGAAAAAATCTTTCTTATATAACTCAAACAACTTTATCTGTTGATGACACATCAGATATAATAAATACCTTAAAGAAAAAATTTCCAAATATCAAAGAACCAAAAAAAGATGACATATGTTATGCAACAACAAATAGACAGAATGCTGTTAAAGAAATTGCCAGCAAATGTGATATGTTTTTTGTTATTGGTAGTAAAAATTCTTCAAATTCAAAACGTTTGGTAGAAGTTGCAAAAAAATCGGGATGTAAAAACTCTGAATTAATTAATTTTGAAAAAAAAATCCCTATTAAAAAAATTATGAAATGTAAAACAATAGGTGTTTCATCAGGTGCTTCAGCTCCAGAAATATTAGTTAAAAAATTTATAAATAAAATAAAAGAAAAAATTGATATAAAAATAAAAGAAATAATAATAATAAAAGAAGATGTATATTTTAAAATTCCTGGAAAATTAACGCTAAATAAATAAATATAATGGCTGTCTATACTAAAATTAATAAAAAAGATCTTAGTTTATTCATTAAACAATATGATATTGGAAAGTTATTGAAATTTAAAGGAATTAAACAAGGAATAGAAAATACAAATTACTTGATTCAAACTTCAAGTAATAAATTTATTTTAACAATATACGAAAAAAGAGTGCAAAAAAAAGATCTACCCTTTTTTATGAAATTAATGGAAAAACTAAATAAAAACAATTTTAAATGCCCAAGACCAATTAAAAATTTAAATAATAAATATATTTCAAAAATAAAAAATAAACCTGCTGCTTTAGTTTCTTTTTTAGATGGTGCTGCCAAAAATAATTTAACTGCGGATAATTGTTATCAGATTGGTATTCAGGTTGGTAAATTTCATTTAATCACAAAAAAACTTTCTATAAAAAGAAACAATTCGTTATCTTTAATTTCTTGGGAAAGATTGTTTAAAAAAATAGAAAAAAAATGTACAAAAATTAAAATTAATTTGCCTCTACAAATTAGAGAAACCTTAGTGGAAATTAAGAAAAATTGGCCTAAAAATTTACCTAATGGAATAATACATGCTGATCTTTTTCCAGATAATATTTTTTTTAAAAATAATGAATTTTCTGGAATTATTGATTTTTACTTTTCTTGTAATGATTATTATGCATTCGAAATAGCTGTTTGTATAAATGCTTTATGTTTCGATGGTTTAAGTCAAAATTTAAGTTTTAATGTAACAAAAGCAAAAAAATTTCTCAAAGGCTATTCTAAAATTAGAAAAATTACAAAAATGGAAAAAAAATATTTTAAAGTTTTATGCCAAGGAGCTGCTTTAAGATTTTTACTAACAAGAGTTTTTGATTATTTAAATTTGAGTAAAGGAGCTCTATTAAGTGTTAAAGATCCAATAGAATACTTAAAAAGGTTAGAGTTCCACAATAGTGCAGAAAACTATAGGGACTACTGTATTTAATAATGATTAAAATATATACGGATGGATCATGTATAGGTAACCCAGGAACTGGGGGTTGGGCCGCAGTAATTATAAATGGTAAAAACGAGAAGGTAATTTCTGGTAGTAAAAATAATACCACAAATAACCAAATGGAACTTTTAGCTGCCATTAAAGCCTTAAGTAATTTTAATAAAAAAAAATCTTTAAAAATTTTTACAGATTCAAATTATGTAAAAGATGGAATAACAAAATGGATTAAAAACTGGGAAAAAAATAACTGGAAAACATCAGCCAAAAAACCAGTTAAAAATCAAGAACTTTGGAAAAAATTAGACAAACTAGTTAAATTTCATGACGTTAAATGGGAATGGGTAAAAGGACATTCTACAAATATTTACAATAATTTAGCAGATGAACTGGCTAGAAAAGCAGCTGAAAAAAATTAAATTTTTTTTAATATATAGTTTTTAATTTTATCTAAATTATTTGAAATTATTTCACAATTTTCTTTTGCGTTCATAATATAATTTAATTCGTTCGGTAAATTTAGTTTTAAACCTAAGACTTTATTAATAGCTTCTGGAAATTTACAAGAATGTGCTGTTGCTAGAACAACATTAATTCCTTCACAAGAAATTTTTTTTAAAACACCATACCCAACGGCAGTATGAGGATCTAAAATAATCTTAAATTTATTATAAAAATCTTTAATAAAATTTTGTGTTTCTTTTTCACTTAAGCTTTCAGAGATAAAATCACGTTTAATATTTTTTAAATGATCTTTATCTATTCTAAAAAATTTTTGTTCTTTAAGCTTACTCATTTTTTCTTTTACATTTAAATCATCATTTGAATTAACATCAAAAATTAATCTTTCAAAATTACTAGCCACTTGTATATCCATGCTTGGAGAAATAGTTTCAACTACATCTTCAATTTTGTATTCACCTGTATTAATAGCTCTTTTAAGAATATCATTCCGATTTGTTGCAACAATTAATTTATTTATTGACAAACCCATTCGCTTAGAAATATATCCTGCATAAACATCCCCAAAATTTCCAGTAGGTACTGAAAAATTTATTTTTTTTCCTTTTTCTTCTATTTTAAAAAATGCGTAGAAATAATAAACAATCTGAGAAATTATCCTCGCCCAATTTATTGAGTTTACACCTGACATATTAATTTTATTTTTAAATTCATTGTCAACAAACATCGATTTAACTA
>Ga0187833_10004520_pt1 | contig 13563 bp, 23 predicted proteins | sample ETNtaG_37_FD_167968 | JGI IMG/M metagenome (GOLD analysis project Ga0187833, IMG submission 167968) | Marine microbial and viral communities from oxygen minimum zone, Eastern Pacific Ocean - ETNP2014_SV_400_PacBio MetaG (Illumina Assembly) | ecosystem: Environmental > Aquatic > Marine > Hypoxic... | reverse complement strand
TTAAACCTTGCCTTTTTTGCTCAACCGTTAGTCCTGCTTCCATTTCTGCTGGTGATCTTCTTATTCTTTTCATCTTTGTACTTGAATAATTTATGCTTTTCATTGGTTGTGCCATACAAACTCCTGATTTGTCCTATCTATAAAGATAAGCAATATTTACAAAAAAGTCAATAGCGAACCTAAAATAGGCTCGCTATCTTGACCTTAAAGTGTTAACTATGTCACATTATAGAACGTATTTCGAAAGATCTTCGTCCTTTACAATGTCTTTTAAAACTTTTTCTACAAAGTTTTTATTCACCCTGACTTTATTTGTTTTCATTTTGTCAGGCGAGTTGAATGATACTTCTTTTAATAAAGCGGTTACTATAGTATGTAGCCTTCTTGCACCCAAGTTTGCTTGTCTTGTGTTAAGCACAGTTGCATATTCAGCCATACATTTTATAGCGTCTTTAGTAAAGGATAGAACTACTCCGTCTGTTTTAAGTAATGCTATTTGCTGAGTTATCAATGAATTTCTAGTTTTAGTTAATATACTAATAAAATCCTCAGTAGTTAGATCCTTTAGTTCAACTCTTATAGGAAATCTACCTTGAAACTCTGGCATTAAATCGGATGGTGTAGCTCGATGAAAGGCTCCAGCTGCTATAAAAAGAATATGATCCGTGTTAATAGGACCAAACTTTGTTGTAATAACTGTTCCTTCTACTAAAGGGAGTAAGTCCCTTTGTACTCCTTCTCTAGAAACCAAGCCACTTCGACCTTCTTTAGGTTCAATAATCTTATCTATTTCATCTAAAAATATGATGCCTTGATTCTCTGTTAACTCTACTATGCGTTTATTAAGAGTAGGAGGATCCATTAACTCTTCATTAACAATGTCCTCCGAAATAATATCTTTCAACATTTTAATTGTTGCAGTTCTAGATGAGGTACTAACCATAGCTGATTTTAAGCTATCAAAAGCGCCTCTCATTCTAGGATCAGAAATTCCAATAGGTATTGGAGGTAAGTCTACCATTTCTTCTTGATATTCTATAGTGTATAAGTCAAAGTCTCCTTTATTAATCATTTTTATTAATAACTCCTTAGATTTACCGTCAGCCGTTGGGGCTACACAATCTAAGACCTCTTCGGAAACTCTGCGACTAATTTCTTGTGCGTATTCCTGTTTTAAAACTTCCTTTATCTTATTGGCCGCTAACTCAGCTAAGTCATGTATAAGTTGGTCTACTTGACCTCCTACGTATCCGACTTCTGTAAATTTAGTAACTTCAGATTTTATGAAAGGGGCATTTGTTAAATTAGCAATCCGTCTAGCAATCTCAGTCTTTCCAACACCTGTAGATCCTATTAAGATCATATTAGCTGGTATAACTTCCTTTTGAATATCTTTATCTAACTGCGAACGTCGCCATCTAGTCCTAAGACTAATAGCAACATCTTTTTTTGCATCTTCTTGACCTATAACATACTCATCAAGAAGACTTACTATTTGACTAGGAGTTAATTCATTACTTAGTTTCATGATTTAGTGTCCTCCCTATTTATTTTAATAATACTTAAATTATCATTAGTATAGAGACATAAATTAGCAGCTGTGTGCATACTATGCTTAACTATGGTTTCTGCACTTAGCTTTGTGTGTTTATACAAAACTTCTGCCGCAGCTCTAGCATAGTTAGATCCAGAACCTATAGCTAATATATTTTCATTATCAGGTTCTATTACATCTCCCATGCCATCAACAAATAATAATCTAGTACCATCTGATGCTATTATTGATGCATCTAGGTTTCTTAAGTACTTGTCTGTTCTCCAAGATTTGGTTAATTCTACACATGATTTAAGCAGCTGTCCTTTATATTCCTCTAGATTCTTTTCTAATCTTTCAGCTAAAGTTAACGCATCTGCTACAGATCCAGCAAAACCTAACGCTACCTTATTATCATAAACCATTCTAACTTTTCTAGCTGTATGTTTTAAGATAGTATTACCGGTAGATACTTGACCATCAGAAGCCATGACCAAACTTCCATTACGGATCACGGCTAGTACTGTTGTTGCGTATATCTTATCCATTTATTCTCCTTCATCTGGAAGTTGAACTTCTACTTTAGTTAGATCATGTGTTTGAGGATTATTAATAATCCCATTGAGATGTCTTTTTAACTCAATTTCATCCACGACTCCAATTAAAATAGCTGGTTGCACATCCTGCCCTGCACCTATAAAAGTAGCAGGAACGGTTGATATATGAAAGTCTTCAGCAAGATCTTTTTCTTCTTCGACATTTACTTTAAAAAAATTAACCTTACCATCATAGGCTTTTTCTATGATTCCTATCTTTTTATCATACGTTTTACAAGGTTGGCACCAATCAGCATAAAACTTAATAACAGTAGGTTTATCAGATATAGGTGTGTAGACCTTGTCATTCTTAGAGTAATTCCAAACTTTGGTTATAAACTCTTTCTTATTTATCGCTTCCATCTAAAACCTCCTCTTCAACCTTATATTTTATTTCTTTTACAAGCTTGACTTTTTTTGGAGATCCTACTAATAAGAAGTCAGTCGTATCACCTGCATTTTTAGTGATCCATAACTCTGCTTCTGACTTTCTATCAAATTGTGGAGATGCGATAAACTCGTAGTTTTCCTTTTTTCCAGAACTACTTTTTAGTATTTGCATTATTTTTATTGCCATCTGTTTTCTCCAGTTGATTTTCATTTTGTTCATTCCACTCTAAACCGCATTTTCCACACACAAGTGTTTCCATCGGTATTATTGCTTCTTGCCCATTAGGGGATAGTAAAGATGATAACTTTCTTAGTCGCATTGCTTTGACAAAAATAGGGTTTGTACAACCTTCACAAAATATCTCGGTCGTTTGGCTAAGATCCACGTTTAAGGGTTGTGTTGGGTTGTTCATTAGCTGTCCTCCTTAGGCCTAAATCCTTGAAGATTCTTAAACTTCGGTTTTGTTGGTTTAGGAATATCTTCATCACCATCTTCGGCATCTGAAAAGTGGGGGCTAACCTTTATTAGTTTTAGTACAAAATCTTCCAACGTAGAGATATCTTTTCGTATCTCTTCCATATCGGATTTTATATCATCTATTTCATTTCTAGTTATTATTGTCCTTGCTTTTGACATTAATATACTATTTGGGTGTAACTTTTTCAGCTACAGGTCCACGATCATTAGTGCCTACTGCATATTCAACAGCTTGTCCATCTTTTAAGGTTTTGAAACCTTCCATTTGGATTTCACTCATGTGAACAAATAGATCTTTTCCACCTTCTTCAGGAGCTATAAAACCAAAGCCCTTTTTATCATTGAACCATTTAACTGTACCTGTCTTTACATCATTAGTGTCTGTCATTTTATTTTACCTTTATCTTTATTATTATTAACTATTAATAGGAGGAAAAGACTTCATTAAGAAACCTTCTCCCCCAAACTTCAATTACCGAAATATTCTTTTAGCAACTCTTTTATAATGTGAATCTTTATCTAAACCTGTACCTATGGTAACAACCTTAGGATTACTTTCATTTATACATACAGGGTTTTTAAAATTTTCATTACAAGTTGGGCAAAGATCTATTTCTTTTACTGTTTCGAATCCGGTACTAACAGAATCTGTCAGAGTATTTTTATAGTTTACTTTTCTAACCATAGAAATTCTGCCGACTCTTGATTCTCTGGGTTTACCGGTGTAACCACATCCATCGCAGGTATACATTACATCAAGTTGGCTAAAAGATTGTTACCTTCTTTTTTAGCTTTGTTGAATGTTTTAGTAGTCGCTGCTACTCTGTAAGTCAATGTAGCTCCTTCTGGTAAGTCTGTTGTTTCTGGGGACAGTCTAGGTCCATCATAACGCGCGACTATAACTACATCATCATCTTTGAGAAAATACTTTTCTCTCGATCCTTCTACATTTATTTTTAGATCTGTATTTAAAATACCAGTAAATGCGGGTCTAACAAAAGATACTATATCAGTATTATTTTCTAGGGCTACTTGTATTTTTTCCTTATTAACTGCGAATAAGGTTATTGCTGTACTATCTAACTTTTTTCTAGTGTTAGTACTACTAGCTATCATGCTATCTGAAAATTGATTAGCGATAACTACGTTGCTGTTTGTTGTTTCAACGATTTTTGTCATAATCTGTTTTCTCCTGTTTTTTGTACGATTAAGGTTTAACAACTTACTTTCATGTAAAAAAAGACCTAGTAATAGATCTTTTTCATATAGACATCCAGGCCACCCTGCCCAGTGCTTACACACTGGGACTTCGGGTTGGAATTTACTTTATTCGGATTAGTAAGTAAAATAGGGGTTGCTGAAACCACTGTGGCAAAGCCACTGGACCAGGTTTGTCTAATTTATACGGTTGCCAATACATCCTTATAATAACCTCATTGACCTATCTCTTTAAGTTCAGGGTACCGCCGAGGCGCTTATTGAGAGATGAGTCCAGGCTATTTAGGACAAGTATTGACTTAAGGGTCACCGATAGGACCACAGAGCTACCAGCCGAAGCTGAGCTCTATCGCGTTATCATTGAAATTAATCAATTGCTGAACGTACCCTTACCCTTCCAAGCCGAAGCCTAGCTGGGGATGACACAAAGTCTCGAGCTTGATTCTGGCTAGGGCACTACTGTGCTCTTTGCTGAACCTAACCGCCGTGACTTGCATCGGTTTGCAAAATAACTTTCAGTTAAGAGAGTTCCTTTGCAATTTTCTTATTCCAGAAAAAGTATTATTTTTACAATTCTGTCTCTGGAAGGCGAATAGTATACTTGGATATGGCATGCGCAAGCATCTTGAATGGGTCTATAACTACATTTCCGTCTACAATTTCCATAGTAACAAACAAATCATTCAGTGTTGACGGTCCAAACCCTGATACAAACGCTACATTATCAGTTTCTTTAGCGGGTTGTCCCTCATAAGCAGCCAAATTCCAGAAAACGAACGCAGGAACCTTATACCCAGCGTCAGTCCACCTAGACGTAGCACGTTCTATAGTAGACATGTCAGTTGACAGGTCATGATTTCCTCGCTGACACTGATCAAACTGCATATCACTAAATACCATAATACAATTAGGCATTCTGTCTTGAGAAACATCTAAAGCCGTAGCATAGTCGAGTATAGTATCTAAAGCCAGGCTGAAATTAGTATTATATCTTTCTCTGCCAGTCTTTTCATCTAGAGTTTTAATTCCATCCACAAATTCTTCGCCTTTCCAGGAAATTATTTTTGGAACGTCTGAAAAAGAGATGAATCTCTTATGGAATGAACCATCCATTCTACTACTAAGATACATACCTAAGCCTACAGCAACGTGTTCAGCAGTAATACTACCACTAACTTCGGTGTTCATAGACTCACTCATGTCAACCATGGGTAAAATCCTAAGCTCGGGTCTTGTTATTAAGTCAGGAAGATCATTAAATGTTTTATTAACAATCTCAACACTTGCTCCACCGTTAAGCATCCTTATACATTCATGAGGCGCTACAGTGTCAGTCTTAATTTTCCCATCTTTTTTAAGTGCATCCATTGCTTCAGGAATTTTACTCTCAAGAGTTTGGGCATATCTACCAAAGGCTGTCCCAGGAGTCCATTTTGGATCCCAATCTTTTATGGTTAAGCCTCTATTTCCGCATAGATATGTTTCAATTACTCCATTGCCTTGCTCATTAGTTCCCCAAACCACTAACATTCTATATTCTTTGCGAGTAGTTTGCTGTCTGGTACGTGGAGGGGTTTTTGCCTTAGCCCTTTCTTTATATACTTTTTTGTAGAGTGCTATGCGTTCCTCGTCAGTTAAGGTAATAGCTTTTTGCAAAGCAGTAGCTACCTTTCCTTTCCTAGGAGCCCATTTGCAAGCTAAGTGGTCACCTTCTTTAATGGCTATTCCCCAAAATTCTAGTGCTTCATCCATTAGGGGAGTACCGATTAAAGATTTTAAATCATCAAATCTACCATATTCAGGGATTTTATCTAAATTTACTCTAATAAATTGAGCAGCTACCGCGTCCTGACCCGCGGCTTCTAATATATCTCTAAACAAGGATCTTATTTTTGCTCCTCCTGGTCTAGGATCTCTACTCCAAAACAATAGCTTCATAGCTACAACTGGATTATGAAGTAAAGTGTTCATCCAAAGTTGAACTTGATCAATAGATTCACCATAAAACTTTTTTCCTTTTGTGGGTGTTACTTTTGAAAAGAATTCTAAATGATCATTATGTGGTGCAAATTTAAATGCCTTGTCACCATTGTGGGTTGTTAATAACGGTTGATCTTTTTCTGTCGCTTCTAATACTGTAGTGCTTGTTTGCATGTTCTTAATCTCCTGTTGTTTGATGACCTATGCGATCGGATTTAAATGACGGATTACGTGCCTAGTATGATTAGTATACTTAAGCCTTACGCGGGTTGAGATATCAGTTTCTTCAAATTCTTCTATTTTATTTAGAAACCTATCTACGGATCTGACATAGTCTCTTATAACGTAATCAAGAGACCAGTTTTTGTGTGGAACATAATCTAGCCACACTGGTTTTGTACACAGATTTAAGGATATGCGGAGCACTTTTAGTGACTTCAAACATTGTTCTCGATCTGGCGGTTCGTATTTATTTAAATACTTGGTTGCTGATTCTAACTCTTTTCTGAGCCTATCAAACTTATTTAGTTTTTTCTGTTGAGGAGCAAATTTTTTGTTGACCTTAACGCGTTTAATCTTTCTCATATCATCTATTTCCTCCCTATAGTGGATTTGTATGAAGTTTCAAGTATGTAAGAGGCTCATTTATAATGAACATTACTTCTTTCTTATTCCATATTTTATAATAAAAAGAAGCCTGGACATTATTTCATGTCAGGCTTCTTAGACTAGTTCTCAATTAGTCGTTAGGTCTTTGACTTGCTTAGCATGCATCTTATCCATAGAATCTTCCGGAACACCATGTACCGATTTATTACCATGTTCATTCAGCATCCATAAAGCGTGCGCTTCATACTTATACTTTTTTGCTAGGTCATAATAAGGTTGCCGTTCTTCTCTACTAAGAAAGGTGTTGTGTACCCATACTCGTTCAACTCCGTTCTGCATAGCAGATTTAACTACTGCTTGGCATTTAGCATGAACTTCAGATAGTCTTGTCTTATCATAACAATAAACTCCGTTTTCATCTACCATGAAATCATCCGCAGCAACTGCTATATCTCTCTTCTGTTCAGGAAAACCCATCGGATCATACATAAGGTATGTAAAAGCCGTCTTACCACTTCCAGGCGGACCACCGATTAGAAAGCATCGTCCGGTCATAGACCGATCGCAGCACCAAGAAACAAGAAAAATCCTAAAACTAATCCTGCTTTGGATTCTTTCTTTTTCTCAGGTTCTGATTCCTTCTTCTCGAGAGTACTTTCAATAATGATGTTTTCTAACTCTACAGCATTACCGTCCAACTCTTGGTCAAGTTGTATAAAAGCTTGTTCCGCTTTGTTGGCAACTATTTTAGTACCAACTACCATTTCCCCATAATTATTAACATTGTCTATTTTTGTTGTAGGCTGATCCACCTTATAAATATCTAATGGAAGTTTGTTAGCATCAATATAGTCTCTATACTTCTCTATATCAAATACTCTACCGTCAACATTGCCGGTCCAATTACCATATGCACATTCGTTATAAGCTTCAAGGCAGGTCTTGTCCCACTCTACTTCGCAGCAGTAAGGATCTTTAGCTACCCACCTGTAACAAGGATCATGTCTAGCAATCTCTTTAGGAACTTGCTCACAATCATAAACTGGTTTATGTTCTGGGGTTACAACTGTTTGAGAACTAGCTAAACTAAGGACACATAAAAGTATCCATAACTTTCGTGTATTCATTTTAATGTACCTCTGTTTAACTACTATTCTTATTCCATTTTTGTGGTTTATATCACACCTAATTTGCTTTTTTTTATTTATTTAGTATGTTATATAGTATGATAGCAAGTTTAGACATACTAACAATAGGCTTAGCTATACTAATAGGATTTATTGATGATAAGTTAGGCCCTCAAGCTTACAGGATAGAGAATCAGCTTGTATATGTTTATGATAAGTACCAATGCCCTAGTTACTGCGGTGTTAAACATATGCACTATATAAAACATGATAACCCGAATAGTGTAGGAACTAGACTGTCTAAGAAAAAATTAGAAAAATTAAAGTTACAACATGGGTATAGATAATTTAAACTAAAAAAAGTGTAGGCAATTAAGCTACACTTTCTTTTTCTCCTAAAACTGCACTGACCTTATCAATTTCTTGATCCCAAGGCATAGCTATACATGGTACATTATTTTCTCTCCACATCTGAACTACCCGAGGTCTATCTTCAACTGCAAAGCGGATGTTCTCCATGAAGTCAGCTGCCATGTGCTGTTTAAGATCTACATCGTGTTCAAAGTTCTGCTTGTATCTCATGAATAGTTTGTTCCATTTAATACCATACTTAGCTAACCACTCTAACGTATCTTCAGCACCCTTACTGCTCCTACCTGTAATGAGGTAAATGTTCTGCTCGTTGAGAGCATAGTTTAGGGCAACTATTTCATCTATAGGCGTATCATTAGGGATAGCTTTGTAAAAAGGCGTGAACTGTTTCTTTTCACCTTTAGATTTGTCAACTACAACATAGTGTAATCTATGTTTTACATTACACATAGTGCCATCCAAATCAAAGACAAAAATTTTATCAGGGTGAGCGTCCCCATTATTATAAAACACTTCTGAACTATCTTCATCTCCGGGGTCTCTACCTTGAATAGGAACTTCACTGTTAACATACATTACAAAACGTTTTGTTTTTACTAATTGCATTTAATCCTCCTTAGTTGTTGCATTATTCTTATTCCTGTTTTCAGAGTAAGTCTGAGCATCAATTTGCATTTTCAATATGTTATCAAAGTCACTTAAGTCAGGTAAGTAGCTCATACTATAACCTAACTCATGTCCACCATTTTCTAGCCAATCTTGTGCATAGCCTTTTAATTTTCCCATTAGTATTCCCCCCAAAATCTTAATCGTTGTCCTTTGTGAGCGGGTATTTGTTTTTCAACCCAGTTAGCTAAATTCCATACCATGTACCAGAAAGCGTCGTGCTTCTCTTGTGGCCCATTATCTCCGCAGTTGTGTCGCACTGCTTGTCTTAATCTATTTACTGTGCTTTGTGAGCAGTATAATACTAAGGTATCGTGTGTTCCTCTTTTATTATATATCATATGACCTATGCCTAATTCATGAGATATTCTTGATTGTTCAGAGCTTTGTTCTGCAAATGCATATTTCCACACACATTCCCCTGTTCTATTTTCATATACATATCTTCCCATTATTATTTATGATTATTTGTTTCACGTTTCTCTTTCCCTTGCATCCCCTATCACTTCATAGCTAAAATATAGCATATAGCTTTCGTATGGGCTAAGGACGCGCCGCAGGCGCGCGATTCTTACGCTTTGTGGGTGAGTGTGGCTGGATTCGAACCAACTTGATGTTTAAAACGGGTTACAGCCGTTCTCCTTGCCAATCGGACTACACACTCATTGTGGACCCGGGAGGAGTCGAACCTCCCTAAACGTCCCCAAAAGTGGACAAGCCCTTTAAAGTCCTAGTTTTAACTTTACAAAATTTACGATTTCTGTAGCTATGTCTAAACCTGTGCTACCCTCTAGACCCTTAAATCCCGGCGCTGAATTTACTTCACATATTTGGTACCCCTCTTTGTCAAAAAGAAGATCTACTCCGGCTATATCTAAGTTTAAAAGTTTCGCAGACTCACAAGCTAACCATTCTATTTTTTCATCTACCTCAAACGGAGAAGCTTCTGCTCCAGTAGCTACATTAGCTCTAAAGTCTCCATTAGTAGATTGTCTTTTAATGCACCCCACCACTTTATTATTAACTACAAAAACCCTGAGGTCTCTACCGTGAGACTCCTTTATAAATTCTTGTAAGATAATATTGAAATGTTTATTGGTGAGACTAACCATTTGCAAAAGATCCCTAAAAGTTTTTTTATTATCGGCTAAAAAAACGCCAGATCCATATGAACCTGATAACGCTTTTATAACGACTGGAAACCCTATGTTGTCTTCTACAAATTTCAAGTTTACTGGATGTTTTACTAACATCGTGTTGGGAATATCTAGATTGGATTCCCCTAATATTTGTAAGGTATATAATTTATCCTTTACAGCGTTTATTGCAGCACTACTATTTATTAAAGTAACCCCTAATCTTTCGAGATGTCTCATTGTTGCTAAACTAAAATAAGTAGTGCCACTACCAGTTCTTGGTATAACGAAGTCTGGTAATTGAATTACTTTACCTTCTTTCCTTACGGATTTTCTATCTTCTTTGTTTACAAAGATATCTATGCAGGTTGGATCTACAAGCTCAACTTCAATTCTTGCTTCAGAGAAAGCTGCTAGTAGCTTGGTAGCCTCGTAGCTTTCATGCATACTGTCCTTATATAAAATCCAACCCTTTAACAGTTTACTTTTTTCCACCTCAATATTCTTTTGCATGTCCTTCCTTTACTAATGTTGAATTATACGAAATATCTATAGGGTCTTCAGGATGAAATAATTCTCCTAAACATCTCCCATATTTACCTACACCATGTGATACTAGTTTAAATTTATTTTCTCCACTCTCTAGTAATTCTTCCAGCCTATGTTTAGCTGCAAACCCAGCCTTCTTTTCTACAAGGTCCTTTGTTCTTGATTCTGGTGTATCTATCCCGTGTAATCTTATTCTTTTTTTAACTCATACAGAGAACCCAATATCTATTAAGGCATCTACTGTATCTCCATCAACAACTCTTATTAATTGTGCGTCGTATTCATACATATTAATCCATCCACCTCCCATGCTTAACTAAATGCCAACATCTATGGCTAAATATTGACCATAAAAGGTGTGGCATTGAACTGGCTTCATATAATCCAGCATCTACTTCATACTTGTATGAGTATTTATTATTATTATTATTATTTTTTATTAATCTTCCATTTCTAAAAAACATTTTTAATGTCTCCTTATCTACATATTATATTTAATTCTGTAAAGCTCAGTAATTTCTTTAATTTGATCTAGTTTTTGACCCCTATTAAAAACCATTAGTATCATATTAGCTTCACTCAGTTGAGCCCTTAACGATAGTACCTCGTCAGTGGCCATCTTCATAGCTTGTACGGCTTCTCTTGCTGCCACAGTAGCTTGTTCTAATGTTAAAGCTATTGTATTATTAGTTTGTTTAGTCATTATTATTTTTTGATTGTGTACAAAAGGTGGGCAGGATCTCCACCTATCAGATTACTTTTAATTTCTACTCTTTTATCCGCACTATATAGTTTAGATAAAAATCCTTTGGTATACTTCCCCTCAGTCGGTAAATCACTATCCTTCACTATTATTGTAATTTCAGTAAATTTCATACGTTATCCTCTCTTTAAGTTCTAGGTATTTAAGTTAAAAAAGAACGAAGGTTAACAACGTTCTTTTTTCAGAAGTATCCCATCATTATAATATACACAATAGTGGGATTATAAGCAAGATTTTTAAGCAGTAGCCTTTTTAGCTGCTGTGTCCACCTTCTTAGGCCTTCCAGGGCCTTTAGCTTTTGTTGCGTTAAAGGCGGACAGCTCTCCTTTAGTCTTAGCTTTCTTAGCCTGTTGTTTTTCAGCTTCGTTCTGTCCAAGGACAAAGCCTACGGCACCCGTAACGAGTCCGCCTAGTAAGTAAGGTATAAACCACATGGTTTTTTCCTCCTATTTTCTTCTCAGTGCAATTCATATTTAGGTTGCACATTCGACCTTTCACTATATTGCTACTTTGTTGGCACCTAGAGACCTGTCGGGTGATAAGGGCACTAGCCCGTAAGCTCGACTAGTCTCAGGTGACCCTGGCGAGTCGCCGTCATTTGAGTATCCCGCAGGACGGGCAGCGATGGCCATCCTTGATAGTTAGCCACAAAGTGGATAGTATCAGGATGCGTGCGCAGCCGGTCCAAGGAATGAGATACTCATTCCGGACGGTTTACCATCTGTCCGAAGGATATCGGAACGATATCCTATTTTCAGATCTAGCAATTTTGTATATCAAATTCTAAGGGGAGACTATAGCAGGCCTGACTCCAGCAACATAAAAAGCTGAGTACTCGCTATTATGCCTCCCCTGACCCACATGCGTGCTTCAGGGTATATATTGCGATGACCGGAAAACATCCATCAAGCCATCAGCCAATAAGAAAGAAAGAAGCCGAGTCGATAGACAAACCTAGTCTCGCATAACCCATAGAGCACACAAAGATCAAGGGAAGAATCCCTTGACCCGAGATTTGATTCACTGTTATTGAAAACGGTAAATCATTCGCGTCGTAAGGACAAAATTTTGGGTGTGTGGGTGTCTCATGTTACATAATTCTTATTCCATTTATATAATGAAAAAAGCCCCTAAATAGGGGCTTTCTCCGTCAACATTTTACTATACTATTTACTTACGGTTATACAAACCCACAAGCAATAGCAGAGCTAGGAATCCAGCAAATCCGTTGGTACCGAAGTGACCAATGAAAGTTGTTAGATTACCTACGATAGGTGTACCAAAAATAGGACCGCCAAAAACGATCTCAACTAATACACCTAGTGCAATAAAACCTGCAAGAAGATCTACGAGACCTTTCATCCAAGTTTTTGCTGTGCTAAAGATTGAATCCATCATGTGATGTTTCCTCCATGTTATTTTGTTAGAATTTACAGACAACTTGTATTAACTTATTCTCACTATCAAGCTCAGTCTTCAGATAAATATTATCTGTAGGACTATAGCCTAAACCATAAGAATATTCAACACCGTCAATCCCGTTGTCGGTAGCGCTAACAAGCACGCTTAACCCAAATAACCAATCGGGCTTAACACTAGCACGAGCCCATAAGGTCTCAGAGTCTTTATTGTACTCAGCACTCAGAGTCTTTTCCATACCGGCAAAAGAAACTTTTGTACTAAGATCAAATACATCTGAGAGTGTAGAATCAGAACTTGACGAGTATCCCATCGAAACGGAAGCTTTATCAAGATCGAGACTGTATGAAGCTCTAGCTGACCAGAACTCATCAGACCCTCCGAACACACTTATACCAAAGTCATGGATCTTAGAATTGATACTAATGCCATTGGCGACCGTGTGGTCTTCACGAGGATTACTAATGAATGCGTTATCAGCTGGTCTATGCAAACCCCAGGCTATTCCGTAAGGAATTGCTTGTTTGCCCATAGTTATATTAACAGGCATGTTTACATGATCATTTGCATTAAAGCTGTACTTAGCTTCTTCTACATTAAATTCATCGTCTTTTTCGTTGTAATTTAATGAGAGTTCCCAGGAGTCTCCCTTTATCACCGCACCGGTGTAAGGAGCTGAGAAAGAAACTGTATCTTCTACAGCTATATCAGTACTCATTTGTACTG
>Ga0187833_10004517_pt1 | contig 13567 bp, 12 predicted proteins | sample ETNtaG_37_FD_167968 | JGI IMG/M metagenome (GOLD analysis project Ga0187833, IMG submission 167968) | Marine microbial and viral communities from oxygen minimum zone, Eastern Pacific Ocean - ETNP2014_SV_400_PacBio MetaG (Illumina Assembly) | ecosystem: Environmental > Aquatic > Marine > Hypoxic... | reverse complement strand
AATTGGTATGAAAATAATATTCAAAAAGTTGATGGACTTATGTTGCTTCAACCAACTTCACCTTTCAGAAAATTAAAAACAATTAAAGAAGGCATACGTATTTTTAAAAAAAATAAATATAGTTCAGTTATAAGCGTTGAGCAATGTAGGCATAATTCGGACAGCTTTTTTATATTAAAAAAAAAACAAAAATTTTTAAAAAAATTATTTAACAGAACTAAAAATATTTTTAGATTGAACGGAAGTTTTGCTTTAACTTCTCCTTCTGAATTCATAAAAAATAAATCATTTCATAACAATAATACTTTCCTATTAGTTTGTAGAACGGTAATTGAGTCAATAAATATTGACACAAAAGACGACTGGAACATAGCAAAAAAACTAGTAAATTTAATAAATAATTTTTATTAATACAATAAATGCTAAAAAAATGAATAAATTTTTAAATAAAAAAGCTTTAAAAATAAAATTAGATAATCGATCTAAATATCTTAGACAACTGATTGTTCAAGCGCTTATTGGGGGAGGGCGAGGACATATGGGGTCGGCAATGTCTTTAGTTGAAATACTCAGAGTATTGTATGATGAATTTATTAACATTAACCCTAAAAATCCAAAGGAAGAAAATAGGGACAGGTTAATCTTAAGCAAAGGACACGGCTGTTTGGCTTTATATTCTATTTTAGCAGATAAAGGTTTTTTTCCAAAAAAATTATTAAACAAAACAAGTAGAACTGGCTCAATTCTTGGCGGACATCCAGAACAAAAAATCCCAGGTATTGAGGTGTCAACAGGGGCCCTTGGACATGGTTTGCCAATTGCAGTAGGCATGTCATTAGCTGCAAAATTAAAAAAAAAGAAACACAAAATATATGTTATTGTTGGAGATGGAGAGATAAATGAAGGTTCAATTTGGGAAGCTGCTTTATATGCCTCAAAACATAGTTTATCAAATTTAAAAATCTTTATCGATTATAATAAAATTCAGTCATATGGATTTATCAAAGAAATAGCCAATCTTGAGCCATTGTATGATAAATGGAAAAGTTTTGGTTTTGATGTTTCTGAAGTTAATGGTCATGACATATCACACTTAAGAAGAAATATAACCCAATTCAATAAAAAAAAAATTAACAAACCTTCTATAACTATTTGTCATACTATAAAAGGAAAGGGATTCTATTTTGCAGAAAATAATCCAAATTGGCATCATAAAAATAACTTTACCGAAAAAGAAATTAAAGAGTTGAATTATTGCTTACAGTAATTTTATAATGAGAAAAACCTGTTTAGAATCTGTTTATAAATTGGCTAAGAGAAATAAAAAAGTTATATTTATTGGATCCGATCTTGGACCAGGCGTTTTGAAAGAATTTAAAGAAAATATTCCAGAAAGATTCATCATGGAAGGTGTTTCGGAACAATCAATTGTTGGGATAGCTGCTGGCTTAGCAATGGAGGGATATTTACCCTACATAAATACCATAGCTACTTTTTTAACAAGAAGGTGTTTTGAACAATTGGTTATAGATTTGTGTTTGCATGATTTACCCGTAAAACTTATAGGCAATGGAGGAGGTTTAGTTTATGCTCCTTTGGGACCCACACATCAGGCTATAGAAGATATTTCAATTTTAAGAACCCTGCCAAACATGACGATTTTAGCCCCATGTGATGCTTTTGAGATGAAGAATTTAGTTCCAGCAACTTTGAAATGGCCACATCCCATTTATATTAGATTAGCAAGAGGAGGTGATCAGATAATAACAAAAAAGAATGAAAAAATTGTAATTGGAAAATCGGTAATAATTAAAAAACCAGGGGAATATTTATTTATAACCACGGGTATTGCTACACAAGTAGCGCTCAATGCTTCAAAAAAACTAGACAATGAACATAATATAAAATCTGGCGTAATCCATTTTCCTTCCATTAAACCTCTTGATTCTCAAGCACTTTTGAAATGGGTGAAAAAAGTTAAAAAAATTATTACTGTTGAAGAAAATGTTTTATCAGGCGGCTTTGGAAGCAGTATATTAGAATTTTGTAATGAAAATCTTAAAGAACATATGAATAAAATTTCAAGAATAGGTTTAAAAGATGAGTTTGTAGATGATTATGGAGATCAAAATTCATTATTAAATAAATATCATATAAATCAACAAACATTATGTAAAAAAATGATATCTTTGATAAAAGAATAATGAATTCGGTTTATTAACATTGGAAGATAAAAAAATTTATAAAGGCATTATAAAAAATATAAAATGAAATCAGCAATATTAACAGAAAGCAAAAAGCCACTAGTAATAACAGATATAGATATGCCATCATCACTAGAATTTGGGCAGGTTTTGGTAAAAATTTTTTACAGCGGTATTTGTGGGGCTCAAATAAATGAAATTGATGCTGTAAAAGGACCTGACAAGTTTTTGCCCCATCTTTTGGGACATGAGGGATCTGGAATTGTTGAAAAAATTGGAGAAGGAGTAACGACTGTAAAAACTGGTGATCATGTTGTTCTTCATTGGCGAAAAAGTTCAGGTATAGAAAGCGTTACACCAAAGTACTTGTGGAAAGGGAAAAAAGTGAACGCCGGATGGGTCACAACATTTAATGAGAAAGCTATAGTATCTGAAAATAGGTTAACAGCAATACCAACAGATTTCGATATGCGTATTGCACCATTATTTGGTTGTTCGGTAACCTCTGCTTTTGGAGTTGTAAATAATGATGCAAAAATTAAGATTGGCCAATCCGTTTTAGTTTTTGGCATTGGTGGAGTTGGTCTTAATATTGTTCAAGCAGCTTCTATGGTTTCAGCTTATCCTATTGTTGGAATAGATCTTCATGAAAATAAAATAAATATGGGTAAAAAATTTGGTTTGACCCATGGTTTAATCGCAGATTCGAATGATTTAAATAACAAAATTTATAATATTATCGGATCTAAAGGTGCAGATATATCTATTGAAACAACTGGTATTTCTAAAGTTATTGAACAAGCTTATGAATTGACTGCATCTGACGGTAAAACTATTCTTGTAGGTGTTCCAAGTGATAAAATTTCAATATATTCTTTACCTCTTCATTTTGAAAAAATTTTAACAGGCTCTCACGGCGGGGATGCTATTCCGAATATTGATATTCCACGTTATATTCGTCTTATAAATCAGAAAAAAATGACTTTAGAAAATATTATTACTCATGAATTTAATTTAAAAGAAATAAATAGTGCAATAGATTTATTACGTAGTGGAAAAGCTGGACGCATTATTATAAAAATGAATTAATAAAAAAAATAACTTTCTAATAGTAGAAATAAAAATAAACGGGTAAAATTATGGGAGAACTAGTAAATTTTGTAACAACATTACATCAGGCTACAAGTCGTGCATATCTTGATCGGATGAAAGATGACAAAATTATTTGCATGCTTAAAGCAAAAGAATATGAGTTTGATTATTGGGATGGAAATCGGCGTTACGGATATGGAGGCTACAAGTATATGCCTGGTCGATGGAAATCGGTAGCAGAAAAGCTTATAAAAAAATATAATTTAACCAATAATTCAAGTGTATTAGATGTGGGTTGTGGTAAAGGTTTTTTACTTTATGAAATGAAATTATTATTACCTAATTTAAAGATTTCAGGATTTGATATTTCAAAACATGGTTTGGCGCAGGCACAATCAAAAATAAACAAAGATTTATTTATTCATCGTGCGCAGGAAACTTATCCATTTAAGGATAAACAATTTGACTTGGTTATTTCTTTAGGTTGTTTGCACAATCTAAGAATTTTTGAACTTAAGATAGCTTTAAAAGAAATTGAACGTGTAGGTATGCAAGGCTATGTAATGCTTGAAAGTTATAGGAATGAAAAAGAATTATTTAATCTTCAGTGCTGGGCTCTTACTTGCGAGTCATTCTTTGACCAAGAAGAATGGATATGGATTTATGAAAAATTTGGATATACAGGTGACTACGAATTCATATATTTTGAATAAAATTTTAATAAAGAATTTAATGCTCTTTAAAATTAAAAAGCATGATTAAATTTAAAATTCAAGATAAATGCAGACTATGCTTGAGTAAAAATCTTGAACTTATTGTTAAATTACCAACAACAGTCCCAGGCGAGCATCTTAAAAAAAATAAAAAACATAAAAATACAAACCTAATTCCAATTGATTTATATTTATGTAGAGCATGTGGTCATGTTCAACTAGTTCATGTTCCTGCACCCAAAGATTTGTGGGGTCAAGAATTTACTTTTAAACCATCTGATAACCCCAAACTAAAAATACATTTTAGAAAATCTATTAATTTCTTTTTAAAAAATTTTAATTCCGATGTGAAATTTGCTTTTGAGATTGGATCCAATGATGGTTTATTTTTAGGTGAAATAAAAAAGATAACCAAGTGTAATGTACTAGGCATTGATCCATCCGATGAACCAGTTTTAATTGCTAGAAAAAATAATATACCAACAATTAAAGATTATTTTTCATATAAAATAGGTAAAAAAATATTAAAAAAATTTGACAAACCAGATCTTGTAATTGCAAACAATGTGTTTGCTCACATAGATGATATGAACTCTATGGTTAAAGGAATTTCCAACATGCTTAACTATGGAGGTTACTTCATGTTTGAAATTTCGTATTTATTAGATATTGTTAAAAAATATCTTGTAGGAACAATTATTCACGAACATCTTTCTTATCATTCTCTATTTAGTTTAGTTCCTTTTTTAAAAAAATACAATCTTAACCTGATTGATTATAGGTATGTTTCTAACGTTCAAGGAGGAGTCATTGTTGGTGTTGCAAAAAAAACAAGAAATTCAAAAATTCCTCACAAAATTAAAAAAATGATCGAAAAAGAAGTAAGATTTGGCATTACAGACATAAAAGGCATGAAGAGGTTTAATATGAAATTAAAGAAAAAAATAAATTTTTTTAGAAATGAAATTTTTTCTTTTATTGGAAAAAAAAAGATTATTGGTTACGGAGCAGCAAGATCGTCGGTATTAATAATAGATTTATTAAAACTAAGAAAAAAAATTTTATTTATAATCGATGATAATCCGCGAAAAAAAAACAAATTTATGCCAATTGCCAATATACCAATTATTTCTTTTAAGAAAGCATACAAAAATATGTCAAACTCAGTTTTAATAATTCTTGGATGGGCTCAGACAGAAAGAATTATAAAGTTTTTAAAATCTTTAGGATTGAAACTAAATATAATTACCATATATCCAAAATTTAAAATAATTAAGTTGAAATGATTTTACGAGAAAAATAAATAACTTTTTATCTTATGTAAAATTTACGTTTGTAAATTTGATAAGTTTTCATTTAAGTGTCTTGTATTTTTTTTTAAAAAAAGACTTTATAGTTAAAATAATAAAATCCACATCTTTTTTTTTAAGTTTGTCGTTTAGTGGAATTATGAGACTTTCTTTTAGTACTCTTCTAGCAAATGGTACTTTCCTTTTTTTTAAATTTTTATAAATAGGAGCATCACATGCGAGTGGTTCATGGAAAATTCTTGTTTCTATTCCATTTTTATTCAAAAATTTCATTAATTTTTCTCTACAATTTGTTCTTATTGGATAAGCATATCTTGCATGAACTTCGCCTGGAAATACAGACTGTTTTTTTACTTCAAATGGTAATTCTTTATCGTATCGGTTTGCTATTTTTTTTAATATCTTATATTTTTCATTAAATTTTTTTAACGAAACAAGTAATAATGCTGCATTAATTGTATCCATTTTATGATTAAGAGAAACTTGAATACAATTATTTGTTATTTTTTTTGTATTAGAAGTAGTTCCTGCATGGCGTAAAATTTTTAGTTTATTAAAAATTTTTTTTTTATTTGTTATAACAACGCCTGCTTCACCGCATCCACCAAAAACCTTCATTGGATTCATGCTAAAACTTGCTGCAACAGAAAAACTTCCAGCCTTTTTTCCATTTATAGATCCCCCAAAAGCTTGAGCTGCATCTTCAATAATAAGCAAATCATTTTTTTTTGCAATTTTGCAAATGTTGCTCATATCACACATATGACCACCATAATGCATTGGAACAATTGCTTTTGTTTTTTTTGTAATAAGATTATTTATTGAATTTGGATCTATATTAAAATCACCTCTGACATCGGCAAAAACTGGTCTAGCTCCACAAGACTTAATAGCATTAACAGTTATTATCCATGTTAATGGTGTGGTTATTACTTCATCTCCTTTGCCTATTCCCGCTGACTTCAAAGCTAAATATAAAGCGCTACTACCAGAATCTACACAAACAGCATATTTTGCACCAATTTTTATTGCTATTTTTTTTTCTAAATTTTTAACTTCTGGACCTAAAAAAAATTTTCCGTGATTTAGTACTTTGTTAATAGAAAATAATAATTCTCTTCTAATGGTAGCGTTTGTTATACGTAAATCAAAAAAAGGTATTTTCATTTAATATAATTTCAAAATTAAACATTATATTTGGGAAAATAATTTATTTTTGAAAATAATTTGGTCTTCATTTTCAGTCTCTCAGGTAAATTTAATTTAATTTTTTTAAAATTAATAGGCAATATATATTTGTTATTAAGTTTTTTTTTAAAAGATATTTTTCTTGCAAATTGGTATCTTGTTGTAAAAAATTTACCCGGAATATTATATGTACCATTAATTTTATTTAGTTTTTTTATTATTTTTTTCAAACAAATGAGAAAATCTCTTAGATCTAGATAATGAACATATTGATTGTTAAATAATAACATGTTTTGTTTTTTTTGTAGCTTTTTTATTATATCAGAATAAATAGTTTTGTCTTTTAAATCTTTAGAATATATTTTTGAAATTCTTAAAATTAAATATTTTTTAAAATATTTTTTAATTTTGTTTTCTATTCTTTTTTTACTTCGCCCATAATTATTTAAAGGTTTGCTAATTGAATTGTCAGAATAATATTTTTTTTTACCAGAATAAACCATATCGCTTGAAAAAAAAATAATTTTAAATTTTTTACTAATTTTTGATAAAAAATTTCTTTCCAGCTGTTTTTCAAAATTTAAAATTTTATTTGGGTATTTGTCCGAAAAATCAATTGATCCTACATTGGAAAGTAATAAAATAATATCATTTTCTTTAATTTTTTTTATCCATTTTTCATTTTTTTTTCTTTTGATATTTGAAAATATATCTGTCTTAATAAATTTGTTTCCTTTTTTTGTTGAAATTCTAATTAATTTTTTTTTATCTAAAATTTTAGTAATTTTTTTTCCTAAAAAACCTTCACTTCCAATAATATATATCATCTTATTTTTTGAAAATTTGCTCAATAAGATACAAATCCTTTAAGCAATTTTTTGCTGAACAAAAATAGTCAATTTTTTTTTTTGATTTTAACAAATTTACAAAAAAATTTGCCTGATTTCTAAATGACCAACCCCAGTTAATCCATGGTTTGGTAATTTTACCTGTTTTATAATTTTCTATTAATATTTCTGCAGATGAATTTTTCAATAATGGAGTTGGCATTTTAATAATAATTTTTCCATCTTCATAATTTATTAAAATATTTTCAATCCATCTTTTAGCTTTGGAATATTGATTATTTAAAACTACCTTTATTTTATTTTTAGTTTTAAAAAAAACTAATCCCTCACCCTGATTCGACAAAGACTTATAATCAAAATTTAATTCACCAAACAAATATCTCATTAAATTTATGCTGTGACAGTGGGTATTTAAAAACTTAATGAAAATTAATTTTTTGTTAACAATTTTTTTATTTAGTGTATTTTTTCTTCTATAATTTTTATCGTCATGCTTAAAATATTCAAATGGATTACTATACGAATCCCCCAAGAATGATTCGTAATATATTGATTTTAATTTTCCTAGTTTAATCTTATTTAAATTTTTCTTTAAAAAAATAATTCCATTATCGTGTTGCTTCATATATCCAATTATGTATTTCACCCCCATTCTTTCAGATAATTTAGATAGCTTTTTGGCAACTTTAAAACTTAATGCCGCAGGTTTTTCCGAAAATAGAGATATTTTTTTTTGCATTATATCTTTAGCAATTTTTTCAGTATTCGATCTTTGAACCGCCAGAATAATAGCGTCTAATTTTTCTTTTTTTATCATCTCTATATGGTTTGTATAAATTTTTTCTACCTGATATTTTTTAGAAACTTTGATTAATAAATTTTTATTTAAATCACTTATAGCTTCAATTTTTATCCTACTGTCATTGTAGAAACATGGTAAGTGGGCAATTTGAGATATAAAACCTGCGCCAATAAAACCTAATCTTATTTTTTTCATTTATATAAATTTTTTATAATTTTATACTTATTTTGATTTTACTATTTAGATAAAATCCACAATAATTAATTATTTTATACATTTCGATTTTTCTTTGACTATCTCAAAATTGATATTACCAAAATTTTTTACTTATATAGCATGTTTAAGATGATACATTGTTAATGCAATAGATAAAATATTATTTGTTAATAAATGGTTCATTCTAGATCGAAAAAGTTTTGATTTTTTTCCATAGAAAACATTATTGTTATAAAAAGTATGGTAAAAACAACATAAAATCTTTTAAAAAAAACTTACCCCTAAATAAATTGGTATACAACAAGATAGAAATTGTTTAAATTTATAAACAACATGGCGTTCGACTTCGCACCACCGGCTCCCAAACATATAAAGAATAAAGTAAATGACATAGTGCTTGCTTTACCGAATATGAATTGGTTTGGTAAAAGAGTTAAGTTTTGTACACCATTCACTGTTATTGCATTAACCACAATAATGAAGGAAGCTGGTTATGATTTTACCTTCATTGACGGAACTATAGAGGATATTAGTGAAGAAGATTTTGAAAAAAGATTAAAAACACTCCAACCAAAAATAGTTCTCATATCATCGATATCCACTCAATATGCGTCCCAAACTCACTTGGCAACAAAATTAGCTAAAAAAGCGGTTCCAAATTGCATTACAGTACATGGGGGTATTTATGCAACAACATATCCAGAAGGAGCAATAAAAGATTTAAATACAGATTATATATTTACAGGACCTGCGGAAAATAGACTGCCTCAAGTAATAGAGTTTTTACTAAAAGGAAAACATGATGATTTGATTGATGCAGTAGACGGAATTGGATATCGAGACAAAACAGGAAAAAAAATAATTACTTCCCACCCTGGTTTTGGAAAAATAAATAAGCATGCGGGTACCGAACCTGATTACTCAAAGGTAAATATAAAGAAATATCTTTTTCAGGAGGCACAAATAGTTGAATTCCAGGTAAATTTTATTGAACCTACGGCGGTCATGCAAACATCTATTGGATGTGTTCATGATTGTACTTTTTGCGCAACATCAACGATTACCGGTAGGAAAATAATGAACAGAAATATTGAAACTGTGTTGGATGAAATGGGGTGGTATATAAAAGAGTTTGGAATAAAACATTTTGGTTTTATTGATGAATTGATGTTGGTAAACAAGAAACGTTGTTTTCAACTTTTTCAAGGAATTATTGACAGAAAATATGACATCAAGTGGAAATTAAATGATGCTTCCGTATGGCACATGCATGAAGATGTTCTAGAACTTATGAAAAAGTCAGGTTGTACAAAAATTGGAATGTCAGCTGAATCTGGAAGTCAACGTGTATTAAGAGAGATTATGAACAAACCCGTAAAATTAGAGGTGATAGAGGGCGTGGTAAAAAAATGTAAACAACTTAAAATGGACATTACTTCTAACTTTATAATTGGAATGCCTGACGAAACTTGGGACGAAATATTACAAACTATAGATTTTGCAGAAAAAATGGATTTTGATTTGGTTACATTTAACATTGCACAGCCTTTTGCCGGTACCGCTATGATAAAAACTTGCATAGAGAAAGGTTATTTGCCAAAGGATTTTGATTGTACAGATAAGAGGCAATATGGGAACTCAACTGGATTTATAACAACTCCAGAATTCACACCCACGGATTTGCTGCATTTAAGAACATATGCTTGGGATTATATTAACTTTAAGACTTATGATAAAAAGGTTAGATCAGCTCGTTGTTTAAATGTACCTTTGGACAAAATTGATGAACACAGACTAGAAAATATAAAAAAACTTGGGATTCATACGGTTAAACAAAACTTTTCATTGAATAGATCATCTTTGAAACGTAACAAAAATACGAATGGTAAAGATTCATCGAATTATATAAATGGAGCAAACAATGGAGTACACTTTGCTAAACAAAAACTTGCTAATGCTCGTCTTAAAAAATACCTTTAATAATGTGTGACTTTGCCATAAATAATATCGTGAAATAACGCTTTTATTAAAATAAATTTAAGTTATTACGCAATGTCTCAATCGATTATTTAAAGATTAAATGTGTAATGATACAAGATTTTAAAAATATTTGTTCTAGAAAACATATAAAATATTTGATTATACTTTTGTTAGGCATGTTTATTGCTGCCGTAATAGAGATGGTCGGATTAGGTTCTATTCCTATATTTATCATGATAATTGTTGATATTGATGTTTTGACAAATAAATTTCCAACTTTTTTTGCAAATGATTACATAAAAAGTATTAGACAAGATTACATAACTATTTTTGGTGGAATAATTTTAATTTTTATTTTTTTGCTTAAAAATATTTATTTGTCATTATTTTTATTTTTTCAAGGAAAAGTAATTAAAATATTAAAAATCGACATCATAAACAAACTTTTTAAAAATTATATTAACGCACCCTATAATTTCCATATAAAAAACAATCCCTCTGTTTTAATTAGAAATATACTTCAAAGCGTCAATGGTGCCGTTAATACTATTATGGGCACATTGTCAATTACAAGAGAAAGCTTAATATTAATTGTTATTTTCATCTTATTATTTTTAAACGAGCCAAAGGTGTCAATTTCAGTATTTGTTATTTTAATTTTAATAACTGGAACATTTATGTTTTTTACAAAACAAACATTAACGTCTAGAGGCGAGCGAGTTCAATTATTGCAAGGAGATCAACTTAGAACTTTGGAACATACTTTTGGGTCAATAAAAGAAACAAAAATTTTAAACAGAGAAAATTACTTAACTAATTTATTTAAGAATCAAGTAGTTGAAATAGAAAAACATGGTTTCTTTACATACTTTTTAAGTGTTACACCACGTCTTTTTTTAGAGTTTATCGCTGTATTTGCTGTTTCAATAATATCAATAATATTTGTACTAATAAATCTTTCAAATGAGCAAATTTTGCCAATAATTTCTCTGCTTGCAGTTTGTGCTATTAGATTAATACCTGCGTTTAATTTAATTGTTTCTTCACTCTCCTCTAGAAGATTTTCTATGCCTTCATTTAAACTTGTTTCAAAAGAAATGACAAACGTTCTAACTGAGGATAAATTTAGAGTTAAAAATTTAGTTGGAGAAAAAAATTATAATAATTTTTTTTTTAAAGATCAGATAAAATTTGAAAATGTATTTTTTTCACACGAAAATTCCAATGCAAAGATACTTCAAAATATTTCTTTGGAAATTAGACGGGGACAAAAAATAGGTTTTATTGGAAAATCAGGCGCTGGAAAAAGTACTTTAATCGATCTAATTTTAGGTCTTATAAAACCTACCAAAGGCAATATATTTGTGGACGGTTTAGTTCTAAATGAAAATTTAGAACCTTGGCAAAAATTGATAGGATATGTACCGCAGGATATATACTTATTGGATGATACAATCAAAAATAATATTGCCTTTGGACTAAATGCAAATGATATCGATCAAGAAGTAATTTTAAAAAGCATAGAATTATCTAGATTAAAAGACTATGTAGGTTCTCTTGAAAAAAAAGAAAACACTGTTATTGGTAATCGTGGAATTAGAGTTTCTGGAGGACAAAAACAAAGAATTGGAATTGCAAGGGCGCTATATCATAATCCCAAAATACTAATCCTGGATGAAGCAACAAGTTCTTTAGATACTATTAATGAAAGAAAAATAATGGAAGAAATTTATAATACTGCAGAAAATATAACCTTAATTATAATTACTCATCGTCATAAATCTGTATCAAGGTGTGACAAAGTATACTTGTTGGACAACGGAAAAATAATTGATGAAGGAAAGTATGCTGATTTAGAAAAAAGACATTCTTTCTGATTTATTGTAAGAAACTTATCTAAATTTATTCAAAGAAAGAAGTAGTCTAAAACCTTTATAATTACTAAGATTTTGATTGAATATGAAAAAAGAAATGGAAACTCAGAAAATAATCATTACCGGAGGTGCCACAAGAATTGGAGCGGCAATAGCTAAGGATTTAGCTAATGACAAAAATCAAATTACAATCCATTATAACAAATCAAAAAAAAAAGCTGAACAATTAAGAAATATTTTAGAAAAAAAAGGATCAAAAATTTTTCTAATTAAAGCTGATTTAAATAAAATTTCTGAGCTAAACAAAATAATTAATTTTGCAAATGTAAAAATGAAAGGTCTCAATTGTTTAATTAATAACGCTTCTTTATTTGAGAATGATAACATCAAAAATTTTTCAATTAGTATGTGGAACAAACATTTAAATATTAATTTGAAAGCTCCTGCAATTCTAATCAAACAGTTTTCAAAATTAGTTCCCAATAATATTAAAGCAAATATAATTAATATAATTGATCAAAGAGTTTTCAAGCTAACGCCCTTTTTTTTATCTTATACTTTAAGTAAAACTGGGCTTTATACTTTGACAAAAACTTCTGCAATGAGTTTAGCTCCCAATATAAGAGTAAATGGTATTGCGCCTGGACCCACAATAAAAAATAAAAGACAATCGGTAAAGCATTTTAAAAAACAATGTCTTTCTACATTATTAAAAAAAAATGTAGATATAAAAGAGGTTTGTTCTGCAATTAAATTTTTAATTACAAGCAAATCAATTACTGGACAAGTAATTGCTATAGACAGTGGGCAAATTTTAAATTGGAAAACACCTGATATTATTGGAACAAAAGAATGACCAAAAAGAAATTTAAATTAATAGCTTTTGATAAAAAAAAAAAGGCAAAATTTTCTTGTAAAAGAAAAATAATTATTAAAGATTTTCTACTAAATATTTTCATTGGTTATCGTGGCCATGAAAAAATTAATAAACAAAATGTTAAATTCAACATTGAACTTGATCATATAAATCCAAAACATCTAAATGACAAAGATATAAAGTCGATATTTAATTACGAAAAAATTACAAAAATAATTAAAAACTTAACTAAAAGTAAACATTATAATTTTATTGAAAGTCTTGCTGATGATATTTTTAATGAGTTGTTCAAAGATAAAAGAATTAATAAAATTAGATTAAAAATTGAAAAACTAGATGCCATTAAAGGAACTGCTTCGGTGGGGATTGAAATAACGAAAAAACGTATTAATGTTTAGTTTCAATAAAGGAAAAAATTTAATAAGAAAAAAAATTACTCTGATTTCCAAAAATCCTGGTGTTT
>Ga0187833_10004513_pt1 | contig 13571 bp, 14 predicted proteins | sample ETNtaG_37_FD_167968 | JGI IMG/M metagenome (GOLD analysis project Ga0187833, IMG submission 167968) | Marine microbial and viral communities from oxygen minimum zone, Eastern Pacific Ocean - ETNP2014_SV_400_PacBio MetaG (Illumina Assembly) | ecosystem: Environmental > Aquatic > Marine > Hypoxic... | reverse complement strand
AGAGAGCTAAACGCCTCATGATAATTGTAGGAGGTGGAGCTGAGGATATGAAGAGCGATGGTGTAAACGTACACAATGTCGTATCTAGGATAGCAAAGAGTATGAACGGAACGATTGTATCTTCACCAGGTGTGTTTAAGGGATTCACAACGGAAAAGGATCTAAATGTTATAAATTTCGGTCTTGAAGGTGTAACACAGCGACTTCTGGATGAAAACTGGACAGGATTCGATGGAAAAGGAACATATGATATGATAGTTTTCATAGGCGGACTATACTACTTCCAGAGTATGATGCTATCCACCCTGAAGCATTTCAATCCAAAGCTGAAAACTATATCCATAGACCGCTATTATCACCCTAATGCAACATTCTCACTAGAAAACTTAAGCGTAGAAAAATGGAAAGATGGTCTTGAAGGAATGTTGAAAGTATTGGAGACAAAATAGAAAATGGGTCATAAAGTTTGTGATATTAATGAACTCAGAACACTCCCATCAGGAGTTAAGAAACCTAAATTTCCTGTAGATATTGGCGAAATGCATGAAGGTGAAAGAGTAAGAAAACCTCAGATGCATCTTGAATTTGGTGGCCTTAAAGCTGAGACAAAATGGGAATTAATTCGAACACGAAAAGAAGATGAGATAACTGATGCACGAGTTATAATAAAAGGCCCAGATATTCCGGATTTGAAAGAGGGCGGAAGCTATCCACTAGGAATACTAGTGGAGGTAGCTGGTAAAAAGGTTGAAAAAGATATAGCTGGAGTCCTAGAACGAAGATTACATTACTTCCTCAACTATATAGAAGGAGTAATGCACGTAAACCAGAGATACGACATCTGGATTAGGTTCACCAAAGACGCTTTTAATAAGGGCTTAAATTCCCTTGAATTATGGGGAAAAGCTCTTATCTGGCTTTATAAAACAAGTTTCCCAATACTAGAAAAAGTACAAATTACTTTCTTCACAGAACAAAAACAAGTAGCTAGTAATCTTGACATGGCTCAAGAACATTGGTCTGAAAGAGATGAACGGGCCCGTAGTATGACGGATGAAGAAGCAGATCAATTCTACGCTTGTGTTATGTGTCAGTCATTTGCTCCAAGTCATATGTGCGTAATCACTCCTAATAGAACAGGATCATGCGGTTCAATTAGTTGGTTTGATGCACGTGCTGCTGCAAATATTGATCCAAATGGACCGAACTTTGCAGTACCAAAAGGTAAAGTTATTGATGCAGAAAAAGGAATTTATGAAGGTGTTGACAAGGTACTTCAAGAGAAATCTTTGGGAGAAATACAAACCTGTTCAATATACAGTATGTTCGAAAGCCCCCATACCTCTTGTGGATGCTTCGAAAGTATTGCGTTTTATATTCCAGAATTAGATGGAGTAGCTGTGGTCCATCGAGACTATAGAGAAAAAACTGTAAACGGACTATCATTCGCAGAAATGGCCGCTAACACAAGTGGAGGAATCCAGAGCCCTGGATTCAATGGTATCGCTGTTGAGTATCTTCACTCGCCAAGATTTCTTAAACCTGATGGTGGATGGAATCGTGTTGTTTGGCTACCTTCAGACATCAAGGAACGAGTTGCAAAATCAATACCTAATGACATCATCGATAAAATCTCAACTGAGGCTGACGTAAAGAATCTAGCAGAACTAAAAGAATTTCTGATTAAGAAGGAGCATCCAGTTGTTGAAAGATGGTCAAAAGAGGAAGAAACCAAACCTGAAGAACCAAAGGCCGAAGCAGTTGAAGCAGCTGAAGAAACTCAAATTGAAATCCCAGCAGGATCTGAAACAGTAATTCGAACACCTACAATGCAGTTACCCACAACAGGTGGATTCAAGATAATCCTCAAGAATGCAAAGATAACAGCAGATAAAGTAATAATTAAAAGATTGGAGAAAAAATAATCTTCCAGAAGAGGTAATAGAGGTGGGTGAATCAAAATCCAAATCATTAGATCTTATCAAAGACCTATGGAAACTGGCAGAAGATATTGAAGAAGCAGAAATTAGCAATGTAGAAATTAATGCAGATGAGTTAGCATTGGTAATACAACCTATAGTTTCTACTATTGCAAAAAGTATTCCCACTCAATCTCAAAGTATTCAAGATGCTAAAGTTCAGCAGCTAGTTGAATCAAAGTTTGAAATACCAATAGAGACATATCCCGGCAAGATTTCAGAAGTAACAATAGGAGCCACAAAATCTGAAGGAGGGTCTAGAGGGAAGGTAGTAAAAGCTGGTGGTATGAGTACTATGCCATTTTACAGCTTTGAAAAAGAGATCCTGAATAAACCAGTTTTCGCAATAGATATCTTTGATGTTCCTCTTAAACTTGCAAAGATGGTAAAAATTCACTACGAAGAAGTAATGGAGGATCCAGCTGAATGGGCAAAAAAGGTTGTTAAATTCGGTGCCGATGTCGTTTCTCTGAATCTGATAAGCACAGACCCATTGTTGGATGATGTATCACCAAGTAAAGCTGCAAAGGTTGTAGAAAATGTGCTTCAAGCAGTTGATGTACCATTAATTATAGGTGGCTCAGGAAATATGGAAAAAGATCCACTAGTTCTTGAAGCCGCAGCTAAAGTTGCTGAAGGTGAGCGTGTTATACTAAATTCAGCTAAAACAGATAACGATTACAAGAAGATTGCCGAGGTTGCCAAAAAGTATGGGCACATCGTAATAGCTTTTACCCCTATGGATATCAATAACCAGAAGAAACTCAATAAGATGCTTATAACAGAGGGTCTTCCCAAAGAAAGTATTCTGATTGATCCTACAACTGCTGCATTAGGATATGGTATCGATTACACTATCAGCTTAATGGAGAGAATCAAACAAGCAGGACTTTTAGGCGATGAAGATCTTCAGATGCCTATTCTCGCTCCCACAAGTAACGCTTGGGGTGCCAGAGAAGCCTGGATGAAAAATGAAGAATGGGGTCCACGGAAGTATAGAGGACCATTATGGGAAACAATTACCACCCTTACTGTTCTCTTATCTGGAGGAGACATTTTCATGACTAGTCATCCGGCAAATGTCCGGGTGATTAAGAATCTGATAGATGATATCCTCAATAAATCAACTAAGGGTCAATCAGTAGAGGATTGGATTACTGCTTTAGGCTAGGTGTTCTGAATGACAGAAAAAGCTAGTCTTCTTGGAATATACAAGCTTCTACCTCAAACAAACTGTGGGGAATGTGGCGAAGCAAATTGTATGGCATTTGCTGCTAAACTACTTGACAGAAGCAAGCCTCCTGAAGCTTGTAAACCTATGACGCGTGGTTCTAAATATAAGAAAAAAATGGAGGATCTAATGAATCTAGTTGCTCCTCCCATTCGAGAAATGAAAATAGGTGTAGGTGATAAAGCTGTGAAGATTGGTGGTGAGGAGGTTCATTACCGACATCAACTCACATACTATAATCAAACTGCTATAGCTATAGATCTGAGCGACAATCTAAACGCTGAAGAGATTAAGCAGCGGTGTAAAGATATAGAAAACTTCGAAGTAAGTAAGATAGGTCAAACTCTAAAGCTGGATATGATCGCAGTAAGAGCAGCCTCTGGAGACTCAGAACGGTTTGCTTCAACCGTAAAACTTGTCTCAGAGAACACTAAGTTACCATTAATACTCTGCTCATTAGACTCAAATACACTTAAAGCAGCTTTAGATATTGAAGGAGTTGCAAAGAAACGCCCACTCATATATGCTGCAACTAAAAATAACTGGAAAGAGGTTGGTGAACTGGCAAAAAAATACAACTGCCCCGTAGTTGTTTCCTCCAATAATGATTTAGATACTCTTGCCTCCATATCTATAGCTCTTGAATCTATGGGTTTGAAAGATATTGTTCTTGATCCTGGTACACTCGTAGACGGTGGTTTACTAAAAGACACAATCAACAACCTTGTTATACTGAGACGATCAGGATTAAAGAAAGTAAAAGGATTGGGATATCCAATATTTTGTGTTCCAGCAGTTGTTTGGGCAACTGAGAATCCTAACCAGATTACAATGTCATACCGTGAATCAATTATTGCATCTCTTCTCCTTAACCGATATGTCGATGTAATGATAATGCAAACTATGGACATATGGGCTATGATGCCAGTAATTACACTAAGGCAGAGTATATACACAGATCCTAGAAAACCTGTTTCTGTAGAAGCAGCCCTAAAATCTATAGGTTCACCAAATGATGCATCTCCCGTCCTAATTACAACTAACTTTGCATTAACATATTTTACAGTTGCAAATGATATAGAAGCATCTGGAGTTGACTGCTATCTACTTGTTGTAGATGCAGAAGGTTTGGCTGTTGAAGTTGGAGTAGCAGGTGGTCAACTTACTGCAGCAGGTATAAACGAACTGGTCGTTTCTTCAGGTGTCTCAGAGAAAGTTAATCACAAACGAATGGTAGTCCCTGGAAAAGCTGCAAGGCTAAAGGGAGATATAGAAGATACAACTGGTTGGGAAGTTATGGTTGGTCCACAAGATTCATCCCAAATAAGTGATTTTCTCAATAAAAATTGGACATCGCCTAAATAGATAAACTGAATTTGTTATGAGATTTCATATATCTGTAGAAAATAGCTCAAGATGCATAGGTTGCTATAACTGTTTATACGCCTGTTCACGACACCTGTTCGATACCGTGAATCACTCAACAACAGCTGTATTTGTTAAGCCAGACCGAACACTTAGCAATAGATTTACGGTTGTTGCCTGCAGATTCTGTCAGGATCCAGAGTGTGTAACTGCTTGTCCATATGGCGCATTACAAGCTCTCCCTGAAGGGGGTATTACTTTGATTGCTTCCAAGTGCAAAGAATGTACAACTTATGATTGCATACCAGGGTGTACACTTAACGCATTAGCATTAGATAATAAGACCAAGTTACCTATTATTTGCGATCGATGTGGTGACTGTGCCAAATATTGTCCACATAATGTTTTCAGCTACAAGGAGATGGATTAGATAGATGTTATCAAGTAAAATATTATATGTGGATTTATCTGAACAATCATTTGATGTAAAAGAAAAACCTGATCTATTCAGGAAGTATCTTGGAGGAGCAGGAGTAGCCTCTAAACTCCTTTTGGAAGAAGCTCCAGCAAATATAGATCCTTTTTCTCCAGATGCCCCAATAATAATTGCAGGAAGTCCTCTTACCTCCATATTCCCATGTATGGTGAAAGCAGTAGCTGTATTCAAATCACCACTTACAGGTAACCTTGGAGAATCACACGCTGCAGGATATTTTCCGTCAGCTCTAAGATTAGCAGGGTATAGTGCTTTAGTTATAAAAGGAGCTTCAACGTATCCATCAGTTCTAGAAATAAATGATGAAAATGTGAAAATCCGTAAAGCATCCTCTCTCTGGGGGTTACCCTCTTCAAAAGTAGAGGAAGCAATAGGCAGTTTCGGTAAAGGGGGCCTTCACGGAATTATCAGTTGCGGAGTTGCTGGAGAGAATTATGTATACTATAGTAATGTATTGGTGGATAGATACCATCATTTTGGTCGCTTAGGTCTAGGAGCTATCTTTGGAAGTAAGAAACTTAAAGCGATATCTGCACGTGGCTCAGAAGGCATTACTTTAGAAAACGCACTAAATGTCAAGAAATTCTATGAACAGACTTACAATGACATAGTTGGTACTGATATTATGGTAAAGTACCATGATTATGGAACCCCTTCAAATGTCCTCATGTTAAATGAACTGGGTGCTCTCCCAACTGAGAACTTCAAGAAGACCAAGTTTGAATATGCTGATAAAATATCCGGTGAAGCAATAGCTGAATCAAGACTGGAACGAAAGATATCATGTGCAAGCTGTCCAATTGCATGTGTCCATTTGGCCGACATAAAAGACGAGTTCAAACCAGCACATGAACGAGGAAGACCCGAAGTTTTCAAAGAAAGTAAATTGACCCCATACAACTATGAGCCAATGTATGCATTAGGTTCTAACCTCCGTATAAGTGATTACGACGGATTACTTCATCTAATATCCATCTGCGAAGACTTAGGGCTAGATGCAATGACAGCTGGAAACGTTCTTGGCTGGGTCACAGAAGCCTTTGAAAATAAGATAATAACAGAAAAAGACACTCAGAAACTAAAACCGGCATGGGGCGATGTTGAAACATATGGTATTATACTAAAAAATATTGCAAAGGCGAAATCTCCATTTTATGTCACCCTGGCAAGAGGTATAGATGCCGCTGCTGAGAAATATGGCGGTAAAGACTTCGCAGTATCTTTAGGTGGAAACGGTCCTTCAGGATACATGACAGGATACGGAACGATAACTGGGACAGTAGTAGGTGCTAGGCATTCTCATCTTAGCAATGCTGGATACTCATATGACCAGACTAAACTCGGAAATCCATTCAATGCCGACGAAATAGCAGATTATTTAATAGAAAATGAAGATTGGCTCTACATAATGTACTCCTTAGGTATATGCTACTTTGCCAGAAAAGCATATTCAAAGGAAACTATCTCTAGAATACTCAAAGCATTAGACATGGATTACTCTCCGGAAGGCCTTATGGCTCTTGGTAAAGAAATTACGCATAATTTCCTGAAATACAAGGTTCAAGAAGGATTTGAGATGAGCAATGTAAGGATCCCCAAAAGACTCCTTGAACCTGAAACCCCTTGGGGAAAACTAGATCAAACGAAGATAAAACAAATAATCTCATCATATATTGATAAAAGGGAAAATGAAGGCATTAAACTAAAAACAGAAGATGCTGCATTAAAAGACCTCTTATCAATTTAACAGCTTTCAATTTTCACAGAATAATTTCTCTAAGGATATATATATATCAATAAAGGAGTTTAGATGCTAAAGACGAGAACTCTTGGCTATTTCATTCAACATAAAAGATAAACATTTGAAGTGGCTACTCATTTTACCAATTTTAATTCTATTAACAATATTTGCTATTATCCCCTACTTATGGACATTTGGCATAAGTTTCTATGATTATTCAGTTCAGGTATTTGGAAAAGCTCCTGAATTTGTCGGATTCCAAAATTATGAAAATATGATGACTCACCCAGACATCTGGCTTCGTTTCCAGAATACTGCCAAATTTGCTGTAACTGTTGTTTCAATTGAATTCATTTTAGGTCTAAGCCTTGCATTAGTTCTTTCCGAACGCTTTAGAGGCCATAGACTTGTATTGACAATCTGTGTCCTACCGATGCTGATAGCACCCGAAATTACGGCAATGATCTTTAAAGTGGTTATGTTTAGACCAGATATCGGATTTATCAATTATCTATTCGAGACACTGAGAATACCATTTGACGGATATGGAAAAGATGCCTTCGTGTCAATTGTGATGGTTGATGCTTGGACATGGACACCTTTTGTGATGCTTATGATAGTTGGTGGTTTATCGTCTGTTCCAAAATCAGTCCTTGAAGCAGCTGATATCGATGGTGCTGGTTGGTGGCCCCGATTTAGATATGTCATATTTCCTTACGCTAAACCCTTCTTGTTTCTAGCCCTTATTTTTAGGTTAGCAGATGCTTTGAGAACTTGGGAGGTAATTAGAGAGTGGTTGGACGTTCCTCCACCACTAGGCCCAAATCCCCTCGGAATAGATATGCTACCTTCATATCTGTACACCTTAGCTTTCCGAGCCTTCAAGACAAGCGAAATGACAACTACTGCAACAATAATGGTGATTATGTCTCTAGTGCTGGTGTACACATATCTTAGATACTTGTGGAGAATAGAGCAAAATGAGTAACTCCATTTTCAGAGCAAAGAATCTGAGATTTGTAATCATCGGATTCTGGTTAATCATAGTCTTATTCCCTTTATCTTGGATAGCTCTTACCTCCATCAAACCTACAGCGGATACTCTCTCAACTACTCCAGTCTTCTTTTTTAAACCAACCCTACAAAATTATTTGTTTGGCGCAGACATCGTAGATCCTCACACTAATGAACCAATATTCGCAGGGATAGCAAGTCAATTCCCCAGATATCTTGGAAATAGCATCTTGATTGCATTAATGAGTACTGCTATTGCATTAGCTGCAGGCCTAATGTGTGCCTACTCGTTATCTCGCTTTAAAATAATGGGTGGAACAGCTCTATTGGCCTATATGCTTACTCTCCACGCCGTTACTCCCATAGTTTTCACACCAGCACTTTTTGAAATCTTCCAACTACTTGGTCTTCACGATACTCATATAGGACTCTCTCTCATTTATGCAACATTTGCTCTACCCCTCACAGTGTGGATATTGAAGAACTTCCTAGACGGATTCCCTAAGACCTCCGAAGAAGCAGCCAAAGTAGATGGAGCTTCCACATTCGATGTACTGCTAAGGATAACCTTGCCTCAGATAAAGGTAGGATTGGCTGTATCTGCAGTCTTCGCTTTTGCGGTGGCTTGGAATGACTTCATCTTTACATTATCACTCACTGAGACCAATGCTGCCACATTCGTCTTTCTTGCAGACTTCTTTGATGATTTGCTTCGAGTTGGTGTGTTGACACCTGGACCCTTGGCATCTATGTCCATAATCCATATGATTCCATCTTTTGTATTTGCCTTTCTCGTCCAACGTTACTTGCTAATAGGCTTCTCGGCAGGAACAATTCGAAAGGAGATAAAATAGATGATTAAACGAGAATCACTTATCACAGATTTTAAGCGAATTAAGGTCAGGGTTGAGCAGCTGGGGCTGATATTATCACTTGCAGGTCTAGCTTCTATCTTACAACCAATTAATCTGTCACTCTACACATATGGTTTCTTTATACTGATATTAGGAGCTTCAGTCTACTTTCTTGGAAGCTCAATACCTGAAGAAGCTAAAAAGAGTAGAGCCGTAATTCAAATCGTGGCAATGTTTATAGTAATTATCATGGTAATCATTCTTTCAATATATACAGCGCCCCTGCTTATCCAATAAATAATAATTTAATAAGACCAATATTCAAAACATAAACGGCTTGGCTAGAACTCTACCCTACCTTCTCGTAGCAATAATAGGTATTTCCGCCATCCTTGGATGGTATCTCATAAGCCCCACTGAAGAGAAACCCTATAACTCAGAAGAAGTATCGTTCTCTACACCAGATGGAATAAAGATTAGCGCCACATGGTACTTCCCTAAAGAATTAGAAGCACCCTACAAAACCGTTATACTTTCACATCAATTCGATGGCGATAGATATGAATGGGATCCCTTCATAGGTGACTTCATCAAGCGAGGTTACGCAATACTGGCATATGATATACGTGGATTCGGAAAAAGTCAAGACGTACCTATATCGGAAGAATATTACGACACACTAATCGGTGACGTTGAAGGAGCTGTCACTTACCTGAATAGTAGAAATGATGTAATTATGGATAGGATTGGTATCGTTGGCGCTCAACTTGGAGGAACTATTGCTTATGCAGCTTCAGGATACATTGACGAAATTAAGGTTTCAGTAGCTATTTCGCCAGCAAACATCGGTTCTCTTATCGTCGGAGACGGAGTAGAGACTTTCACACCACACTCGATTCTATTTCAGTTTCTCGATACTGAACGCACGAGTGTACAACCTCTGATAGAAAAAACTGAAGAACCCAAGACCAGTCGCCTATATAGACCTGAAAGTCCAGCAGTTCGTGCCTCTGGCATCTCTCTACTCCATCGTGACCTGAGAGCTCTCACAGATCTGCTTCGCTATTTAGATGAGAACCTTTAGTTTAAGTGCTTATTCATTTAGATTTATAGAATGCTTTCCCCAGACTTGTTAAAAATATGAATTTTGCGTTTATTGAGTTTCAACCATATCTTATCACCGATTTTGATATCAGTTCCAGATGCTGTCTTAACATTGGCCACGTCGTGCAACCCAAATTTAAAGGCCTTGTAGGTTGGGAGTTTAACTATTACATTGATTTCTGAGCCGAGCGTCTCAATTACATAGACTTCTGATTCTATAGCATCTACACTCTTTTCCCGTGACAATACGATATCTTCAGGTCTAACTCCAAGGATAAGTTCATTTCCACTTCTCTCTTCACTAACTATATTATTCAGATCAGTAATATCTAGCTTGAAGAATCCTAAATCCAGAAACGTCTTCCCCTTTTTCTCAACATAACTGCAGTCTATGAGGTTTATCGCAGGTGAACCTAGAAAACTCGCAACAAATGTATTAATTGGTTTTTCGTATACTTCAGCTGGGGTACCTAGCTGCTGTAAAACTCCGCTCTTAAGAAGTGCTATCCTATCAGACATAATCATAGCTTCTGCCTGATCATGTGTTACATAGATTGTTGTTACCCCCAATCTTCTTTGAAGTGTCTTAATTTCTACTCGCATTTGTGTTCTAAGCTTTGGATCCAGAAAAGTTAATGGTTCATCCATCAAGAATACTTTAGGTTCTCGAACTATTGCTCTACCAAGGGCAACACGTTGCTGCTCACCTCCGCTAAGTTTTCCTGGTTTCCGGTCTAGTAGCTTATCTAATCCAAGCAGTTCAGTTGTATCTTTTACTTTACGCTTAATATCCTGTTCAGATACTTTTCGCATCTTTAATGGGAAAGCTAAGTTATCATATATCGTCATGTGGTTGTACAATGAATATCGCTGAAAGACCATTGCTATGTCCCTCTCTCGAATAGGTACTTCGAGAACAGATTTTCCATCAATTAAAATATCTCCATTACTAGGTACTTCTAATCCAGCTATTAGTCTAAGAAGAGTTGTTTTTCCGCAACCTGAAGGACCAAGTACAGTCAGAAACTCCTTATCCCGTATATCTAGACTAATGTTTTCAATAGCTCGAATATCCTTATAATGTTTGGCAAGTTTTTGAATTGAAACAGTAGCCATCTCTAAACAGTCACCGTATATATCACATAAACTTTGTCCTGAAAAATGTTTATGAAAATAGTTAAGTATCTAATGATTATTTATTACGCAAGATAGTGTTTGGTTAAATCTTCATTTCTCCTCGGTATAGGAATTGGTATTATCATAATTGCCTTAATTGGATACTATGTAACAACCGGAGGGTCAACGGATACAGATGATCTGTCTGACGATATAACGCCTATTACGATTAAACTGACAGAAACTCAAAATGAAAAGAAAGAGTGGGTTCCAAATGTAGTTTACGTGACAGTTGGAGATAAAATTGAACTTACAGTTGTAAATGGAGATGACGACGACGAACACAGACTTGCAATTCCTGATTTAGGTGTGGAAACCAATGACATACCTGGTGCAAATGAACGAGACATAGTAACATTCACAGTTAATGAAAAAGGATCATTCGTGTTTATAGAATCACTTGCCCCAGACTTTGAATCTGAATTATGCGAAAAGGAACAAGCAGGAGAACCACAAGGTGATGAAGAAGAGTTCTTGTGCGTACCACCAGGGAAACTTATTGTTGAAGAATAATTCTATCTATATCTTGTCTTTCTGTAGCGAAAGGATTATCTATCCACATAATCGAACTAACATTAACACTTGAATAACAGAAATCTAAAGATTGGAGTAGTTGTTATTACAATTGTAGCCGTAATTGCCGGCTACTACTTCTTGGCAAATCAACCCATAATTGTTCGATTGGTAACCAAGAATCCACCCGTTGAAGATGGTTTAATCCTTCCTCAAAACGAAAAGCGGAGCTGGGACCCGGCTAGTATCAAATTAACTGTCGATGTACCCGTTATACTCGTTGTAGTTAATAATGATGATATAGAATCACATCAATTCTCAATACCCGAATTGAATGTTGAAACCGAGCCTATCTCTCCATTTGAATCTGCCACCATAGAGTTCACACCCACAAAAACTGGTACATTCGTTTTCCTAGATCCACGCCTTGAGGAAACATACACATATGTCGATTATCGTGGAGAAACTGTGAACCAGATAGTCGATCACTCTATTGAATTGGGTGAACTCATAGTAACACCATAAAAATGAAGCAGTTTGATAATAAGTATACTTGTGACAAAAAATAGGAAGTGTTGAACAAATGGTCAAGATTAATCTGGATGGTGTCAGTAAACACTACAATGGTACAACAGCAGTTGATAAATTCAAACTCGAGGTAAACAATGAAGAATTCATGTCTATACTTGGTCCTTCAGGTTGCGGAAAAACAACTCTTCTTAGACTAATAGCTGGATTAGAATCTCTATCAGAGGGCAGAATCCTCTTTAGCGATAAGATAGTCAATGACGTGCCTCCCGGAGAAAGAAATGTGGCTATGGTTTTTCAAAGCTATGCTCTTTTTCCGCATATGAATGTTGCCAAAAACATAGGATTTCCACTTGATGTCCGAAAAAATCCTGAAGAGAAGACTACTGAAAGAGTTAAAGAAATTGCAGAGCTTTTACAATTGACTCATCTCTTAGATCGAAAACCAAAAGCGTTGAGTGGTGGTGAACAGCAACGTGTTGCCCTTGGTAGAGCAATTGTGAGAAAACCTGATGTATTGCTTATGGATGAACCTCTATCGAATGTGGATGCTAAAACTCGAGCATATCTACGGGCTGAATTGAAGGAACTTCAGAGAAATATTAAAACTACGCTTCTTTATGTGACACATGATCAGACTGAAGCTATGACAATGTCACATAGAATCGCACTTATGAAACAGGGAAAGTTGGTTCAAACAGGTACCCCTGAAGAGATTTATGAAAATCCTAAGGATGTATGGGCTGCAAGTTTTGTAGGAAGTCTCCCTATGAACTTCTTCGAATGCAAGATTATTGATAAACAAGGGATTTGTGCTATAGAATCATCTTGTTTTGCTCCACAATCACCAACAAAAATCATGAAGTTGTTAAATGACCAAAAGGATGGAGCCCAATGTACTTTAGGGGTTCGACCTGAAGATATTGAAATAAGTAAATCACGAAAAACAAACCTCACTTGTGAAGCTGATGTTCATCTTCTGGAGCCTATGGGTGATAGTCTACTAGTTACATTGAAAGTTGCGGATACAATAATGAGATCCAAAATGAAACCTGGGTTCAAAGTTGATGTAGGTGAACGCGTGTATGTCATATTTGATTGGGATCGAATCCATCTATTCTTAGGTAAGAGCAATCCTAAATCAATTAGAGAGAACATCGTTTAACATCCAACTTTCCTGCAACCTAAATGAATGATGTCTTTGATATATCTATAAATATTTCAATTTTATATAATAATATGGAAGAGAAATCATATGTGTGAGTTTAAAGTTTACTTAAAAAAAGAAGGTCATGAAGAAACTGTTGCTGAAGATATATTATACGCCAAAAAAACTGATGGTAAAATAATCCTCAAACCAATTCTTGGCAACCAAGTTACCGTGGATAATGCAGAAATCATAGAAGTAGATGTGGAAGCTGAAAGATTAATCCTTTCACCCATTTAATCATCAACACTAAAAACTTAATCATGAAGGAGAAATATCAAAAATGACTTTTAGTATAGCAATATCCGGGAAAGGAGGTACAGGAAAAACTACGGTGTCAGCTTTGCTTGTGCATCTTTTAAA
>Ga0187833_10004511_pt1 | contig 13584 bp, 14 predicted proteins | sample ETNtaG_37_FD_167968 | JGI IMG/M metagenome (GOLD analysis project Ga0187833, IMG submission 167968) | Marine microbial and viral communities from oxygen minimum zone, Eastern Pacific Ocean - ETNP2014_SV_400_PacBio MetaG (Illumina Assembly) | ecosystem: Environmental > Aquatic > Marine > Hypoxic... | reverse complement strand
AATCAGGGCAAAGGCAGGAAATACTGTTCCGGCAAATGGTTTATGCCTTTTAAGGGTTAAATATTGACGTAGAGTTTTAACTTGCTAATCAAGAATGACATTTGTTAGAATCAAAAATCAGTAAAAATATGGAATTTTAATGCAGATACAGAGGGATAATAATGACGACAAATATTCAGGACTTTTCTGAGATAGACTTAAGGGTTGCAGAGATAAAGGCGGTTGAAGAACACCCGGATGCGGACAAACTGCTGGTATTAAAGATTGATGCTGGTGATGGTGAAAAACAACTGGTGGCAGGCATAAAGAACCATTACAGTACAGAAGAACTTGTTGGCAGGAAAATCATTGTTGTTAATAATCTTGCACCGGCGGTTTTAAGGGGTGTGGAAAGTCAGGGTATGCTCCTTGCTGCAAGGGATGGTGATAAAGTTGTCCTGCTTACTACAGAGAAAGATGTAGAGCCCGGCTCCAGGGTACAGTAAATCACTAACGAATTAATCTATTATTTCGTATAAAACATTATGGAAAGACTCCACAAAATTCTGGCAGAAGCAGGGCTTGGTTCCAGGCGTAAATGTGAAAGCCTGATAACATCCGGACGTGTATCAGTTAATGGTAAACGTATTACGAAGATGGGCCAGGTGGCAGACTCAACTAAAGACAGTATTTACTGTGATGGAGAGCCAATAAAAAGGCAGAAGAAGATTTATTATCTTCTCAATAAACCCAGAGGGTTTGTATGCACAAATGTTGAAAATTCTAAGGCTCCCAGGGCCATAGATTTGTTGAGTAATATAGAACAAAGAATATATACTGTGGGCAGGTTGGATAAAGAGAGTGAGGGGCTTATCATAATAACTAATGATGGCGAATTGGCAAACCTGCTTTCTCATCCAAGGTATGGGATAGAGAAAACATACCTGGTAGAGGTTAAAGGAAGGGTAACTGATGAAACAATACGTGCTCTTAAAAGGGGTGTCTGGATTTCTGAGGGCAAGGCATTACCGGCCAGGGTTAAGGTTTTACATAGAAAATTTAAATACAGTGTCTTGGAGATAACACTCCGAGAAGGTAAAAATAGAGAAATCAGACGTATACTTGCAAAGATAGATCATCCGGTAGTCTCATTGAGAAGAATTAAAATCGGGCCTCTGAAAGTGAGTCAAAATCTGAAGGTTGGAAAATACAGGTCTCTTAATAAGGTAGAGGTTGAGAGTTTATACTCACTGGCTGTTCCTGTTAATACATTTAAGAAAAGAAAGATGGAGAAGGTATAAATGACTCAGTTAAAGCAGGCAAGGTTAAATAAGATTACACCTGAAATGGAGCAGGTTGCACAGCTTGAAGACTGCGATGTTGAAACGTTAAGGTCGAATATAGCTGATGGAAAGGTAGTGATTCCACGCAATCTGAAGCATTCGTTAAAGAAAATCTGTGGTATCGGCAAAGGTCTCAGGACTAAGGTTAATGCAAACATTGGTACGTCAGCTGACTATCATGGTGTGGAAGAAGAGTTGAAAAAACTGCGTGCTGCAGAAGATGCGCAGGCAGACACCGTGATGGATCTCAGTACAGGTGGAGATCTTCGTGAAATCAGGCTGGAGATAATGGAAAACTGTTCAATTACCATTGGCAGTGTGCCAATATATGAAGCTGCAGTTGATGCCGTTAAGCAAAAACATTCCGTCAGAGATATGACAGCAGTAAGTATGATTGACGCGATAAAGCGTCATTGCGAGGATGGGATAGATTATATTACGGTTCACTGCGGTGCGACGCGGGGTGTTTTAAAACATCTGGTAGATGACAAAAGAATCTGTGGAGTTGTAAGCAGGGGAGGTTCTTTTCTTGTAGATTGGATGTCTTTCCACAAAAAAGAAAATCCTCTTTATGAACAGTTTGATGAAATATTATCAATTGCACATGAGTATGATGTGATCCTGAGCCTGGGAGATGCATTGAGGCCGGGAGCTTTGGCGGATGCATTTGACAGGGCGCAGGTATATGAACTAAACGTATTGGCTGAGCTTACTCAAAGGGCGTGGGATGCGGATGTACAGGTAATAGTAGAAGGTCCCGGGCATGTTCCGCTTAATCAGATCCAGTCACAAATCCAGCTGCAAAAAGAGCTTTGTAAAGGAGCCCCTTTCTATGTTCTTGGTCCCATTGTGACAGATATTGCACCGGGATACGATCACATAACGTCTGCAATAGGTGGTGCTATAGCAGCATCTGCTGGAGCCGATTTCCTGTGTTATGTTACACCTACTGAACACCTGGGCCTGCCACAACCTGATGATGTGCATGATGGTGTTATTGCGACAAGGATCGCGGCACATGCTGCCGATATTGCCAAGGGTATAAAATCGGCGTGGGATTGGGACAGGACTATGTCTCAGCTCAGGCGAAAGCGCGATTGGGAAGGGCAATTCTCAACATGTATTGATCCGGCGCATGCAAGAAAAATCAGAGAGAAGGGTACGCCTCAGAATGTAGACGTGTGCTCAATGTGTGCTGAGTTTTGTGTGTTTAAAGTGGCAGATGAAAGTAATAATAATTAAACATATTGACATAGAGGGGCCGGGCACAATCGGTGATTTTCTGGATGTTAACGACATCCCTTACCAGATAATCGACGTCTTCGATGGCCAACCATTACCAACTTCCCTTTCTGGCATCTCTGCTGTTATTGTACTTGGAGGGCCGATGAATGTATATGAAGAGGATAAATACCCTTTTCTCAAACAGGAAGATGCATTTCTGAAAAAGGTTATAATAGAAGAGGTACCGACAGTAGGTTTTTGCCTTGGCGCTCAATTAATTGCAAAGGCAAAAGGGGCAATTGTAAAGAAGGCCCCTCAAAAAGAGATAGGTTGGTTTAAAATAACGTTGAGCGCGAATAGCCCTAGCGATCTATTATTTCGGGGTTTTTGGGAAGAGGTTGACGTCTTTCAGTGGCATGGTGATACGTTCGAGATTCCAAATGAAGCTGTTAAACTTGCATCATCAGAACTTTGCTCAAATCAAGCGTTCAGGATCGGCAGCAATATTTATGGCCTGCAGTTTCATGTTGAAGTCACTGATGAAATGATTTATCAATGGATAGATGCCTATAGAGATGAGGTGGATTCTTTAAAGGGTATAGTGGATCCTGACCAGATTATTTCTGATACAAAGGCAAAATCTGAGGATTACAAGGCACAGGCAAAACAATTCTGCACAAACTTCTTTAAGCTGATTTAGGAATTAAGGAATTAACCCCCTAATACCTGAATTCCTGCCTGTCCACCGGCCTGCCCGCCAGTTTGTTAGGTGGGTCTGTCAGGCGGGAATCCCTAAATCTGAAATATTCCATTCTGTTATTATAATCCAAGATGCCAGAAATTACCCGGCTTGTTCCCAAAGAAAAAAAGGGCCTTATAGTGGTCATTACCGGTAACGGTAAGGGGAAAACTACCTCTGCTCTCGGTATCGCCGTCAGGGCTTGCGGCCACGATATGAGGGTTTCCATAATTCAATTTATGAAGGGAGATCTCTATGCCGGTGAGTGGGACGGTATAAAGAAGATGGATTGTAAAGTGGAATTAATTCCTACTGGCAAAGGATTTTGTGGTATACAGGGGAATCCTTATCCGCATGAAGAGCACAGAAAGAATGCTCAGGATGCTATTCAACTTGCTTGTCAGAAGATGGAATCAGGCCAGTTTGACATACTTATACTGGATGAGATAAACAACGCCCTCAAGCTTAGTTTGGTAGATTTGGAACAAGTCCTGGAGATCATTCAACGTAAACCACCCCTCATGCATCTGGTACTGACAGGGCGTGATGCACATCCTGAAATAATTGAATCAGCGGATACGGTGAGTGAAATTAATGAAATTAAACATGCCTACAGAAAGGAAATTGAACCCCAGCCGGGGATTGATTACTGAAATAGAATGAAACTGTACCCAAAGGGTTTTTGGGTAATAAACCATTTTCCCCCTTAATTTTAAATTTTTCATATCTACTATAAGCTAGGATGTTTTGGTTGTTTTTCGAACGATAGCATACAGGAGGTTTATTCGTGGAATCAATGCGAAAGTCAGTGTTGAAATGTTTGGATGAATTTTCTTCTGATGATGATAAACTTATCTCGGAGCTTAACTGCATTATAGAAGAAAGAGGTAGTGATGCGTATCAAGTCATTTTCAGTGTATTAACACATCTCAATTTAACAGCTGATAAAGCTGAAGATTACTGGAAGCAAGTTGTCTCTCATCGCAATAGTATGAGTAAAGCTTTGGGTAGGAATGTTAATTTTAGAACGGCGATATGTGACTACTTTTGTTCAATCAGTAAAGATATGACGAATCCCATAGTGATTGAGATTCGCGTTCTTGAGGAAGCGCTATTTTCTTTAAAATACGACAGTCTTACAGGTCTTTATACACGGCGTACTTTTGATGATATGTTTTTGCGGGAAACAGATCGCGCTACTCGTTATGGGCTGGAACTGTCTGTTTTGTTTTTTGACCTTGATAATTTTAAAGAGATAAATGACAACTTTGGGCATTTGGCCGGTGATGAGACATTGAAGCATGTAGCCCGGATAATTATGAGTGAATTAAGAACTATAGATATTGCTGCTCGATATGGAGGCGAAGAGATTATGGTTGTATTGCCGGAAACAGGAAAAATTGAAGCTTATGTGGTAGGAGAAAGAATTCGTGAGAGGGTGGAAAATACAAAACTTGACTATAAAGACCAAAACATCAGTTTGACTATTAGTGGGGGGCTAGCATCCTTTCCTATAGATGCTACTGATACAGAAAATTTAATTAAAAATTCTGATATTGCTGTTTATAAAGCCAAAGAATCAGGTAAAAACAATATTGTAATCTTCTCTGAACACAAACGACGTTACATTCGAGTAGACTTTATTGCGGATATTCAGGTTCAGGCAGTTGAGCCCAATAATAAGATAGGTACTTTGGACACAACCAGCAAAAACTTGAGTTCCGGGGGAATTCTTTTCGAAAGTAAATATCCGATTGATATAGATACTAAAGTACAACTCCGGATACCAACCGGTACTGCTGCTGAGCCATTAGTGGTTGTAGGGGATGTTGTTCGTATTGAAAAATCTAATGCCAGCAAATATGATATAGGAGTATCGTTTCTTGGAGTAGATTATGCATCAAGGAATATACTTTCAAGATGTATTAGAAAATGTATCGAAGAGAAAGAATAACAACTCAGTACATGGTATATGCCCGGCCCTGATCTAAAATTGCCGGTCAATCCGAGGAGGTAGGAACCGAAAGATTTCCTCTGCTGATTTAAAAAATATTTACTGCTGCGTTTCACATAACACTTCAAGTTAACCTCATTAACTATACAATATTTGAATTGCCATAATAAGATTTTGGTATAATAGGAAAAGATGAATAATTCTTCTGTTACTGATACATATAAGGATGAAGGGCTGTTTTGCCGCGATTTACCCTCAAAGCCTCTTCCTCATGTCGGCACAATCTTAGTTACCGGCGCTTCAGGGCATGTGGGAGGTAGGTTAATTCCCGAATTATTGGCAAGAGGATATAAGGTGAGGGTAATGGTAAGGGGAAGAAAAATTGCCTATAAAAGTAGATGGACAGGGGTTGAAATAGTTATTGCTGATGCCTTGAATGAAGAACATCTGAAAACTGCTCTTGACGGAATCGATACAGCTTATTACTTAATACATTCCATGCGTCTGGGATCTAAAAGTTTTGAAGTAGCAGATATCAGGGCATCTGCTAACTTTAGAAAGGTTGCAGATGAAAAACACGTTAAAAGAATCATTTATATGGGAGGCCTTGGAGATATTAGAAGTTCCCTTTCATCTCATCTTTGTAATCGCATTGAGGTGGCCAGAGAATTAAAAAAAGGGAATACACCAGTAACCGTTCTCCGTGCAGCGGTTATTGTAGGTAAAGGGAGTGCTTCTTATGAGATTATGCAATATCTTGTGAAAAGACTGCTTGTTATACCCTTTCCCCGTCAGGCAAGAAATAAATGCCAACCTGTGGCGATTAGTGATGTAATCAAATATCTTGTCGGCGTACTGGAAGTTCCTGAAACTGCAGGGAAAGATTTTGATATTGGGGGGAGAGACGTTTTGACCTATAAGGAGTTACTTAAGGTTCTTGCCGGCCTTCTTGATAAAAGGACAATTTTTATTCCGTTTCCTTTTTTTAATATCGGGCTTTATACATATTTGGCAAGTTTGCTTACGCCGATACCAAACTCAATAACAAGATGTTTGGTAGAAGGGCTGAAGAATGAGGCTATCTGCCATGATGAATCCATCAAGAAATATTTCCCGTTTGAACCAATGTCATATAAAGAGGCAGTATTGAGGACAATACCTCCTGAAAAGCAGGATAATGCTCCCCGCTGAAAAGTATTAATAAGCAATTATAATCATTGACATTATGACATGCTGTATTTAATATATTCATGTGAATCTCACACATCCGGTGATTGAAATAAATGTATTGAGTATTCTAAAGATGGAAGAAGCTGTTTATAGCAGATAATTAATATTTGAATCAGGAAGAAACTTAATCTTAAATACATTTAAAGGTAATATTTTAACTCAAAAGCAGGAGGTTAAATATGCCGTATGATAAGGAATTGGATGAATGTGTGTTCACAGAGTCCTGGGAAAATGATGCTGAACGAATGACTGCAAGTATTTATTCCTACAATAAGGGGACAAAGAAACTGCAGCTCACCAGGGAGAACAAAAACAGTCAGGGTGGTTACAGGTTTGCCAAGTTGGGAAGATTGACCAAAGAAGAGATAGAAGCTCTTCTCCCATTAATCAAAGAAGCGTGCGGCCATATGGATTAGGGTAATCTGTGTAACCTTATATTTTTTCTTCTGTCAGAGGTAATATTGTCTTTGAGATAATGTATCTGTTGTTAGCTATCAAACGGTAGACTGCATACGAAAACAGGCGGATTACGGGTATTTTAAATAAAAAAGCCAGCCATCTGAAATATCTCAGCCGTATAAGGATTTCCGGTAGTGACTTGTCACCTGTAAGGATTTGCCCATCAGGAAGAACCAAGTGTAACTCCTCCAGACATGCCTTCTCACTTAAACCCGGAAATAGACTCATACGTTTCTTAGACTGGCAAGGGATAATCTCGAATGCGTCGCTCCCAATTGCATGCAACTTAAGCCATCTCATACAACCACAGCATAAGCTACATTCTTCATCATATATTAATACAGCCGTGTCTGCCATAACTGCATTTTGAAAAAAGAAAAGATATTTTGCTTTTCAGTTTAACTATTCAAGGTATTATAATATCCATATAATATTTAGTATAGATAAAATGAGAATAAAAGAAATATCAAAGAGAAAATCTATGAATGCAAATCAACCTAAAGTATTTATCAAGACCTATGGATGCCAGATGAATAAGCTGGATTCAGAGTTGTCGATAGGTTCACTTGCGAAGAGCGGTTACGCTTTTGCCGAAGATGAGAAGGATGCGGACGTTATCCTTCTGAATACCTGCAGTGTACGCGACAAGGCAGAACACAAGGTGTATTCCCAACTCGGCAGTTTAAGAGATCAGAAGGAAAAGAACCCGGAACTGATTCTTGGCGTCCTTGGCTGTATGGCACAAAATGAGGGAGACAGAATATTCAAACGGATGCCTCACGTTAATCTTGTCTGCGGTACGAGGATGTTTTCTAAACTTCCTGAGTTACTCGAAGAAATTAATGGAACCAATAAACGCATCATTGCTGTTGATGAAGATGGTGAAGTAAGTTTTGAACGGCTGGTTACTCAGAGACAAAATCGATACAATGCCTTTGTATCCGTCATGAGGGGTTGTGATAATTACTGTTCTTACTGCATTGTGCCGTATGTCAGGGGCCGTGAATTCAGCAGGCCTGTTACTGATATCACAGATGAGGTTAAGAGACTTGCGGATGATGGTTGTAAAGAGGTTACGCTATTGGGTCAAAATGTAAACTCTTACGGGAAGGGTCTGAATGGGAAAGTTACTTTAGCCACCCTGCTGAGAAGACTGGATCCAATTGAAGGTATAGAAAGAATCCGCTTTGTTACCTCCCATCCGAGGGATATGACTAAAGAGATAATAGAGGCTGTTGGAGAATTGCCCGGGGTTTGTGAGTATCTACATATGCCGGCACAGTCAGGTTCAGATAAAATATTGAAAAGAATGAAACGGCAATATACATCCGCATACTATAGAGAGCTTGTTGAGATGGCCAGGTCTTTAGTGCCTGATATTAAGATTGCCAGTGACTTTATTGTGGGTTTTCCCGGTGAGACAGAAGGGGATTTTGAAGATACGGTGAAGTTGTTGAACGATGTACGTTGCCAGAATAGTTTTATATTCAAATACTCACTACGAACCGGAACTGCAGCAGCAGAATTTCCTGATGATGTGCAGGAAGAAACAAAGAAAGGAAGAAATCATATACTGTTGGACTTGCATAAAAAGATAAGTACTGAAGAAAACAGGAAAATAGTTGGGAAATCTGTTGAGGTCCTGGTGGAAGGGACGAGTAAATCTGATGCAGGCAGATTAAGCGGGAGGACAAGGCAAAATCAGATTGTTGCCTTTGATTTGCCGGAAGGAAACAATCAAGCTGACGTATCTTCTTTACTGTCCGGTAAGCTTGTTAATATTGATATTGTGGATTCAACAGATTTAACACTTTTCGGTGACTTAAGAGAAATCGCCCTCGATAAAATGACTCATTAATTTATATCCCTTTTTCACCTTCAAGCCGGTTTTTTTCGCATTTGATTCTGAGAAAGAAAGTTTACTTTCTTTCTCAGAATCTGTGCTGTAAATGATAAAGGGTACAGGTTCTGAAGTGTGAGTCTTTTTACTAATCGGTGTATAATGATCGGGAAGTATAAGCATACGGAATTCCTCATACTTTTGTAGTACATTGAAAACCGGACCGATGATTTTCCTGTCGATATTTTCAATAGCCCGAATCTTTTCATGTATATTCCCCTCATGGCCTGCTTCATCCGGAGCCTCTATATGTATTAAAACCAGATCATGTGATTCTATTGCTTTAATTGCACATCGTGCCTTAGAACCATAATCGGTGTCTATGTATGCAGTCGCGCCGGGCACGTTTATGATGTCCCAGCCAAGATAAGTCGCAAGGCCCTTTAATAAATCCACACCTGTTATGACTGCACCTGAGATTCCATATAACTTCTTAAAGGGTTCTATAGAAGGGCGTTGTCCCTGTCCCCACAGCCAGATCATATTAGCCGGGTTGTCACCAAGGTCTATCCTTACTTTGTTTACGTCATGATCCACAAGTAAAGGATATGAACTCTTCATTAAATCTAATAATATTTCACTACCGTTTCCTTTTGGTAAATATTTTTCTATTGATTTGCCGATTATGTCATGAGGGGGAGTGCAAACAGCCTCTATCCGGTTGTCTCCTTTATAAACCATTATGTTTCGATAGCTCGTACCGGCATGGAAGCTGATGTTGTTATTTCCCAGGCCTTCATTTAATAATCTGATGACCAGTTCTGCCTCATTATCGGATATATGGCCGGCAGTAAAGTCTTCCAGTATACCATCATTTATTGTGATTAAATTACAGCGAACGGCCCAGTCCTGTTTTCCCAGCTCGATACCTAAACTGGCAGATTCGAGTGGTGCACGGCCTGTATAGTAAACTGCCGGGTCGTAACCTAAAACTGAAAGGATGGCAATATCACTTCCCGGTTTGAATTTCTTTGGTATGGTGTTTACGAGTCCAAGTACTCCACTGGATGCTATATTATCCAAGTTAGGTGTTCTTGCCGCTTCCAGTGGTGTTCTGTTGCTGAGTTTCTCCAGTTTATAATCGGCCATTCCATCAGGAATGATGATGCAATATTTCATGTTTGTAAAAAAAGTCAAAAATTTAATATAACAGACCCACATGATTATATCAATATAATTTGAATGTAAATGTTGCGAAGGGCACTACTTGTCATAACTTTCCAGGGGTTTTTTCTTGTTATGTCAGACCCTCTTTGATAATATCATAAAGCAATTACCAGCAAACAAGTTAACGTAGAGTAATGATAAGTTTAAAAAACAAAGACATAATTTCCATCCTGGACGTTACAAAAGAAGAAATATTATACATTCTTGATATATCAAAGAGGATGGAAGAAGAAGGTAGTTCTGAAATTTTAAAGGGGAAGGTGCTTGCAAATCTTTTCTTTGAACCTTCAACTCGCACTAGATTGAGTTTTGAAACGGCAATGAAACGGCTTGGTGGACAGGTTGTCGGGTTTGATGAACTGGGTACAACGTCTACCGTAAAGGGAGAATCATTAAGGGACTCCGTTAAGATTATTGAGGGTTATTGTGATATTATTGTTTTAAGGCATTTCCTTGAAGGTGCTTCCAGGCTTACGGCTGATTCCGTAAGCATACCGGTTATTAATGCCGGTGATGGGGCAAGTCAGCATCCAACTCAGACCTTTGTAGACCTTTATACTATAAAAAAGGTGAAAGGTGGACTTGAGAACCTGTCAATCGGGTTTTTGGGAGATTTAAAATATGGCAGGACCTCACACTCACTGGCATATGCCATGTCCAATTTTGGTGCCGAGATGTACTTTATTTCACCACCAAGTCTCAGGATTCCTAAAGATTATCTGGAGGAGCTGGAATCAAGAAATGTCACATATCATGAGGTGGAGTCTCTAAACGAAGTAAGCAGTAAACTTGATATTCTTTATTGTACGAGGATACAGAAGGAGCGGTTTTCAGACCCGGTAGAGTATGAAAAAGTAAGAGGTGTTTATAAACTCAGTAAATCCGTTATGGATGAGTTAAGTGTTAAGGATGATCTTAAGATACTCCATCCCCTGCCACGTGTAGATGAGATGGATGAAAGCCTGGACGCTACAAGCTATGCGGTGTATTTTCAGCAGGCTCACAGTGGTATTCCGGTAAGAGAAACACTTTTAGCCACGGTATTGGGTGCCATACAATGAAAAAATTTGAAGTTTCAGCAATTAAAGAAGGTACGGTTATCGACCAGATTGCGAGTGGAAGCACATTCAAAGTTGCCAATATATTGAACATACAGGATATAGATCAGGTAGTACTGATCGGGTATAATTTGTCGAGTAAGAAGTTGGGCAGTAAAGGTATCATAAAGATTGGAGGCAAGCTCCTTACTCAGGAGGAAGTAAATAAGATTTCATTAATTGCTCCGGATGCGACTGTTAATATTATCAAGGATTCTGAAGTTGTAGAAAAGTTTAAAGTTGCTATACCTGATTCTATAGAAGAATTCCTGAAATGTTTTAATCCGAATTGTGTCAGCAATCATCAGAATATACAAAGCAGATTTCACGTAATAAATAAAAATCCGATAAGGATAAGGTGTCACTATTGCGAACGCCATATGGGCGAGGATGATTTAGAGTTAGTTTAAACTAGATTGAGCGATTTTATATTGTATATTATTGTAGCCGCAGGCTTTAGCCTGCGTTTCTCATCATTTGATGGGTATATGAAGATTTCTCGTAAATTACGCAACACAAAGGATGTGGCTACCCGACCGAACGCACCGTTCGGTACGGGCGGACACAAACCGCTCAATTTGGGTTTAAATGTTTAATCCGGATTACCCGGAGAAAGATTAAGAATTAAATATGGCTTGAGAATGGAGGGGAATATGACAGATACAATTATTGATAAAAAACTAAAGCAGGACATTTATCAGAAGAATTTGATAAGAAGCGAGATTGAGAAGCGTTTGGAATCTGTCACTCGATGGAAAGATAAGCTTATTAATTTGAAAAGTTTTAAAGGGCAGAGGAAATATACTGATTCAATTAAGCGCTATATTTCTGAGATTGAAAAACTTCGCGCAGGTCTTAACAAGATGAATGAAGATGTGGACAAACATATACGTGAGGTGGGAAAGTTTTCAGATTCTGAAGTAAAGGAGTTTAGCTCGCAATTAGAGCAGAGGATTAGTGATATTGAAGCCGGCAATGAAACAGAGGAAAAGGGTGCGTCTAAAAACAAGGATATTGAGGAGATTAGGAATGCACGGGCAAAGCTTGCTGAGCTGAAAGGAAAGGGTGACGTGCAGGAGAAAATAGATAAGGCAAGCGGGAAGAAAAGTGAGGATATTGAAGAGGTAGAGCGGGTTACAGGGAAAATAGTTAAACTGAATAAACATTTGGAAAATATTGGTGGAGGCACTGAATCAGGAGATCAGGAAGAACTCTTTTATACTCAGGAACTTAAACGTATCGCACGTGAAAAAGCTATTTATGGATAGCAGGATGTAGCAGTAGGGAGAAACACCCGGGAGAAACGGCAAAGAAACTTATGTGTAGGGGCGCACCCGCCTGTACCTATTCGGGCAGGTTGCCATATGCCCTTTTACAATACGAGAATTGCAGGGCTCGTTTCCCAAACGAGCCTCATAATAAGGACAATCTTTGTGCCTGCCAGGTGAAACAGTACTTAATTTCACTGGGGTCTTTGTGTGATTATTGTTTATGATTTAGGAAATGGGCGGAGAGGGAGTCGAACCCTCACCCCCTTGCGAGGAAGGGATTTTAAGTCCCTCGTGTCTGCCATTCCACCACCCGCCCATTAATTCACAAAGAAATGGAGGCGGCACAGGGATTCGAACCCTGGATAACGGATTTGCAATCCGCTGCCTTAGTCCACTTGGCCATGCCGCCTCAAACCAATTATATTCTGGAGTATCTATAAATGCTATCGGTATGATTACCCGCATGGTTGACCTGAAGGACAAATCCATTCGAAATGTTATAGAATTTTCAGATACGTTATAAACAAGGGCAAGATTATATAAAAATCGTTTTTGAAGTGTCAAGTATATTCCAAATAACCGGCCTGGTCCTGGAAGCCACACAAACTTTAGGCAATTTTTTTGCCTACCAACAGGCAGGAGTTCACTTAAGACACTTCAAACTTGTTTGCAAGTGGATTGTTTCTGGAATTTCCCCGCCTGCCCACCAGCTTGTTAGGCGGGGACAATAATACCTATTCAGATATAGACAACTGCTACCACACCGGGTTTTGAGACAAGAGATATTATTCTTAAGGGAAAGGGTTCTGTTGCCAGGAATGACATAAAAGAAGTCACCAGACATGGTAACAGATTGGGAGTAGCCATGGAATTCAAGGAAAAACTTGATCTTAAGATGGTCTAGTCTCTAGGGATTGCTGTAATACCAGTTTGGTAAAGTTCAAATAACGTTCATACCATTTCTTTAAGCATGAATGTTTGTACAACCATTCCTATTGTGTTTGAATCAACTGGCTTTCAATCAATCTAATCATTTCCTTAGACTGGGATGATTCGTTAAATCTTTCCGAGATTGCTAAAGAGTTATTGAATTCGTTTAAGGCGTTGTTGAGATCACTGTTTTTATAATGTGCCATTCCTAGATGGTATCTTATTGTTGGTGAATTTGGCCTTAATTCGACTGAAGATTTCAGGTTCTCTATAGCTTTTTCGAAATTGCCC
>Ga0187833_10004510_pt1 | contig 13586 bp, 16 predicted proteins | sample ETNtaG_37_FD_167968 | JGI IMG/M metagenome (GOLD analysis project Ga0187833, IMG submission 167968) | Marine microbial and viral communities from oxygen minimum zone, Eastern Pacific Ocean - ETNP2014_SV_400_PacBio MetaG (Illumina Assembly) | ecosystem: Environmental > Aquatic > Marine > Hypoxic... | reverse complement strand
CTATCTTATCAAGGTCTTTCTCTTTAGCTCCGCCTAGTGTGACTATGTTTCTAGCTTTTTCAAGTGCATCTTCCATTGATGCAGCTAGTCCAGAATTTTTGAGAGTTTCAGCAAGTTGCTGAATTTTTTCTTTAATTTCCATGAATTCACCCCTCAATAGTGCAAATTGTAATTATTATATATAAATGTTGTTGAAAAACCAGTATTTCAGAGAGTAGTAGTGAATTTGTTACCTAACACCTGAAACAGCCTTTTATCATCATTCTTTACTGTAGAATTAAGCACTTTACCAATAAATATTACATGATCTCCTGTCTCAACTTCGTTTATGACTTCGCATTCAATGTAAGCTGTTGCTTCTTTCAACCTGCTGCAGTCAATACTATCACATTCTTCTTTATTTAATCCAGTTTGTTTGAACTTATCAACATGCTCTCCTGAGTGTGTTCCACAGAACAATGCTTTTTCTTCCAAAGAATGTGATATAAAGTTAATTGCGAATACATTGCTTTTCTTTATTAGTTTATACGAGAATCTTTTCTTTCCAATACATATAGCATAGAGATCAGGATTATGTGAACATGGCATGTGCCATGTGAGTGTAATTATGTCATCCTTAGTGGTCTCTTTACCAAGTATATCTGTTATAGCTCTTGATGTTACAAGAATCACTTGTCTTGGGTTAGTTATTTCAGACATTTTCTTTTACCAGCTCAGTTACTCTCTTTTTTAACTTTGATTCAACGCTCTGGTTGATGTAAAGAGTGGCAAGCGCATAATTACTACAATAATCCTCTTTTGGCAATTCTGATACCACTGGTATGTTTGCTCTTATAGAATCAAAAATACCGCTTTTAGTTACATTACCTGTTGGTGATTTAAGGTGTATTGCATGCGAACCACAGAGATATTGTGTTCCGTCAGGTGCAATCGATGCCTGTGTAGGTGCAACATAACATTTGGGTGATAGTGCTAATTTTGAATAAATTCCTTGCGCTGACATTTCTACATAAGCATCAATCCCTCCTTTATGTTCGACTCGCTCAAACGGGCTTGAGAAAAATCCAAATAAAGTTATCCGACTTTCTTCAGATATTCCAATATTATCCTGATATTCTGTCCATTTTTGTTTTGCATCCTGCCATATACCTGAATAGAATCCTCTGAACTCGTCTTCACTTAGCCTTAGATTTTTATTATCCTCTCCTCCCATTGGAATTACATGTGTCATCAGATCTTGTATCAAAGGATTTGCTTTGCTCTTGACCCTTTTTCTTTTATCAAGTATGAACTCCAACAAGTCAGGGAATTGTTTGTAGTTTAAGTTAGTCAACACACAGTTTGTGTGCACAACAGGGTACTCAACACCAACTAAATCCCTTGCAATCTGAAGATTATATATTCCTCTTATTATTTTATCATATCGGTCTGCGTTATAGATTATGTTTTGTGTCTCTCTTATCGGGCTGTCTAATGAGATATGTAATTTTCCTAAACCTGATTTAATGAGTTTTAATGCAACTTCAGGTGTTAACATTGTAGCATTCGTGTTTACATTTACGCCTGCGCCATGTTCTGTTGCATACCTTATCAAACCATCGTCACCATATAGTTTATCTGCGAGTAATAATGGTTCTCCTCCTGTGAAATATACATAGGGTCCTTCTTCACCTGAGTTTGAAGTTACTTCTTTTAATATGCTCTTCCATATATCCATATCTCCTAGAGAATCAATAAGTGCCTGGTTACAGTAGATGCACCTGTTTGGATCAAAATTACAATTAGTGCTTAAATTTATTCCAAAGAAAGAAAGTTTAGGATCTTTTCCATCAAAATTGTCTGGCCATGTGGATATGACGTCAAAAAGATATTCTTCATCAATATTGCCTTGCGCTACTAATCCCTTTACTTTATCTTCATTGAACTCAAGCAACTGGCTGATGACAGTAGTAACATAGTCTCTTGTTGGGTTTGGCTCAATCCTTCCTTGCTTTACTTCTTCAACTAAACCACTATCAATAGTCCTTTGCCATCTATCACTTGCAACAAGCTCTTCTAGCTCTGCTTCATGTTCAGGACTATAATCTTGAAAAATACCCATCTTTATTTAATTAAATATTGTTGTGATATATAAAAAACTTATTTTTTGTTTAAGAAGTAAATAATATCTTTATCTTCTTTAATTATCTTATCAATTTTAAACAATTTCATAATCTCTTTCTCAATTAAGTTATTCTTTGAGCTCCTCTTTAATGTAGAAATGATTATCTTGTCTTTAGCTACTCTTTTTATTTCTCTTAATCCTTTCTTGAGATCATCAAAGTTATGTATTGCAGTGATTGAAATAATAATATCAAAAGAATCATCTTTGAAAGGAAGATATTCACCAACAGACTGTATTAGATCATCTTTCTTGTTCTGTTTGAGTAATCTAATTGATGGATCAACGCCCGTCTTCTTACAATTGAAATGTTCTAGTGAGAAAGCAGTCCCGCATCCAACATCTAACAAATAATCTGAATTCTTTATTTTGATATTCTTTTTGATTATAGCTAGCTTCTTCAATTGTTCTTCTTTATGAAGCTTGTTATAACCTTCTGAGATAGAATTGTAATATTTCATATTGTTATTTCAAGTTATAATTCATATATTAAATGTTATGATTTGCTTTGTTTTGGTAGAACCTTCCTAAAAAAACTAAGCATTGATTAATTTTATTTATTTCAAATTTTAAAAATACTCCATGAGGAATTAATCTCTGAAGGCATTAAACAACAATACTAATTCTTTTAGAAAAAATTTAAATAACTGACTTACTAAATATTTCCTATATGAGTTTTAGAAAATTAGGACATCGTTTAGGTTTTACAAGAGAGACAAGAGTAGAGTTATCTGATCTTATTAGCGAATCTGCTGTTGTAACAGAGAAGAAACATATTCCTGATGATGGTTCTTTAATATTCCTGGGGATCCCAACTGAATCATATTTTATAACTTTTAAGACAGATAGTAGAGAAATCACAATAGGTAACCCTTCAGCCTTTCACCAGTTTGAATTAAACGACAGAGTAAAACTAAATTATATGGATCGCTACCTTGCATCATATGATTATATTCCACCTAACTTTGAAGAAAAACAATTGATTGTTAGAGAACATGAAGGTCATAAGTTAGTCAGCGTATACACTGACAGTGTTTTACGTCACTTGCCAGAAAGAGCCGGATGTTCCTTTAATTTCACTGGATGTTGATCACTTTCCTTAATTGGCTCAAGATATTTATTGATGAATTTTTTGTTAAGAGATACATTACATGTCTTACTTCTTTCTTTAAATTCAGGGAGCTTATTCATCCTCTCCCATATATTCTTGATAGGTTCTTCCAGCACATTACCAAATGATATTGGTATGCATGCGCACGGAATAACATCACCATACTGGCTGATAAAAATCTTTTCAACACCAGCAGGACATCCGTACTCCACATAATTATCAGATTTATCATTCCTTGCAAATTTATTTCCTGCTTCAATTTCTTTAATCACTTTATCATCTTCTTCAGAAATATCATGGTGATCATATTTCTTTATCCAGCCACCTGTGAAACACGGATAAATTAAATTCCATGAGGCTTTATTCTCCTTAACAATATTCATTAATTCTTTATATTTTCCTGAACTTATTAGGTCATGCGTGAAGACTGTGTTTACAGTAACAATCATTCCTGCGTCACGCGCAATTTTAAGCGCCTGTACAGACTTATCAAAACAACCTTTGATTCCTCGCTCTTTATCATGTTCCTCTGGATCCGGACTGTCAATACTGATAAAGACAGTATCAACTTTGAGTTTCTTTAACTTTATAGCAATCTCTTTAGTTAATAACAAACCCGTTGTTGATAGGTTGATAAGAGCTTTCTTTGGATTTAATCCTTTTATGATGTCAAGCAATCTTTCATCTTCTAACGGTTCTCCGCCTGTTATGCCTACATTGACAGCACCTAGTTTATAACAATCATTGATTACTTTTGAGATCTCTTCAACAGTCATCCTTTTTGTGTTAGGGTTATAGAAATTGACAGCGCTACATTTTGTACACTTACACTGGCAATCAGATGTAACATGAAGTTCAACACTTCGGAGTGCCGGTTTCTTAAGAATCAATATTTTCAAATAGTTTTTCAGAATGACTGGTATAACTAACGGTTTGTTCTTGATGAACCTTGCTCGTTTCATCACTCTCTTTAATTCACTTATCATCTTTTAACTAAATAATTATGTTTTTTAAAAAGATTTATATAGGTATTTGTTTATGATAAAACAAAAAGAGGCATGTTATGAGAGACTTAGTATTGTACTTACATATTATTTTAGGGCTTTCCCTTATTGTATTCCCTATAATTATACTTCTTAATCTTAATAAGAAATCAACTTTTATCAAACCACTTTCTATCCTAGTGGCAGCAATCAGTTGGATAATGCTTTATCCTGCTGCTAAATTATATCTTGTATTTTATCCTGCTACAAAGACATTGATAAAAGCAGGGTCTCAGCCATGGGCGCATTCAATTATTATGGAGACAAAAGAACATTGGGGTATACTACTTCCAATCATAGCAACAATGGCAGCTGGTCTTGTTTATTCTGATAAATTAAAAGAGAGCAAGCGTTGGTGGATATTACTTATAATAGTTGCAGCACTGATTGGTATCATGGGGCGGGTTATTACTCTTGGAGGCATGGCCAGATGAGAAAATTTAATTATTACACTTCAGGCACAGCATCATCTTTATTATTAGCTATTCTTGTAATACTATCAGAACTATCAAAGCCTTTCAAGACATTCCTTGCATCAATATTCACTCATCACTGGATTGCTAAATTAGTTATTGTGGCGGTTGTGTTTATTTTAGTAGGATTTTATTATGATCAAAAGAAATTGTTTGGAAAGAATATAGAGGATGTTGCATGGTACAGCACATTAGTAAGCCTTGCAGTAATATTCCTGTTCTACATAATCCATTTTGTTGCTTAAAATAACATGGCTAAGAAAAAGAAGAAAATTGAGAAAGAGAAAATAATCGGGTTAGTGATTGTTTTAGCGTTCATTGGAATTATTGCATATTTCTTTATTTCATCAGGAACTTCAACCTGGCAAATTCCTCCTTATGTATCAGATGAGATGCGTGAAATCTATGAATGGGCAAATACAACAATCGGCAAGCAGCTTCTTGAACAAGTACCTTGTTATTGCGGATGCAAGTTTGAAGGACATTTACATACAAGACATTGTTTCTGGAGAGATGATGGTCGATTTGATAAACACGGTTTAACATGCTCTGTATGCTTTGACACTGCTGTGAAAACAAAAGAGATGTATGAGCAAGGCAGTGACATTTGTGAGATTAGAAAAACAATTGATAAATTTTATGAACCTAACAAGCATCTTGGTACTGAAACACCGATGCCTGAAGGATGTAATTAACACCAGAGGTTTTTAACATGGCAAAAAAGAAAACAAAAAAAACAAAAAAAGTAGTTAAAAAAAAGGCAAAGAAGCCAGCGAAAAAGAAAAATAACGTGTGTGAGTTTTGTTAGATTAACAAATTAAAACATGGTTGAACAAATTACATTAGGTATAGTAATCGCAGCTGCATTAGCTGATAGCATAAACCCTTGCGTATTTGGAGTACTTATATTCTTATTAGCTTACATGACAAGAGTATTTAAGAGTAAAGCAAGAATGTTAATCGGTGGGTTAATTTATATCACTGCAGTTTACGTCACCTATTTCTTGATAGGCATAGGTTTGTTCACGCTTGCTTACACAGCAGGTTTATCACGACCATTCTATTGGTTTGCTGCAATTATTGCATTATTAGCAGGATTGCTTGAGATAAAAGACTTTTTTTGGTACGGTCGAGGACTTTCTTTACACATGATTCCTGGAGCAAGTGAAAGAATAAAGAAATATTCTAAAGTAATGGCACGCATGGAAACTAAACATCCTGCGTTAAGCTTGGTAATTGTTGCGCTTCTCGGTATTTTTGTAGTCTTTGTTGAGTTGCCATGCACTGGCGCTCCTTATCTGGCAATACTTGGTATGTTAGCTGGCGGAGATCTTGCATCAGGTATTCCAATGTTGTTGCTTTATAATTTAATCTTTATACTACCTCTTTTCTTTATCGTGGGTCTTGTTTATGCTGGCAAGACATTTAGCTCATTAGAAAGATGGAGAAAGAAACATAGGGGATATATGCGTTTAGGTATGGGCTTACTTCTAATAGCACTTGGTTCATATATGATTTGGGCAATTGTCTGAGTTGGTTGTTTCTTTGATTGTTTTTTTTAAATGTCCTCAGAGAGAGAATGAGCATTGATTTTTATTTTAGTTTTAATTTTAAAATACGTTAATAAAATATAAAATAAATCAATGCTCATCAACTGCAAGAGAAGGTTCTACCTAAAAAATATTTCTACCAATATATTATTTAATAACAACAATAATAAGTTTTTTATATAATTCTCAATGTTTTGGAGTTGATGAACAGAAAAGTATTTCTTAACTCAACAGATAAGGCATGTTTTCCTAATAGATTGGACTTGAACAAGATACGAAAGTTCCTTGAAGAGAACAACTGGCAGTTTGTCGATGACTATTGCGAAGCTGATTTGATACTTACAGGCACTTGTGCTTATGAAAAGAGTTTTGAGGATGACTCAATAAACCGAATTATTAAGATTCAGGACACAAAAAAACCAGATGCCAAGTTTATTGTCTGGGGTTGCTTGCCGAAGATAAATAAAGAAAGACTGCAGGAAGTTTTCCATGGGGATTTTGTAGGTCCTGATGAGTTTGAAAAATTAAATGACCTCATAAGTGCAGAAACAAATATTCAGGATATTGATGATGCAAACGAATTAACTGAAGAAGACATCTCAACCTATGCAGCTTATCCTAAACTATTCAATTTTATAAAACCATTATTTAATGGTATTGAGAAACATCTTAGATTAAAGTTACAACCTTTCTATAATTATTCAGCGTGTATATTTGGTTCAGACACATTCTATCTTCGAGTATCATCTGGTTGTCTTAACAGGTGTTCATATTGTGCCATAAAGAACGCAAGAGGCGACCTTAAGAGTAAACCGCTTAATACTGTAGTGGATGAATTCAAGTTAGGATTGAAACAAGGTTATAAAGAATTTGCATTAGTTGGCCAGGAAGTAGGTAGTTACGGTGTCGATATCAAAACAGACCTTGTTGAATTGTTAAACCTAATGGTCAAAGAAGATGGTGATTACAAGTTACATTTACTCTTTATCGAACCTAGCTGGTTTGTAAAACTATTTCCTAAATTAAAAGAGGTTCTTAAGTCAGGTAAGATAACAAGCATTAATCTTACTGTTCAATCAGGTAGTGATCGTATCTTAAGAAACATGAACAGATTCTACAAGATTGATGACGTTATGGGATGCATAAGAGAATTAAAAGAACAAAGTCCTGGGGTCATTGTAAGAACTCATCTGATGGTAGGTTTTCCTGACGAAACAGAAGAAGACTTCCAAAAAACAGTAGGTATCCTGAATAAGTTCGATCTTGTTAATGGCCTATTCGAGTTTAGTCCACGAGCTGGTACTCCTGCTGCAAAATTAGATAATCAAATACCTGCTGATATAAAGAAGAAAAGGTATAACAAACTTTACTGGAAAGGTGTTCGTAAAGCTTTTCGTTCTTTTAAGATAGAAAGTTCTAGTGATTAATAAAATTTAAATAAATTCGTGACCTATTCTAAAATAAAATTAAGTCTGTGATCCAATGAAGATATTCTTACTTGCACCAAATACCTATGAAGACTGGAAGAATGTAGAAGCACCTTTATGCACTCCTCCATTGAATCTCATGTATCTGTCATCTGTTCTTGAGAAAGCAGGGCACAAGACAAAGATAATGGATGCTTATTGTAACAGAAGCAAGATAACAGATGTGCTGAGACAAATAAAATCTTTTGCCCCTGATTTTATTGGTATTGTGCTTTATGCAAATGATCTTAAGCTTACTTATAATCAATTAAACAGAATAAAATCTACATTCCCTCATATAAAACAGTTTCTCGGCGGGATATATTCTTCACAGTTACCTAATCGGACTCTTAATGAATTCAAGTCAGTTGATTACTTGTTAAGGGGAGAGTCTGAAAATTCTGTTGTTGAATTTTTTAATCTGTTTGAACAAGGAAAAAGTTTTGAAAAAGTTCCTGGCCTTTCTTACAGAAAAAATAAGAAAATAATCAACAATCCTTTACCAAAGATCATAGAAAATTTAGATCTCATCCCAATCCCTGATAGATCAAATATTGCTCATAATAAATACTTCTCAGTGCTTGCAAAGAATAATCCTCTTGATGTCATAATCACGTCGAGAGGTTGCCCATACAACTGCATATTTTGTTCTAAATTAAGCAAAGATTTCTGTAAATATCGTGTTAGAAGTCCGGAGAATGTGGTTGAAGAGATACAATTGATTATTGATAAGGGGGCAAAGTTTATTGATATCTATGATGAGACATTCACTGTTGACCAAAAACGCTGCTTCAATATCCTTCAACTATGCAAAAAAGAAAAGCTTGATTTTGAATTTAGAGTGAGAACAAGAGTTGACAATGTCAATAGACAGTTGCTCAGAAGATTAAAGAAAGCTGGTTGTTCATTTGCATGTTATGGTGTTGAATCTGGAAATGATCATATATTAAAAACAATAAGAAAAGGAATTACAAAAAGAATGACTTATGACGCCTTCAAAAAAACTCATAAAGAAGGAATTGAGACATTGGCTTTTTCCTTAATCGGGCTGCCAGGTGACACTCCACAGACAATAATGGACACAATTAACTTTACAATAAAATTAAATCCTTTGATTGGGTCATTCACTAATGTTTTACCATATCCTGGCACAGAGATGTATGAGAACTCAAAAAAAGATGGTTCTTTGGTCGGTGATTGGTCTGTTCATAATGAACTTCCTTGGACAAGATTATCCTGGACAAGATCAAGAGATGACATAATCAAGTACATTGATCTTGCTTTTAAAAAATTCTATTTCCGCCCTGAATATATGTATAAATTCACAAAATATCTGCTTATGACAAGAAACTGGGGTCATTTGTCATACGCAATTCGAAATCTCTCAAATAGGAAGATTCGTGAAGGCACTGGGTTTAAGATTGATGTTAAAAGTATTGAATAGACTAAAGAATGTCTTCAGAGCTGTGATGAGCATTGATTATTATTATTATTATTTTAAAAATATGTTATTAAAAAATAAAATAAATCCATGCTCATCATCTTTCTGAAGGCACTAATCATATCTCAAAAACCAAAAACTCTAAATAGTTTCATTCTTTAATATTAATAATGCCTGATAAACCAATAGACAAAGTAAAAACACTTGAAGATGAGCTTAAAAGAAGAGATAAGGTAATAGAGGAACTAAAAAAAGAAAATATCATTCTTATCAGAACTTCTCTTAAACAGTCAGAGCAAACAAATCACTGGCGAAAATATGCAGAGAAACTGGAGAAGAAAAAAACACAAGATTAATATACAATTGTTCTATTAAATTAGTCAGATGGATAAATTTAAAAAAGAAATAATTAATGTTCTTAAGAAAGCAACTGAGTTAAAAGAAATACCTTTAGAGACTCCATCTAATCCTGATTTTGGCGACTATGCATTCCCTTGTTTCATACTTTCTAAAGAACTAAAAAAGAATCCTAATGAGATTGCGCAGGACTTATGCAAGAAGATAAATCTCTCAAAAATAATCCTAAAGATAGAAGTGAAAGGTCCTTTCCTTAATTTTTTTATCAATAAGGATATACTAAATGAAGAAACATTAAGCGAGGTCTTAAAATTAAAGGATAAGTTCGGCTCTTCTTTAGTAGGTAAGGGTAAGAAAGCATTGATTGAACATACTTCTATCAACCCAAACGCATCACCTCATGTGGGTCGGGCAAGAAACGCAATAATCGGAGACTGTCTTACTCGGCTTCTAAGGTTCAATGGTTATAAGACTGAAGTTCATTATCTTGTAAATGATATTGGGAAACAGATTGCAATGCTAGTGCTCGCATGCAATGGCAAGAAAGTAACTTTTGATAAGCTTCTAAAAGTATATATTGATTTCAACAAGAAATTAGAGTCACATCCAGAGATTGAAGAGGAAGTCTTCCTAATACTTAACAAATTAGAATCTGGTGATAAAAAGACAGTTAAAGAATTTAGAAAGATTGTTGATATCTGCGTGAAGGGTCAATCAGAAATATTTAAGGATCTTGATATAAATTACGACTTTTTTGATTATGAATCGGATTATCTATTCAGTAAAGAAACTGATAATATTCTAACTAAACTTAAGAAAACAAAGAAGTTATTCAAAGATGAACATGAAAGACAAGTGCTTGATTTGGAAGGATTTAATCTAGCCATGAAAAGCCCTGTTTTTGTACTAACACGAAAAGATGGAACTTCTTTGTATGGCTTAAGAGATCTTGCTTACAACCTATACAAGATTAAACGTGGTAAAGATGTTAATCTTGTAGTTCTTGGTGAAGATCAAAAACTTTATTTCCAACAGATTCAAGCTACTTTATCACTGCTCAAGCTTGAAGCGCCAAGACCTGTTCATTATTCATTTGTTTTGTTATCAGAAGGCAAGATGTCAACAAGGAAAGGGAATCTTGTTTTATTAGAAGAATTCATGGCTGAGACAAAGAACAAGGCAAAGAACGAGATTGTTAAGAGAAGTAAGCCTAAAAACCTTGATAAACTGTCAAAGATAATAGGTTATGGTGCCTTGAAGTATTCAATACTTAAGATATCTCCTGAGAAAAATGTTATCTTTGATTGGCAGGCGGCATTGTCTTTTGAAGGCGAATCAGGTCCGTATATACAGTACGCGCATGCAAGGATATGTTCAATCTTAAGAAAATACGGTAAGAAAGTTAGTAATAAGATTGATTACTCTCTTCTTAAGAATGAAGAAGAGAAAGAGCTTGTAAAGACAATTGCGGAGTTCAAGGTTGTTATAGAAAAAGCATCAATTGGGCTTAAACCTAATTTGATTGCTGTTTATCTTCATAAACTTGCTAAATCATTCAATGAATACTATCATAAGCATAATATCCTCAAAGAAGAAGAAGGTCTTAAAAAAGCACGATTATTGCTTATTAGTTCTGTAAAGCAGGTGCTTAAGAATGGCCTTGGATTGTTAGGTATTGAAGCACCTGAACGTATGTGATTGTTTAATTATTAAAATCATAACATTTATAAACAAAATCCTTTTCTTACAATAATCATGGGACGAATAAAGACTGCACTGATTAAGAGAGTGACTAACGAGTTAATTAAAGAGCACAAGGACGAATTCAAGACAGATTTTCAGGAAAACAAGAAACTAGTTGAGAAATTTGCTATTATTCCTTCAAAGAAGACAAAGAATGTCATTGCGGGTTACGTAACCCGACTTACTAAGAAGAACAAAGACGTCTAATTCAGTAAAAACAGGAGGTACTTTAAAATGGCAGATGACAACTGTATCTTCATAAGCGGTAAGCCGTTTATGAATTATGTGACTGGGGTTGTAATGCAGTTTACAACTAAGAACGCAGAGAACGTAGTGGTTAAGGCTCGTGGTAAGTTCATATCAAGAGCAGTGGATGTTTCTGAAGTTGCAGTAAAAAGATTTCTTACCGGACAAATTGATGTAGGAGATATAGCTATCAATTCAGAAGAGTTCCAGAACAAAGAAGGAAAAAAAGTAAGAGTTTCTACGATTGAAATAACTCTAAATAAAAGAAAATAAATTATTTTTTATCTTTATTTTTATCCATTTGCTTTATTTTCTAAGAGTCAATTGCACAGAAAAGTTTATAAACAAGTAAAATAAGTATCTTATAAATAATAATAAAACGGGTGGTTTGATGAATATTAAGTTAGCTACATTTTTAGTTTTCTTAGTTTCTTTACTATTGCTACCTATTGTTTCTGCAAAACCTATAGCCTCTGCAGAGTATGATTTCAGTGCAACTTATGAAGTCATTACGGATTCTATCACTCGTGAAGATTTTGCTGAGTATGTTGTGACAATAACAAATCACAAAAGTTATGATGACCGTTTTAGATTCAATTTCATCTTTGATCCTAAATGGAGTTATCAGACAAAACCAAATTATCTTGGTGGGATTAATGTTGGTGGTGAATCCGAGAGGGAGATAATTCTTTATGTATATCCAAATAAAGTAACAACTGGTCAGAGCGTTGTAAAGGTTGATATTGAATCAGAGAGTACTGGCAGAGAAGTAAGCCTTTTCCCTGTTGTCAACCTACGAGTTCCTTTTGATGTCAAGGAATTTGAAGAGGATATACGGGTAACAATCCAGTTTCCTAATGATGACAAACTTGATCCCAGAGAAGAATCAACCATTAGGGTTGAGTTAAAAAATAAGAATTTATTATATGTAAAAAATCTTTCGATAACTCTTGAAAGCAGCCTGATAAATGCAGAAAAGTCAGGTATTAATTTTAAACCTCTTGAGAGGAAATATCTTGATTTCCAGATAAATTTTGACTCTAAGGAGTCACCTAAGACTGATACATTAGTCATTAAATGGAAAACACCTAAGAATGATTTTAATCCTTTAGAAGCAGAGTTTGAAATAATTGGTTACGAACTTCCTTTCTCAATAGAAACGACCAAAGAAACACCTTTCCCTTTTAACACTGAGAATTTAATCTTAACTAACCAAGGTACACTTCCTAAGACGGAACAAATCGAGATTCCTGCATCCTGGTTAAAGAGACTTCTTATCTCATCAAATGCAGATAACCTTCTTGTTAAAGATAATGGTAATCTAATGTTTGGTATAACATTGGATCCTGGTGAATCAAAGGCGCTTTACATCCGTACAAATTATTGGGTTATATTAGCAATAATTTTGGTTGTTCTAATTGGTTATCTCCTGTATTATAATATGAGGAGTCCAATCGAACTTCATAAGAAAGCATTTGTGTCAGCTACAAAAGAAGGAGGTATCTCAGAGATAAAGATACTTGTCAATATAAAAAACCGTGGAAAAACAAATGTAGATGATCTTAAGGTTACTGATTTTATACCTAATATTGCAGAGATGGAGAAAGAATTTGAAATGGGTACATTAAGACCTGTTAAAATATTTCAACATAAGACAAAAGGTACTGTTGTTAAATGGGATATAGGTTCGTTAGAAAAGTACGAAGAAAGAATCCTTACCTATAAGATCAAATCCAAATTAAGTATTCTTGGCGGCATGACTCTTCCAAGCTCGTCAGTAAGATTCAGGTATTTTGGAAGGGACAGAAAGACTTCATCTAAGAAAGCGTGGATGAAGTTGTAAATATTTTTCTTAGTAAAAATAATGTCTTCAGAGAGAAGATGAGCATTGATTATTAAAAAGTCTTGAGAATACATTTCCACACTTTAGTGTGGAGATGAATCAGGACTGCTACTGAAAGTAGCATAAAAAAGCGTAAGCTTTTTTGAAACTAG
>Ga0187833_10004508_pt1 | contig 13589 bp, 10 predicted proteins | sample ETNtaG_37_FD_167968 | JGI IMG/M metagenome (GOLD analysis project Ga0187833, IMG submission 167968) | Marine microbial and viral communities from oxygen minimum zone, Eastern Pacific Ocean - ETNP2014_SV_400_PacBio MetaG (Illumina Assembly) | ecosystem: Environmental > Aquatic > Marine > Hypoxic... | reverse complement strand
CTTCCTGATAAATTACGTAACATTAGGGAATTACAGATAACATTGTCTCCGCCGCTGATGGAAACTCCTGATTCCTGGGATAATGCAGGAGTGTTTTTAGAAGATATTGAGACATTGTTTGAGACTAAGTGCAATTTCGGGTTAATTAAGACAAAAATTCTCGGTTCCAATGAACATGAAGGTTTTGGTAGTTATACAGGAATAGTAATGGACTTGCGGCCGCACAAAAAAAACAATAAAGAAGATTTCATGATGACGGCGGAGATAAAGGCTGATATTCCGGGTCAATCAGAAATTCAAGTAATGTTAAGATTTTCCAGTGATTCAACTACCTGGTCAAACTGGTACAATATTCTTAATGGTAAAAGCTCTAAAGGGACTTATTCGGTGAATGCAAAGTTTAATTATTTCCAGTATAAATTGGTAATTTTAAATAAAGGTGTAAAACAAACTCCGACAATAAGAGGAATTAGATTTTCTTTTAATGTTCCTTCACAAGATAAGCTCAAGGCTGAGGATAACAATAATTGAAGTCACCTGACTCCATTAATAATAGTTTTTCCTCAATAATATTGCCGAAAAGAGTAAGGTTCTTGGTATTCATTATTGTCGGTTCGATAGTTCTTTACCTTGTTGTATTTATTATTGTTGTCGTCAGTAACAAGTTAAGTACTGGTGTTTTTTCCCCAATAAATTCTTCAAGTTACTCTCGAGACTCATCAGGGATAAATAAATCTTCGGATTATATTTGGGAATTTCCGCTTAAATCCCTTATTGCCGTTCCTGGTAATGTTCATTTCCATCTGGATGTAGATATTACCACATCTTTACCAGATAAAACATTACGAGAACCACTCGTTCTGACTGCCGGTCGTGTTCCTGATGGTGTTTTAACATTATATAAAGAGAAAATCTACTTTTCAGGAGACCGAACCATTGTCAGGGATTATCACTGGGTTGTGGACCAGAACTGGAAGATATTGTATATAAGGTTGTCGTCGCCTGATGATGGTGTTTCGGTTAAAATAAACAAGGCTACCCTTGCGCACGACCTTTCGCTTAACAATTCTCTCCTGAGTGTAATATTTAATGAAATTTTCTTGAACAGTAAATGGCTGCTGGGATATTTAGTTAGTTGTATAATTGTTCTGAGATTGCTTTCTTCCAGATATTGTCCTGATCTGGATAAAATAAAGCCAAGTATTGATTTTACCGGATTGATACCATGGGTACTCATCATACCGGCAATTGTCTTTCAATTTTATTTGATACTTTTGTCATCTTATCCGCTGTATGGACATGATTATGAGATTCTACTTCGAGCTGTAAGCTGGGTGGAAAAAGGTTCTTTTTTTAATTTTATAACGTATACAAATTATTCCAGTTACTTCAGCCCTCCCCCTTTACCTCATCATTTACTTGTACCGTTATTATGGATTTTTGGTATGAAGTGGAGTTATTTAATAGCGGTAGGATTGCGAATCGTTATTGTCTGGGCAGTCTGGGATATTACCAAAAGAATTTACAAGAACAATGCGGCTGCTTTTGTTGCCGTATTGTTTATCTGTCTTCTCCCTTTCAACCTGTTTTTTTCCCCTTTGATGGATATTTCCGGATATGATAAGAGGTATTATTTTGATTTTGCAAAAATTCTGTCTGTTGTATTCCTTTATATTGGCCTTTCTATGAGCTTCAGAATGCTTGATGAGTCAAAAATACGATTATTCAGAATATGTGCATCTCTGTTTTGTGTTTCCGGTCTATTAACCGTTCTGACACGCTGGGAAACATTAGTTTCATATTGTTTTCTGGGTTTATTAATGTTTGGATTAGTCTGGTATATGCGTGGCAGGAAGTTTCTCAGAAATTATTTGGCTGTTGTAAGTATATGGGGGGTGATAAGCGGATCGATAGTATATTATTATTTAAAAGACTCTGTTGATGACGGTGTAGCCGGTCATAGCATTTCTCGGGTATTTTTGTATATCAAATTATATTTCACTACAGATCATGTCTATAATACATGGATTATTATTGCTGTTCCACTTTTCTTTAGAATTCTTATGGTACGTTTTTCTGTAAGAAGTGTTTTAATGGAACTTGCTCTCCTGAGTAGCTTCGGTACCGTTATTTTTGGGTTAAGCAGTCATATGCTCACGTATTCAAGACTGGTGTACATATTCCCTCTTCAGGCAATAATAGCAGGGATAGGAATAACATCACTCTATCAGTTCTTAGTCCAGGTATTGACGCTTACAAAAGGGGCTGTTACTTCAGGAAGATAACTTATTTTATCGTAAAAGGGGTAAAAAGATTATGACAATTTCCTTTATGCGGCTTATTGATGATATCCTTGGAATGTTTATCTGCAGAATCTTAGGGTGGATAATGATGATAAAAGGGTTTTTCCTGCCATCACAAACAATAGTTGACCCGCAAAAGGTCAAAACGATTTTATGTCAGAAGTATTTTGGAATGGGAAGTGTTCTTAATGCTGCATCCTTAATAAAAGGGTTGAGACAGCATTATCCTAATGCAAGAATCATCTTTATGACGCTAAAATCGCATAGTGATGTTTTACGTATAGGTAAGATGGCGGATGAGGTTTTGGTTATTCATGTAGATTCTCTTGGCAAATTTATAAAGGGGGTGTTGGCAAATCTTGTTTATATTATGCGGCAGCGTATCGATATATCAATTGATCTGGAATTTTTCGCTAAGTATACAATGATAGTTTCCCTTTTAAGTATGGCCAAAATACGGCTTGGACTGCACCAAAAGAGGATTCGGCCTGAAGGGATTATAACTCATAATATATACTACAATCATTATAAACATATATCGGATATATATTTTTCCTTTGGTACTTGTCTGGGAATTGATAGAAAACCGGAATATTTTACATCACTGTTGCCATCGTTAAAAGATTTGCACAAAGAAACTCTTGAGAAAAATCTGGGTATTAATCAAAAAAGGCCTATTATTGTTATCAACGTCAATGCGGGGGAACTTTTCAGGTTTCGACAGTGGCCTGCTGACTGTTTTGTTGAATTGATACAGCTTTTAATAGATAAATATCCCAATTATTATTATGTTATGATAGGTAATAATTCTGAATATGAGTATGTGGAAGACATCTTTAAGAAGATAAAATTTAATGATAATCAACTTATTAATTGTGCCGGAAGGACAAGCATTGAGGAACTTCTTGCCTTAATTGAGATGTCTTATTTGATGATTACTAATGATAGCGGCCCCTTACACATAGCTGCATTATACGGCATAAGAATTGTGGCATTTTTTGGGCCTGAAACTCCGTTAGTATATGGTCCGCAAAAAGATAATACTCTCACCTTCTATTCGAAAGATCTTTATTGTTCTCCATGCCTTAGTGTTTATGATAACAAGAAGTCATTATACGGAGAAGAATGTATTGGTCAGGAATGCCTTACGAGTATAAAACCTGATGAAGTATTTAAGGAAATAGAATACCGTTTTTTTGTAAACAAGCCTGATTGTGGAGTCACAAGAATATGAACTTGTCATGCTGTCTATGTGGAGACAGCAAACACGATCGAGTTGATTCTTTTAAATTGTATGCCATTATGAGGTGCAGGAGTTGTGAACTGCAGGTACTTTACCCTTTTCCGGAAGAGAGTCAACTGGTTAAAATATATTCTGAGTATTATAATGCCTGGGATCTAAATAATTCAGGAATGGATGTCTCGATGATGAAACGTGAGACCTTTCGTTCATACCTGAAGAGAGTAACGCCTTATATATCATCCGGTACTTACCTGGATATTGGGTGTGCAACTGGAGAGTCTCTGGCCGTGGCAAAGGAGAATGGTTTTGACGTCTATGGTGTAGAAGTTTCACCACACGGGATTCAACAGTGCAGGAAAAAGTTTGGAGAAGGCAAAATAATTGGAGAAGCATTAAAAAACACCCATTTCCATGCAGAATTCTTTGATTTAATAACGCTTTCTGATGTACTGGAGCACATAACAGAACCGGGAGTGTTTATTGGCACAGTTTACAACATCCTCAAGCCAGGCGGATTCTTAATGATCGTTACTCCAGACACATCTTCATGGATAAAGAAATTAATGGGAAAACACTGGCTTCATTACAAAGAAGAACATATATACTATTATAATAAACAGAGTATTATGAAACTCCTTCTGCCTAAATTTCAAATAGTATTAATTGGAAAAGCGTATAAGATTCTTTCCTTGAATTATATAGCAGATATCCTAAGCGCATACACACATAACAGTCTGTCCAGAAAAAGTGTTTATTTTCTGAAAATTATCCCTACTATTATCAGGAAATATCATTTAAGAATGTATATAGGAGAAATGTTTATTTTATGTAGAAAAAGTATTTAGTCGTCCCTGAAAAACCCTGAAGCCCTTACTTATAAAGGGAGGAATTAGTTTTTGAATATGTTAAAATTGCAAGAAATTGATAGAAAATGTTCAAAAAGGGATTATATAAGTTGTTATCGTAACTCAAATAATAAGAAAACTTTATACTTATGTGAAAGATTATGTTTTCAACATTATCAAATATTGCGGTTAGCAGTTTAAAATACAAATTTTTTGGACATAGAACACCAATTGTTTTGTCTATAGGCATAACAAGCAGATGTAATTTGCAATGTTCCTATTGCTATTCAGCAAAAGACAACCTGAGCGCCAAAGACGTTGATTTAGAACATGTTACTAAAACAATTGAAGAATTTAATGCACTTGGTACAAGGGTAGTAATGCTTCAGGGAGGAGAGCCATTGCTCCATAAAGATATTGCAAGGATTATAGATTATGTTAAGTCAAAGAATATGTACTGTTCGGTAACCACTAATGGTGTAAACTTTAACAAATATATTGATTCGCTTAAAAAAGTAAATCAGGTTCAGTTAAGTATAGATGGCAATGAAGAATTGACAGACAGAAGCAGGGGTAGGGGCGCATATAAAATGATTATCAATGCCGCTGATGTTTGTCAAAAGAACCGGATCCCCTTTCATTTTCATACGGTAATCATGAACTCAACAACAGTAGAGAATTCCCTAGATCCCTTAGTTGCACTGGCAGATGAATATAAAACATATCTAAACTTTTGCACACCAAACCCAACAGGTTCTGCTGAAGGAAAAAAACTGGCTGATAACAAGCATATACAGAATTTTTATGAAATAATACTGAAAAGAAAGAAAAATAATGCTATTTATACAAATAATTCGTATCAAGGAATAAAGAGTATGATTGAGTGGGTAAAAAGACCTACTCCCTACTATGAGTATGTTGCAGTAAAAGATTCTGAAGCCAAAAGATACTCAAGGTGTATTATGGGTGATCTTGTTTGCTGGCTTGACTCTGATGGAATGTTACATCCATGTGCTGTTAAGTATGGTCAAGATGAATTTTCTTGCTCAACAAATAAACATGGAGTTAAAGAAGCATGGAAGAGCTTGAAGGATTTACCTTGTCGCTTCTGTGGTAATTCTTTGGAATTTAATAATTTGTTCAATTTTAAATTGGAATCTGTAGTTAACAGTTTGAAATTTATTTTTAGAAGAAATTAAACTTTTTTAAGATTTGACTATGAAAATATACGCAATTAGTATGGATAAAAATGTGATAGCTATCGGCTTCAGGAGAATTGTATCTGCTGCAAAGGCCAGTGGTTATGATGTCAATGCTATTTACTTTTTAGATAATGTATGGGAGGCCTCTCTGGCAGGAAGCTGGTTAAAGCAGAAAACAGGAGAGGGGTTTTCTGTTAATTACGCAAGTAATGATCAAGCCAATGGTGAGTTAGCAAAAAAACTATCAGATGCAGATGTGATAGCATTTTCCCTGATGAGTGTCCAACGAAACATAGCAAGAAAAATCTGTAACAAAGTGAAGGCAATTAATCCGGACACTAAAATAATACTTGGAGGTTACCATCCAACACTCTTTCCAGATGATGCAATTTCATTCTCTGATGTTATTTGTCTGGGTGAGGGAGAACGTGTGTTTGTAGAATTTCTTAAGAGGGTTGAAAGAAAAGAGAGTATGGATGGATTGAAGAACACATGGAGCAGAAATAACGGGGAAATTATCAAAAATTCCTGGGACCCTGTAATGACACCTGAAGAAATGGAAGATATGCCTTTTATGGAATATGGCCTGGAGGATCAGTGTTTGTTCAGTTATGCTCACGGTAAATTAAAACCAATGGAGGAACAGGATTTAATTCGTCATGTAGGCACCACTTATAATACTATCTGGTCTGTAGGGTGTCCGCATAAATGTTCATTTTGTTCGCAAGCAAAATTTATTGATCTAGATAGAGCGTATGCCATGTATCGTGGTCCGTCACCCTCATATATGATTTCTGAAATAAAAGAAGTTTCCAGGAGATTTCCACTGGATTATGTGATTTTTTATGATAGTAATTTTCTGGGTAGAGATTTAGAAACACTAACCGAGTTCTCTGAGAGATTCCGGAAAGAGATAGGTCTGAAATTTATTCTTAGTGGTACAAACCCGTCCTCAGTAGAGGCGGAAAAGATGGAAGTGCTGATCCACGGAGGGTTGGTAAGAATTAAAATGGGGTTTGAATCCGGTAGTGATGATGTGTTGAGACTCTTCAAAAGACCGGTGCGCACAAAGCAATTAAGGAGAGCTGCTGAAGTTCTATCGAAATTTAGAGGGAGAATGGTTGCTCCTGCCTTTGAAATGATTGTTGATAATCCATTTGAATCAAATGAAGATCTTTACCGGACAATAGAATTTCTCGATGATATACCAGGACCTTTCACCGTTAGTATGTTTTCTCTTCAGTTTATGCCTGGTACTGCGCTGACTGAAGAGGTTGACGATTTTAAAACGGTTGAAGAGCATATTGATAAAGAGTATATGTTTTCATATAAACCAACTGCAATTAATTTGTTTGTCAGCATTTTCGCAATTATTAAACCATCTCATTTTCTGGTGAAATTAATAAGAAGGATGATAGCAGGTAGGGAGGATAATTGCTATCCGCTTATAAAGAATATTTTATATAAGCTAATGCTTGTGCGCCGGGCAATAAATCAGGCAAGGTACGGCGATTTTAGTACGTTTCCATACTGGGTGATGGTTGCTTACCATAGATTTGCTAAGCTTACTAGTATGAGGAAATAGTTATATATTAGGTTTTGAAAGGCGTGAGCTTGTATTTTATTTCGTGTTGAAAAAAATTAAGAAACAGCAAAGCTTTTAAAAGTATGTCACAGAAATTAAAACACTTCTTATATCATACAAATGTTATTAAGCGTAGATATAAATTAATTCCAAAAATATTGAGTGGTTATGCAAAGACACTCCTACTAAGAAGAAATGTACTAAGAACAATCGAGTTTGCATTACTTGCTGAATGTAATTCGAAATGTGTGAGTTGTTATGCTACTAAAATTAAAAAAGAGGATGATACTTATTTGACTGTAAAAGAGTATAGGAATATCTGGAAACAGGCATCTCGCCTTGGCGTTTTTTCTGTGATTCTATCTGGAGGAGAGCCTACATTACGGAAAGACATATTTGATATTATTGCCGTAATGGAGCCGGAAACCACTATCTTTGCTTTGGTATCTAACTCTCTCAACCTGGATGCTTCATACCTTGCAGATCTAAAGAAATCCGGAGTAGGCACAATCCATCTAAGCCTGGATAGCACAGATGAGGCTACAAATGACAAATTTAGAGGTGCAATTGGACATTTCAAGAAGGTAATAGAATCCATTGAAGAAGCAAAGAAACAAGGAATGACTGTATGTATTTCTACAATTATTATGCACAACGGAATGGAAAAGATGAAAGAAATGGTAAGATTTGCGAAAGACCATCAGATAGGTATAGTTTTTTCATTAGCGTGTGCTTCCGGTAAGTGGTCAGATGCTGAGGATACTTTATTATTGCCGGAAGAATGGGAGTATGTTCAACGGTACATGAATGAAAATGCTCATATCAGGTCTGACTGGACAATAAACTTGTCTATGAAGCAGGAATGCCCTGGTGGTAGGGAAAAACTATCCATCTCAAGTTATGGAGAAGTTACCGGGTGTGGGATGAACTATGTCTCTTTTGGTAATGTTCGTGGTGAGCCATTGGAGAAAATATGGCGAAGAATGTGTAATTTTCCAGACTTTAAACGTAGAAGCCGGGATTGTTTGATCGGCGCGGACCATGAGTATATAGAAAAATATATCAAACCATTATCAGATCTTAATGTACCCGTTAGGATTGATAAACATCCTACAAACCCAATTTCTTTTGAAGAATTAAATAAAAGGTAAGCCCTTTCTTCTATTTTCTCGTGTAACACTAATGGATAGCTGAGTCGTATATATCAGGTATGCTTATGTTTGATTCAGACTGGTCGAAGCATCCAAGAGAATATTATTATTTGTTAAAAATAGGGACTAAAATCTTCATGAATTTCCTGGTAGTAATGTTGCCTTTGTGGGTGACTGAACCGATTATGCAGTTGTTGCGCCCAGAATTGCCAAAACGTGTTCCTAAAATAAATAGGACTGTTTTTGTTCCACATTCTTGGTCTAAGGAATTTCGTAATAAAGAAAACAAATAATTGCTTTGCCGTTGAAAATAAAAATGGTATGAAATCAGAAGTAGTAATGATACAGCCAAAGACCTCCTTGACAGGCTCGTTTGTAAAGATGTTGCCCCTGGGCCTCCTCTATGCCTCTTACAAAATAGTAAATAGAGGCTTTAAAGTCCATATATTAGATGTACGTGTTAACCCATCTTCATGGGAAACCAACCTGGAGGAGTTGATTAATGATAGGACACTTGTAATAGGACTTACTATAATGAGTGGCATATCGATAACAGAAGGAATTAAAATTTCTCGATATATTAAGGATAGATGGCCAAGATTAAATGTTGTCTGGGGTGGTCCACATCCGACATTTAGTCCAAATGATGTTATGCAGGAGCAATCTGTTGATTTTGTGATACGTGGTTATGGGGCTGAATCTTTTTATCAATTAATTCTAAATTTAACAGGTGATGAAGAACTTATGCCTCTAAATAAGATTAAGGGACTCATATGGAAGGACAGTGAAGAGGCTGTTCATATTAATGATACCTCCAATAGTTTTGAATTTATACATTATAAAGAAATTCCGTATCATCTCATAAAAGATTACTCTGTATACAGGCACATTGACAGTAATGAAAGGGTTTTTTCGATGTATAGCGTTATGGGCTGTCCTTATAAATGTACTTTCTGTAGTTCTCCTACACAATATGCCGGTATTAAAAAGAAATGGGATTCCTATCCGATTCAAGAGATTATTGAGCATATTAAAATGTTAAAAGAGGAATATGGTGCTACATTTATTTACTTTATCGATGATGACTCATTTGTTGATTTGAAACATGTAGAAAATATAATTGACGAAATCAATCGTATTGGTATTCGGATAAAACTGGGTTTTAGAGGTGCCAGGGTAAATGAGGTAGCCAGAATGTCTGATGATTTTCTTGAGAAGCTGGAGGATGCAGGGACAAATACAATGCATATAGGACTTGAATCAGGTTCAAACCGTTTACTTAAAATGACAAAAAAGAATACTACTGTTGATCAGATTATAGAGATCAACAAAAAGTTGGCACGTCACACAAAAATAAAGACTTTCTATAACTTCATTGTGGGGTTTCCTACAGAAACAATAGAAGAAACAAAAATGACGAGGGATTTGATATTACGTCTTATTTCAGATAACCCCTTATGCTGTGTGATTCCTCTTAATAAACCGAGGCCGCTACCGGGGACTGAATTATTTGATCTTGCCGTTCAACATGGATATAAAACCCCTGAAACACTTATCGATTGGGGGAAATATGATGTTGAATCATCTGATTATAATCCTGTATGGTTAACAGAAAAACATAATAAATTCATTCGTATGATGTTTCTTTGTATGTACTTTATAGATGATAAGATTTTCAAGGTTGTCGAAGATGAGGGCCTGCGTCTTAAATTATTTAGAGTTTTAGCTGTATTATACAAACCGGTCGCCCTTTTTCGCTTTAGAAGAGGATTCTACCGATTTCTTATTGAGGATAAGGTTTACACCTTTTTGAACCATTTGCTTAGTGAGAAAGCTTAGAATTATTAATCTATACAAGTATTATGCGATATTCCACCATATTTGCTCCTTTTAACTCTATATGAAAGTATTGTCAGTTGTTTGTGCCAGGGCAGGTAGTAAGGGATTGGCAAATAAATGTGTTGCAAAGATAAACAACAGGATGGTTGTTGAGTATGCCATTGAATACTCATTGTCACTAGGGAGTAATATTGAAACTGTAATTTCTACAGATATCGAAGAAGTTATAGAGTATTGTAAGAAAAGAAATATTGTTTGTATTGAAAGAGATGTAAAATTCTGTACAGATGAGAGTAAGATTGATGACGCTTTGGCAGATGCTATAGAAAAGAAAGGTCATGACTGTGAATACTGTAGTCTTGTCTATGGTAATATTCCTACACGTTATCCGAATTTGTTACACGAGGCGCTTAATTTCTTACAGGAGTATGAAGATTATGATGCAGTGGTCAGTATGCAGAATGTGGAAAAGTTTCATCCTGAGTGGATGTTTGATTATAATGAAAGAGTCCTTCCTCTCGTGACAGAGAGTCATTACAGAAGGCAGTCTTTACCGCAGAAAATGATACACGATGGGCATACACTTATATTTAGAAAAGAGGAATTCAACAGTAGATACAATGGAAGGTTTACGTATGACAATGAATACAGGTATTCGATATTTGGTAGTCACATAAAGCCGTTAATCAATAATGAAATTATCGTAGATATAGATACAAGGAAAGATTTAATCCTTGCAGAAGCAGTGATACTGAACAACAGGTAATTGTTGAATGTCATATAGATACATTTTAGTGGAATTATACTTCGCTAAGATATAAAGGGGCCAGATCTTGTTAAGGTGATTCGCATTGAAGGATTGGTTGACAGTGAGTTTATGTATCTCGAAATTCAGTTTGTGGCTGATACGATACGGTGATATAGAATGCTGTTCTGGTTTAGAATGTAAAAATGATTTGCCAAACAATTTTATTTGGAAAGAATCAACCTTCAAGGTATGAAATCTTACATCAAAATTATCAATAAACCGTAATAAGTCCTTTAAGTTTTGGATTGAAAAAAAGTAAAACTAGTATTTTATGGGTTAATGTTCTGTCTCCTTCCGTCATTTGGAAGATGCTTCGTCTTAATACTTTAGGTCGAAGTATCGATATTCGTTTTATTGATAAAACTTACTCGGGATGGATAATCTATCAGTATCTGAGGGTTTTTTTCATCATTAAAGGACGTGCGTCTAAGATTGAATACAGCATGGGTGACATGCGTTCGGTAACCGGTGAGTCATTGCAATATGAAACCTTTAGAGTTTCATCAGAAACAGCAATTGCGGTGGTAGACAGGCTTAAGGTATTATCAGTCTATAATTATTTGACTACGATTTTACCACAGAACAAGATTGACCTGTACCTGGAAAAACTTGTATACGGAAAAATTTTTCCATTGATAAGGCTTTTAAGTATTGTCCGATGGCAAATCCGTAATGAAATAAAACAATATAATCACTTCATAATCTGTCCGGAAAATGGTTTTTCGTCCGAACTAAAGAGTGCTTGGCCTGATGGGGAGATCTTCCTTGTTTTTAATAAGCTCTTTTTTGATTTTTCCTGGGTGCGTTCATTTGTAAAGAAGTTATATGATTTGGGCCAGGACATTTTTGCCAGTATCCTTCCGGAGCTTTTAAGACCAAATTCTGGAAAAGATTCCTGTATCGCTGTTCATTATGCGGAAGGTATAGATTTAGAACGTCGATCTGACTTGTTCTGGTATCCTGCTAGTTGTATAAATCCTGAAAGAGTGATTGTATATTTTGATCGCTCTTATAACCATCTTATAACGAAGCGGCATATAAGACAGATTGAATCAAGGGGAATGCGGTGGATAAGCTTGTCTTGGAGAAGGGACATTCCCTGTAGTCTTAAGTCTGTTTGGAGAGCACCATTGAAAAGGGGTTCACTATTAAAGTCGTTTAAGACGAATTTAGCTCGTAATGATAAAAGCATAGCAGGTACAGAAAAATGGATAGTAAAAGTCGGTATTGATTTACTTAAAGATGTAGAATACTGGAAGACATTTTATCAAATATTTAATATAAAGGTTCATCATGATGCAGTTGAGGTCGGCCTACAGAATATTGCCCAAAACATTGCATTAGACCTTGTTGTTGGTGTGCGTGTTGGTAAACAACGTTCAGAATTGTTTACTCCATTTGGAGCTATGATTGGGCACTATCCAGATCATGTTTTCTTCTCGTGGAACTGTAAATCTTTTGAATACTTGCAAGGAGATAGAAATAGAAATGATTATTGTATTGTTTCCGGTTTTCCACATAATGTGTCTTTTGATAAAGACAGTAATGATAGTCATTGTTTACAGAAGGTTCTTAAGGATGCAGGAGGGCGGTTTCTTGTCGCCCTTTATGATAACATGATTAGCACAGATACACACTATTCCAAGACAATGATGCTGTCTTTTTATAGAAATTTTTTAGAGTGGGTAATTGAGGATTGTGAGGTAGGCCTGATCATCAAATCAAAGAAACCACAGGTATTAGACGCGCTACCGGAAATTCATGAGTTATTAACTTGTGCAGAAGCTACCGGTAGATGCATCCAAATGGATAATCTATATGGGCGTCTACCCTCTGACGCGGCTCATGGTGTCAATATTGCAGTGGGCATTGGAATCTCTTCTGCCGTTACTGAAGCGGTAATTGCTGCCGGATGTAGGGGTGTACATTGTGATTTAACTGGACTTCACTCTCATTCATTTTACCAGTGGGGATATGAAAAGATAATATTTGATGATATCGATAAATTAATTATGGCTTTAAAGCGATATAAAAAAAATCCTGAAAATGAGCCTGAATTGGGAGATTGGTCATCCTATATTGATAAATTAGATCCTTTTCGTGATGGAAGAGGGGGTGAAAGGATAGGCACATATATGCGTTGGCTACTTGAAGGTTTTGACGAAGGAAACGACCGTGATAATGCAATCCGGTATGCTAATGATTTGTATGCCAGGCAATGGGGTGAGGATAAAGTGATTGACATGACTAACCGAAAGCTAAAGTAAGCTAAAAGGTGGTGATAAAGGTTTGGGATTAAAGTATGGATAAGAAATATAAGTTTACCGTCAAATCAAAAGAGGCACTTATATATTTCTTTAAACAACGCTTCAAGTTGATAATCGTTGTTATTATCTTGGGTATTTTATACAGTATTGCTGAAGCCTTTAGCATTGGAATGTTATTTCCTCTTTTATCTCAGGTTGTTGATAGCGCTGATAGCGTGAGTGAAAAGGGCAGAGTTGTTTCATCTCTATTCAAAGTGGCAGAGAGTGTAACCTTCATCTCTCCTCTGTTTTCTATTCTCTTAATCTTTTTTATAGCTATTTTCCTAAAGAATGCCTTAGGCTATTT
>Ga0187833_10004505_pt1 | contig 13592 bp, 12 predicted proteins | sample ETNtaG_37_FD_167968 | JGI IMG/M metagenome (GOLD analysis project Ga0187833, IMG submission 167968) | Marine microbial and viral communities from oxygen minimum zone, Eastern Pacific Ocean - ETNP2014_SV_400_PacBio MetaG (Illumina Assembly) | ecosystem: Environmental > Aquatic > Marine > Hypoxic... | reverse complement strand
TTCCTGTACAGGATTCTTTGAGTCTGATATAATGTAGGAATGTCAAGGAGTCTGGTTGGTCGGGCAGTTCCCTTTTAAGGAAGGTGTCATTGGTTCGAATCCAATACGGCTCACCAAATATTATTGATAATTCCTTGATATAAAATGAGAATTAAGATTTGAGACTATCGAATTTCGCTCATTTAGAAATCATATGAGAGGAAGTTGTGAAAGAGGAAAATTTTAAAGTCTCTAAACGCAAGGACAGTATTTTTTTACTATAGATATTAATCGTTCTACTTTATTTTAAAAAAAATTGATGTTACTTCTAGTTTTACAATTTAAATATTTATAATTCATTGAAATATTCCAATATATCTATATTAAATGCAAGTATGCCTAACCATAAAAAAATAATAAGTCAAATTATTTTAACAAATTTATGTATTTTTTTAGTGATACCTTTTAATCTTGTTTTGGATACAAGAACAGACGAATTTGTGTCTTATAAACTTTTTTTTTCATATATAAACTTATTTGTTTTAATAAATATAATTGCTTTAATATTTTATTTATTAATAAATTATTTAACATATAAGTTTAATAAAAAATTAAATAAATCTTTTTTGCTTCTTGTTACTTTTATTTTTTTATGGGTATTTTTTGCTGGCGTTTTTTTTCCAGCTGTTGGAACCCATGATGCATTTTTTAATTTAAATTATACAATTAGATTAAAATATATACTGATTTTTAAAACTATATTTGTAATTTTCTTGGTTTTTTATTTTGAAAAAAGTAAATATAAAAAAATTTTTTATAATTTTATATCAGTTTATATTTTAATAAATTTTTTATACTTATTTTCTTATGTAATAATATTTAATAAAGCGCAAAATTATTCCAAAAAATTGGATTTTTTTGGCAAAAATAATCTAATTGTTTTAAGTCTAGATGGAATTTCTGATTTGAAAATGAATAAAAAAATTCAATCAGATGAAGCTTTTAAAAATACACTTAAAGATTTTAAATTTTATAATAATGTAACTACTTCATGGCCTTTAACTATGCATTCTATAAATGCTGAGTTAAATGAAAAAATTAATTTTAATAGACAAGAATACATAAAAAATATTTTAAATGATAAAAATTTTAATACAGTTGTTTATGGAGCTTATAGTGCTTTTGTTAATAATGATGATCGTGCTGTTCTTGCCGGCAAATATAAAAACTATGGCAAATCTTATGAAGCAAACAATTTTTTTCAGAAAATTCTGATGCCATCTTTGGGAAGATGGGGGACACCTTATTTGATTAAATTATCTCAAAAAAAAATCTTATATCTTTCTATTTTTAGAAATTTGATGAATTTAATTTCATTTGAATTCTCAAATCAACATAATCCTTTCAATCGTAATTTTTACACAGCGAACATGGTACCAATGTATGAGTTTGATGTAATATTTGATGATACAAAATATGACAAAAATTTAGATAATGTAATAAGAATGTATCATTTCAACTTTACACATTGGCCAATACGATTAGATGAAAATTGCAACGAAACTGTAAGATTAAAATTTTGGTATACAGAACTTAATTCTCGAAGAGATTATCTAAAGAATTCGATCCAAGAAGAACTTTATCTTCAAGAAGAAATAGCAATTAAGTGTTTGTCAAAAAAAATTGTAAAATTTTTAAATGTTCTGAAAAAAAATGGTATATATAATGATTCTTTTGTGGTTATTAAATCTGATCACGCTAAGCCCGGGGGATACTATAAAGAATATCCTTATAATTTAACCATAAATAATTCAATATACTGGAGATATGGCAGATATAAGCCATTTATATTAATTAAAGATAAAAATAGAATTAAAAGTGAACTCGAGATATCTGACACGCATGTTTTTTTATCGGATTTAGCTAACACTTATTGCAATTATTTAAAAGATAAAAATAGTTGCGATCAAAAATTTTTTGGAAACAATCTTTCATTAGATGAAAAAAATTTTAAAAAAAATAAGTATGAAATATACATACCAAATAAGCCAGATACTTTTTTATTACCTAAAGATTTTACAAGGTATGAAATTTTCAATAATATGAGTTTATTAGATAACTTAAAATTAAATAATATTATTTTAAATTAATGAAACTAATAGCTTTAATTATTATAATTTTTTTTAATATTGGTAATGCTCATGCTTATTTAGATCCTGGTAGTGGCAGTATATTAGTCCAAGCCTTGTTATTAATATTTGCTGCATTTGGAACTTTTTTCGCATTTTTCAAGAATAAAATTAAATCGCTGTTTAGTAAATTATTCAAAAAAAAACAAAAAACCCAAGACCAAGATCCCTAAAAGCTTTTTCACGCACCAATACGACCCAACAAGACTAATTAAAAAATTAAAAAAAAATTATAAATTAGATTAATAAAGTCATTTAATTTTTCGAATTATTGATTTTGTTATAATTTTAAACTTGATGGACTATACTTGAGTCATTTACCCCATACTTTAAATTAAATCTTGCAGGATTTCTTTTTTTTAACAATAGATTACCTTTTCTATTTAAATCGTCAGTGAATTTTTCAAATTCTTCAGGAGAATTAAATCCATCAACCTTTACCAAAGAAGATCTTAAAAGCATGTCGTTTAAGCTTCTATTTTTCCACCATAAATTTTCTCTCATAACTTGTCGGTAAATTGGAGTTCCAGGTAGAGGCTGTAGACAAGAAAAAGAAAAGCTATCTGCACCGCTGTTTAATGCAAAATCTGCTGTCTTTTGTATTTCTTCATATGTTTCTCCTGGGTAGCCGACAATCCAATATGTATGAACTAGCATTCCTGCTTTTTTTGCTCTTTCAATAGCTGGATAAATAGTTTCTAAGGATAATCTTTTATTAATTAATTCATCCAAAACTCTTTGCGATCCACTTTCACATGCAATTGTTATTTGGTAGCACCCTGAATCTGCCATTGCGCAGTACATCTCCTGTTGTTCTTTTAAATGATAGTTAGCTTTTGTTCCATTAGGGGTACACCACGGAATACCAACTTTTTCTAACTCTTTGCATAAAGAAAATAAATGCTGTTTATGGAGAGTTAATGTATCATCGAGAAATTGTATTTCTCCAATATTATATTTTTTAACATCGCTATTAACTTCTTCCATTATATGTTCCGTAGATCTCCATCTAACATTACTTCCCCATTGTTGTGGGGTTGTACAAAAAGTACATTTTTCTGGACAACCTCTTGAACATTGAATACTTAAAACTCTTTTTGATCTTGATTTTGCTGATTGAAAGGCACCTATTCTAAAATAGCCTTCCATATTAACAAGATGTCTTGCTGGCTGTGGCAATAAATTCATGTCATGTTTTTCATTTTTACGATTTATAAGATATTTTTTTTTACCAACTCTTTTAATTAAACCGGGAATTTTACTAAAATCACCACCATTAATTATTGCATCAACCTACCTAACCATAGGTTTTTCACCTTCTCCAATCATTCCAAAATCAATATTTTTATCTTCTAAATCTACAATTGAATCCGGTAAATTGGATTTTTTGTCAGACGAAAAACCGTAATCAAGTACAGCATTTGTAATATGATTACCTCCCAATATTACTTTAATGTTTTTATTAACTTTTTTTGTAAGCCTAGCTACATCATGTGCTGCGGCTAAAAAATTTGAAAATAAGACTGTTATAGCAACTACCATCTGGAGAAAAATTAGATATAACATTTTCGATTTCAGAATCTGTTTGACCTATAATAAGTTTTTTCTTAACGGGATCGATTAATCTTTTGTTTTTCCACCCTTCTAAAGATGTATCCCAAATTTTCACTTGATGACCAACTTTCAAAAGCATTGATCCAATTAGCATTAATCCTAGAGAAGGTAGTATTCTATTTACACCATCATCTAGGCCTCTCATGTTTGGGCTTATTAACAAAACTTTTGCTTTCTTCATTTTCTATATAGTTATTTCTTATTAATTGTGTATGGCAGAGGTTTTTTTGTTTGTATTGCAGAAAGTATTTTTAACGTTGAAAAATCTTTTCCATTACAATATGAGCATGCAGTTAAATATTTTTTGTTAAAACAAAGTTTTTTTATTTGTTCTCTAAGCTCATTAATACTGAAATTGTCATTTATTAAATTAACCTCATCACTATCATTTTGAGGTATTGCTTTTAAATTTATTCCGTTAGCAGAAAAGGGACATCGATACAACTTGCCGTGAAGCAAAGAAATTAATTCACTCTGACAACAATTTGTAAATAAGTTTTCTAGTTCTTTTTCACTTTTTCCAGAAAAAGGCAGCATTCTACCACTGTCTGACCAATCAGTGCATTTAATTGTAGTAAAAGCGATATTTTCTTTTTTTGCAAGTTCAACTAATTTTAAGTGGGCTGATGAACTTTCTCCGTAATTAGTTATATCAAGTACAACTTTTTTATTTTTTAAACAGATTAAATTTTCACCTTTTGGTACTATTTTTGCGTTCGTATACACTACCACCCTCTTACATTTATCATAGGCAACTAATTTATTAATTACTTTGTAGAGTTCTTTATGCATAAAAGGATCGCCACCCAAAACTCTGAATTCATCCAAGTTATCAATACATTGCATAAATTTGTCTATTGATTTAAATAATACATCCATGTCAACGTCTTTAGGTTTTACATAGTATTGCATTAAATTGTTACAATCTTTACACTTTAAGGAACACTTTTCTGTAACTTGGATGTCTATTGTTTTTAGATTTAACTTACCGTCTCTAATGTAATCTTCTTTCATACCCATTTTATCGTAAAATTCTATAAGTCTCATTAACTTTACGTGTGAGTAATTGCTGTTATGATTTTTCATACAAAATGCATAAGTAGATGCATCTGTTAATAAACCGGTAGATAAATATAAATTTTTAAATCCTTTGTTTTCTAAAGATGGCACGATAGCACTAAATAGATAATAAGTGATAATAATATCAGTATTCTTGTCGAATTTATCCAAATCTTTAGGAGAAATAATTTTTATATTTTCAATTTTGGTATTCCATTTAGTAGAGTCATTATCACAAAAGTAATTTACTTTAATATTTTTTTCTTTTAAAGCATCTAATGTTAATTTGCCAATAGTTCCTGCCGCATAAATTACTAATAAGTTATTCTTATTTTGTTTTTTTTGTAATTTATTAATATAGTCAGAAAATTGTAGCATAGGCTAAATTCTATATAAACCAGTATTCCAAATCGAATTTTAGTATATAAGTCATCACATATTGAAATGATAAATGTTTTTATTTTTAATGCCAATTTTATTAAGTTGCAATTTAATAATATTAGCTGGGTCAATATTTTTAATACATATTAATATTTTATGATTTGAAAATTTACCTAAATTTTTTTCTAAATAAGAAGGATTCTTAATTATAATATTATCTAACTTTTTGCCATAAAATTTATTATTATTATCGATTATAATAGTAATCTTGGCGCCCATATTAGTTAAAATTTTCGTAGCCATTATACTGGTTTTTCCGGCACAAAATAAAATTATGTTATTATATCTCAATTTTCCAAACTTTTTTTTTAAGGCTTTAAATTTTTTAGATTTATATTTTAATAAGCTTTCATTGATAATTTTGTCACTCTGTAATAAAAAACCAAGTTTCTTAAATCCAAAATTTGATAATTTTAAAAGTATCGAATTATATTTATAAAGATATTTGCTAGCTTTTTTTATTTCATTTAACTCACAAATTACAATATCTGAAAATATACTTTCGATCGATTTTTTCAAAATATTAAAAAAAAATTTAATTTCTAATTTATTAAGAATTTTTTTTTTTTTGTTTATAAATAATCCTATCTCATGAATTATCTTAATATGGGAAATTACAACTATGTATCCCGCACTAGCTGAAAGTGTATTTGGTACAAATCTTTCATATATATGTGTAGGTTTTTCAATAATTTTAAAACTTTTTGCTAGACACGCAATTTCTGAAACAAATGTTACATCTTCTTGTATTCTAATATTTTTGAAATAAATATTATTTAAACGTAAAAATTTTTTGTTTACAATAAAATGCCAACATCTAGTTCTAAATTTATCGAAATTTTTAATATAGTTAACTAAAGATTTATTTTCTTTATTTGTTTTTAAATGAAAAATGTAATTTTTATCAATGTTCAAATCAGAAATTTTCTCGTTTCTTGAATCGATATATCTTAAAACAAATATCTCTTTCCCATAAAAAACTCTTATATGATATAGAACATTATCAATTGATCCTTCCGATAATTTGTCATCACTATCTACAAAGCATATATATTTTCCCGTGGCTGTTTTGATACCTATATTTCTACAGTGAGCAACTCCTCCATTTACTTTTTGATTTATTAGCCTTATAAAATTATATTTTTTAGCAAATCTTTTACAAATTTTAATTGAACCATCAGTTGAGCAATCGTTAATTAGAATTATTTCTACGTCTTGTCTAACTTGTTGGCAAATGCTGTTCAAGCATTCCTTAAGATATTTTTTATTATTATAAACAGGAATAATTATTGAAAGTCTTATTGTCATTAATGCTATTTTATATATAGTTCTTTTTAGTGCATCAAGAGAACATCTAAAGGATGGTATAATAGAGATTTCATCGTCAGAAAGATTTAAAAATATAATCGTTTAAGATGAAATAATTATATAATAAGAACACTATGCTTTTCGACAATATTCATAAATTTAAAAATAATGTTGCTTTATTTTTAAATGATAATAATAAAGTTTATTTTCGCGATATATTAAGTATTTCTAATAAATTTCAAAAAATAATAAAAAAAAGATCTCTCACTATTTTAATTGCGGATAACTGTTTAGAATCTTTATGTGGATATATTGCATTATTAAGATCAAACAACGTTATAATGCTTTTAGATTCAAATATTAAAGATATAGATTTAAAATTTATAATAAAAAAATTTTTACCTGAGTTTATTTTTTGCTCTACTCAAAATCAAAAAAAAATACCGAAAGATTTTTTTAATTTAGTATATTCATTTAATAATTTTAATTTATTAAAGAATAAAAAAAAGAATTTTTATAAAATTAATGATCAATTAATGATATTAATTAGTACATCAGGAAGCTTAGGTGAACCTAAATTTGTCAAGCTTTCTTCAAACAATATTGTCGTTAATACTCGATCGATAATTTCTTATTTAAATTTACAATCTTTTGATCGCACTATTACAACTATGCCCATGAGTTATTCCTATGGATTTTCGATAATTAATACACATTTATCCTGTGGAGGAAGTATAGTTCCAAACAATTTAAGTTTAGTAGACAAAAATTTTTGGAAACTTTACTCCAATTCTAACCCATCAAATATCAATGGTGTGCCTTTCTTTTATGAGATGCTAAATAGAATCGGTTTTAAAAGAATATTGAAAAATAAACCCAGGTTCATAACTCAAGCTGGAGGAAAAATTAAAAAAGAAATATTTGAAAATATTGCGAAGGAATGTTTGCAAAATAATATCTCTTTTTATTTAATGTATGGGCAAACGGAAGCTGGGCCAAGAATTTCATATCATAAAGTAAAAAAGAGTGATCTAAATACAGGCGATATTCCAATAGGAAAATCAGTTCCAGAAGGCAAATTATTTTTAAGGGACAATAATAATTTGTTGATTAAAAATAAAAATGTTGAAGGCAATCTAATATACAAAGGTAAAAACATATTTGGTGGATATGCCAAAAGTTATTTAGATCTAAATTCATTTGATAATATTATAGAACTTGAAACTGGAGATGTGGGATTTCAGGATAAAATGGAAAAATTCTATATAAGCGGAAGAAAGAGCAGATTTATAAAAATTTATGGTTATCGATTAAATTTAGATTACGTTGAGGAAAAATTGAATTCTATAGGTTTAAATGTTGCTTGCATCGGAATTAACGAAAAATTATATATTTTTTCATTAACTAGTAATTTTAAATTAGGAAACTTTATTGATTTACCCAAAAATGCATATAAAATTATCCTATTAAAAGAATTTCCATTAAATGATAATGGCAAAATTTCTTATAGCAGTTTAACCAAATTAATAGATATTAAGGATTAATTAATGATCATTAATGAATTGATAAATATTTTTCCATACAAATTTTCAAAAAAAGAAAAAATTGTGTATTTTTTAAAAGGTATAAAAGAATTGACAAAGTTTCATAAAAAAAAATGTAAAGAATATAGAAAAATTTTGAATTTGTTTAATTCTAGTAAATTTAATAAATCAAATTTATCGGATTACCCCTTTCTTCCAACAAAAATTTTCAAAAAATTTGATCTTAAAAGTGTTTCAAAAAATAAAATAACGAAAAAACTAGTTTCTTCAGGAACCTCAGATAAAAATCTTTCTAAAATTTATTTAGATAAAGAAAACGCAAATAATCAAACTAGAGTTTTGAACAAAATTATGACAACCGTAATAGGAAATCAAAGATTACCAATGTTGATCATTGATCAAAATCCAACAATAAAAATTAGATCAACATTTAATGCAAGGGCGGCCGCTATATATGGTTTTTCAATTTTTGGGAAAAATCATACCTACCTGCTAAATAATAGGGGTAAAATTGACTATAATTTATTAAATGATTTCCTAAAAAAATTTGCTAATCAAAAATTTTTTATTTTTGGATTTACAAATATGGTTTTTGAAAATTTGATTAATAACCTTTCAACCAACTTGATAAAATCAAGTTTTGAAAATGGAATTTTGCTTCATGGGGGCGGATGGAAAAAATTAGAAAAATTGAAAATTAGCAGCAATCTTTTCAAGAAGAAATTGTTTAAAAAATTGAAATTAAATAATATTCATAATTATTATGGGTTAGTAGAGCAAACGGGCTCAATATTTATTGAATGTAAAAAATGTGAACACTTGGTCACATCAATTTTTTCAGATATTTTAATCAGAGATGAGAAATTCAAATTAGTTAAAAATGGTCAGAAAGGTTTGATACAGCTGCTCTCACTGTTACCTACCAGCTATCCTGGACACAACGTTTTAACAGAAGATATAGGAGAAATAATTGGAGAAGATAATTGTAAATGTGGATTGAAAGGAAAATATTTTTTAGTACATGGAAGGGCAAAAAATTCAGAGATTAGAGGTTGTAGCAATATCTAAGTTATGAGCAATATTATAAAATTTCTAGGAAATAAAAAAGTTACTGTAAAACCAAGCACGCCTTTTGGAAATCTGGAAATTGATTTTTTAGATTCTCTTTCAAAAATACTGGTGAACAACAATAATGCCAGAAGTTTTCCTGATATTATTTCATTTGCTTTTTGGTGTAGAAAAAAAAATATAAAAAGTTTAAAAAATAAACTAAATACTACTGAAACAAGGATAGGACTCGGTTGTATATTTCACATTACGCCTTCAAACGTTCCACTAAATTTTGCTTATTCATTTGTTTTTGGTTTACTTACAGGAAATTCAAATATAGTTAAATTGCCTTCAGAAAACTTTCCACAAACTAAAATTATTTGTAATGCAATATCAAAAATTATTAAAAGAAGTAAATTTAAAATTATTGGAAAAAAAAATCACTTCTTTAAATATAATTCTAATGAAACTGACATAACAAAAAATCTATCTTCGAAAATTGATGGACGAGTGGTTTGGGGTGGAGATAAAACTGTTGAAATGGTTAAATATTTCAAAACAAAACCTCGAACAAAAGATATTTTTTTTTCAGACAGATATTCTTTTTGTATAATTAAATCTGATGAAATTATTTCAGCAAAATCCAGGCGTTTACAAAGTTTTGTTAATAAATTTTATAACGATACTTACTTTATGGATCAAAATGCATGCTCTTCTCCACACTTAATCATTTGGCATGGTACCAAAAGACAAAATAGATTAGCAAAGAATAAGTTTTGGCCTAGATTATTGGAAATAGTAAAGAAAAAATACTCTCTAGAATATTCTAATGTAGTAGATAAGTATACGAGTCTATGTGTGGATGCGGTTGAACATGATTTTGGAAATGATTTTTATAATTATGAAAATTTAATTTATAGGATTGAAATTAAAAAATTAAATAAAAATTTAGACCAGTTAAATAACAAATTTGGATATTTTTACGAGCTTGAGTGCAATGATTTAAAAAAAATTAAACACTGTATTACTGAAAAATTTCAAACTTTAGCCTACTTAGGAATGAATAAAAAAAAGCTATTAAATTTTGTAGTAAAAAACGGCTTAGGAGGTATTGACCGTATAGTTCCAATTGGTTCATCTCATAACATTGGATTTACATGGGATGGATATAACATTGATAAGCAGCTTACCCGAGTTATTGAAGTAAATTAATAAATTATGAAATTAGATTTATCTAGTTTTATCAAGCCAATCTTTTTTGAAAAGATGTAGTATGTATCTATCGCAATATTTTCCGTCAACATAATTTCTATCTTTTAATATTGCCTCACATTTAAATCCAAAAAGTTTTTCACTCATTTTGCATAAATTCTTACTGTTTGTTGTGCCTACAATTAATCTCAAATTAAGTTTTTTAAACGCATGATCTATTAATAAAGATTGAGCTTCTTTAAAATAATTTAATGCATTTATATTTTTGTCATTCATATTAAGTAAAGCTGTTATATTACAGGAACTATCATAATTATCGATTTCATAAATCGCCATCATTCCAATTAATGTGTTTGTCTTTTTATTAATAACTCCAAGTTGAAGTCTATTTTTTGTTTTTATATTTTTTTCGTAGTATTCGACTTCCTCTTCTCTTGAAATTGGAAAATAACCTTGTTTTGTGTACTTGGTTATTCTTTGATCATTTAACCACGTATAAAAATCCGTTTTTAATATCATATCTTTGGTTACGCGAACTAAATCAACTTTCTTACCTTTTAAAAAGACATCAAATTTCATTTTATTTTTTCCATTTATATAATTCATAAAGAATGCCTATTTTCTAAATCAGAATATTTTCCTTCGTCAATTATTTTTCCTCTATCTAATAAATATACTTTATCACAGTTTAATACAGATTTATGACGATGAGTAATTATAATTAAAGTTCTATTTTCACTGACATCGGAAATTTCTTCCATTATTTTTTTTTCATTAATTGTGTCTAAAGAACTTGTTGCTTCATCCATAATTAATATTTGTGGATCATGGTATAATGCTCTTGCGATACCAACTCGTTGCTTTTGTCCTCCCGAAAGTTTAATCCCTCTATTTCCAATTATGCTGTCTTCTTTTTTTTCAAGAGAACTTACATAATCTTCTAATCTGGATAGTTTTATGCTATTTAAAATCGCTTCCCGATTAATATTTTTTTCACTTAAACCAAAGGCAATATTATTTCTTATTGTGTCATCTAACAAATATATATCCTGAGGAACATATCCTATTTGTTTCTGCCAATCTCCCAAATTATGATCTATATTTAAACCATCTACAAATATTTTACCTTTGGTAGGTTTCAGAAGTCCCAAAATTAAATCAATTAAAGTACTCTTCCCAGCCCCTGATTTTCCAATAATACCTATTTTTTGTCCTAGTTTAATCTCTAGAGAAATGTTTTGAAGTATTTTGATATTAGAATCTTCATGTAAAAAAAATACATTTTCAAATTTAATTTTTTCTTTAAAAAGGAATTTATTATAATTTTCTTCTTTAACCAATTCTTTAGTTCTATATTTATTTTCAATTGGAACATTCACATAATCTTTTGAAACTATTTTAAGTGAGGCTAAAGAAAAATTTCTAGCAGATAATGAAGAAATTATTAAATTAAACGCAGGTATCAATCTAATGCTACACACAGCTAGTAGAGAAATTGCTGGTAAAATTTGTTCATTTGGTAGATTTATTAGAACAAACAATATTGCAGTCATTGAAACAGCAATTACAGCTGTAACTTCTAAAAAAATTCTTGGAGTTTGATTCAGAAAGTACATAAAGAATGTGTGTTTTTCTATTTCATCTACATTACGCTTAAACAAATTAATTAAATAGTTCTCTCTATTTAAAATTTTTGTTTCTCTTATTGATCCTAAAGCATGATTTATAGTTTTAAGTTGGTTAGCATTTTCTTTTGCAAATAGATCACCTATAAATAATAGTTTTTTTCTTGTTAATAATAAAAAAGTTCCAGCAATTAAAATAAAAAAAGTAGATACTGTAATTGTAACTTTTGGTTCGTTTAAAAATAATAAGATGAAAACAACAACTAATACCAGACTTTCCCTTATAATTGATAACGTGCTTAAAATGGTGTTTATTGCACCTGATACACTGTGGCCTATATTTCTAATTAAAACGGCCGGATTAGTTTTTATATGAAAATTATAGGGTGCAGTAATATATTTTCTAAAAAGATCGTTTCTAATATCAGTCCTTAATATTTTAAATACCCTACCTTGAAAAAATAAAAATATTGATAAATAAATATTTTTAATAAGGAAAATAATTATCAGCATTGATCCACCATAAATAGTTAGGTAATTTTGTCCTAAATTTTTTATGTAATCAATTGCAAAAAAATCTGGAAATTTATTTACTAAAACATTAAGATCGATAATTATCATTATAAACAAAGGTATTGAGCTTAAACCAAGCATTTCCAAAACTGCAGCAATAAGCATACCTACCAATAGAATGGTTAGGTATTTTATGTGTTTTTTTGTTAAAATGTTTTTAAAATATTTTATCAATTATATAATCCAATTTTTATTTTTTTATGTTTGAGAAGGACATTTTCTCCGTATATCATTAAATCAAAGAAAAACAAAAAGACAAAATTTTGTTTGACGAAATTTTACTGGAACTTTCTTCATTTCATCTTGATCCTATACCATAAATTGCGTTGAGTCAGTGCATGAATTAGTGTAAAAGAAAGTTATGAATATAGAATTTTTAGTTTTAGGTGGTTACGGAATTTTTGTATGGCCTGCTTTCATCTTCGCTTTCGTAAGCTGTTTCTTGCTTTACTTAAAAACAAAAAAGGAATTTAAGAGGCAAGAAAAAATGTTTTTAATTGAGTTTAAGCAAATACCAGTTAAGAAAACTAAAGCTTCTAAACAAAAGGATCATTCAAAAGAAATTTTGTCTGGTAGTCCAGCATATTAATCGCTAGTTAATTGCTCGATATTTATTTATGTTGAGTAAAAAAACACGAACAAGACTTTTTCTCACGATTTTCTTGTTGGTGGCGATAATTGTAGTTGTTTTCGTAGTTCTTAAATCTTTGGAAGAGAACGTAGTTTATTTCTTTTCCCCAACTGAACTTTACAACAAGGAAGATATTTCTTTTAATAAAAAAATTAGAGTAGGTGGTTTGGTAAAGGATGGTTCAATAATTAATAATCAAACGTCTATAAATTTTATTGTGACTGACCTGAATAACGAAATTATAGTTTCTTACAAAGGTTCCCTTCCCAATCTTTTTTCGGAAGGAAAGGGTGTTGTTGCCGAAGGTAAATTAAAAGATAAAAAATATTTTATTGCAGATAAAATTTTGGCAAAACATGATGAAAAC
>Ga0187833_10004503_pt1 | contig 13595 bp, 15 predicted proteins | sample ETNtaG_37_FD_167968 | JGI IMG/M metagenome (GOLD analysis project Ga0187833, IMG submission 167968) | Marine microbial and viral communities from oxygen minimum zone, Eastern Pacific Ocean - ETNP2014_SV_400_PacBio MetaG (Illumina Assembly) | ecosystem: Environmental > Aquatic > Marine > Hypoxic... | reverse complement strand
TACAGGAGAGTGTCATATAGAGCGGACTGGAGTGTGGGTTTGATGGGCGGTATACGCGCGTCTTTGCGGTTGCTTCCGTGCAACCCATAATGCCCTCCATGGCGGTGTTTCATTGGAACCATCCAAATCTAGGGTGAAACTTTACAGATATCGGATTAAGATGGACGTCATTATTTGATATTATTACACTATCAAAAAGTTTATCGACCATTATTTGATATACCTCCTTAAAAGCCGCCCTGCGTCTTGAAGATATATCACACAAACCTTTTTTAATATCGGTATCCAAAGTTTCAATTTCTTGATTTATCCAATCACGACAATCAAAAGACCTAATAATTGCATCCTCCAGAAAATAATCAAATGATTCATCTGTAGAAATTAAATTTGCATTCATTTTATTTTTCCTTGATGCTTTATTAATTCAAAAAATAAGTAAAATTTATTAGTGTATTACTTCACTAAACCAAAACTTTTTAATATTATTGCTTCTAAAACTACCGAAGCAAGATTTTTTCTTATTTTATTAGATATATCGAAAAGACTGTGATTCCCGTCAGCATACGCAAGAAAATCCATTCTGGTTTGTAAATTATTAGTAATGTTTCCTTTTTGACTAATTGTAGGATAGAGATCTCGCTTTCCCAATTGAGGCTCACATTTAAAAGAACCTTTTGGGAAAAGTCCTATTTCAAAAGCATCAATAATTGAATTCATTACACTAAGAGAGCCATTAAGACCATCTACAGAAACAACATCAAAATTGTCTGAACTTGTGTGGTATTCTGGATATTCTCCATATTTAGTCCGAGAAAAGCCACAAAGGGGCAAATCAACGCCGGGGGCACAGTACTGCCTTTCATCAGAGCCTCTTTCCAGAAAAGAATATGTTGCTACGTTATCTAAACCAATAAGAGCAGATTGAAGAGCTTTATCAGCCATATTATTTCCCAATCTTGATTCAATATGGCTATACGCACGATCGTCTCCAACACAAGAAAGATTAAAACCGCAAATAACCTTGTCTTTTAGTTCTTGAAGGTTTTGACTTAAATATGCAATAGCGCCTATGGTTTCTGGGACAAAAACAAAACGATAAGTGTATTTTGGTTTTTTGTATTTAGATTTTATGTATTTTATTAAAGCAGTTGCAAGAACTATTCCTGACAATTCATTATTTGCCATAGAGGGATGACATACATAGGTTGAGAAAAATATTTCTTCACTCTTTTCACCCTTAATTATCAAGTCAGAAAGCTCTAAAGTTCCAAGGTTTTTTTTAGCATCAATGACTACATGGTAATCTCCACCTGGCATATTTCTCTTTTCATTATCAGACATGCAAAATCCCCAATTATTTTTATAATAAGATGTTACATATGGAATAACGTCCGGTTGATCTGGTTGAGTGTGAATATATGGCAATAGCTCATTAAGTGAAATATGCCTATCACAAGGAATAGAGTAGCCTAATACATGTAAATTACTATCTTTAAATTCTGCGAATTTTTTACCTGACTCATGTTCAATATATGCATCATAAATATTCCATTCTTCTGGAATTTCCCAATCAAATGCCTTTGTGCCTGATTTGAAAGAATGCATGTTAAGGTCCGGATGGATATTTTTTATATAAGACAGGGTCTTTCTTGTACCATGACCAGTTAATGAACGCGGATAATGCCATAGATCCTTCATCCATTTAATCATTAATTTTCCGTCAATGTTTTTTTGATTCATGAAATTCCTAGCATAACAAATAAAATTCTGCTATCTCATATCGACAACAATTCTACCTTTTTGATTACCATTATAAATACTATCTATTTCAGTACTAAGGTTATCAAGACTACAATCTTTTGCCAACTCTTCAAGGTTATTGGGTTTCCATTCATTAGCTAGTTTATCCCATATTTTCTTTCTATTATTCATCGTTGTCTGAGATGCGCTAACACCTAACAAATTTATTCCGCGCATAATAAATGGAAATATAGTCGTATGCAAATCTGCAGATTCGACTAAGCCTATCGAAATAACAACACCATTTTGTTTGCAAGATTTTAAAAGGCTGGATAAGGTATTGCCTCCAATACTATCAATAGCGCCAGACCATTCCTGTTTTAGTAGAGTCATTCCTGATTTATTATTTACTGAATTACGATCTACCACATCTGAGGCCCCTAAACTTTTTAAAAAAATATCAACGTCTTTCTTACCTGAAGAAGCTGTCACAGAATAACCTAACCAAGAAAGTAAAGACACAGAAATACTCCCCACTCCACCTGAAGCACCAGTGACAACTATTTTTCCACTTTCAGGAGAAATACCTAAACTTTGCAATTTATTTACCGCTAAAGCAGCCGTAAAACCAGCAGTTCCATATATCATACTTTCACGCAGACTAATACCTTTAGGTAATGGCATTACCCAGCTGGCGGGCACAGATATAAATTGACCAAATCCGCCAAAAGTATTCTCGCCAAGATCATAACTAATAACGATTACCGAGTCGCCTTTTTTAAAATCGTCTGAAACACTATGTTCAACAACCCCTGCTGCATCAATACCTGGGGTATGAGGATAATGCCTAGTAACTCCACGGTTGCCACTACAAGATAGTGCATCTTTATAATTCAAAGAAGAATAATGAACTCGAATCAGTACTTCCCCGCTTGGAAGATCATTGGTGCTTAGTTGTTCAATTTGTTTTTTAAACTTATTGTTATCAATTTGACGAACAACCATAGCCTTGTATTTATATATATCTTTATCCATAATTTTATTTACAATACTAAGTTAAAAGGCAGAATCTTATTTATACAAAAATAATACATTATTCACAATATGGTTTAACTAAAGGCTCTTTCTCTATGCATGCATAAAGATCATTTGTTAATAATTCCACAGTTGATGAATAAATCTCATTCATTGAGTATGAATATATAATGCCTCGACCAAGAGGTTCTTCTTTGATATTAAAACCATCCTTAATAAAATGCGGGAATACTTTCCTGTTTAAATTCATTTCTGCTTTACTCTTAAGATATCTTACAAAAAGATAAAACGGTTCTCGTACTATTTTATTGTTACGCAATACAGGATGAATAAATTCTTTTACATATCTATAAGGAACCCCCATAGTTTGTTCAATATGATGAATAACCATCGTAACTAAATATGGCTCAAGACCAATGCTTAGGTACTGGGCATCTAATTCAAGTAGCCTTGCCTTAGGAGTGTTAGGACCCAAAGAATGTCTAGAAGTATTGCTGCAAATATAATCTGCATTCTTACCAATTGCAGCATATGATGCAAAAGGGTGAAAACTTCTGCATGCGTCTGGTAATTTTCTTATGTACTCTGTTAAAGCGCCCATTTCACCAGGTGTATTATCTATGTCAAATATTTTTTCAGTATTACACAAGGAAAAAGTTGCAGAAGATACAACTATGTTTCCCTCGTTTAGGTCAATCAGCTCTGATAAAGCTTTAAAATGTGCCGCAAGTAAATCACCATGCTGATCATCATAATAGGGCCCAAGAAATCTTAGATCTGTCTTTAAGGAAATAGTCATTCCTTTCGAAATTCCAATTTTCTTATATGCATTCCTTATATCATTGTAATTATATCTCATATAATTCCTTATTATATTGATGCTTTTTATGAATTATTTAGCAAATTGTAAATATTAGTTTTTTTGCTTTGGAAGTGGCATGTCGTGTGGAGAAATAAGTACAAAATCCCCTTGACAAACCTTTAATTCATCAACCTTTATTTTAACAATGCCTTTTGATATGCCTCTTCTGTATGACACTAAATCAGCATAAATATTGAGCTGACTATTAGGGGAAACTTTCGCAAATAACTTTGTATTAATTTCTGAAACGTAAGCTAATTTACCTTGATGACTACTCATTGTGTAAATTGCCAATATAAGCGTTTGCAGCATAGATTCTATTAGCAATACCCCGGGCATAGTCATTTCTTTTTTTAGATGACAATCAAAAAACCAATCCTCTTTTGCTAAATCTTTAACACCATGACAACTCTTGCCAGGAATAACTTTAGCAGCGTAATCAATCATTAAAAAAGGTGGGGTAACCTCAATTAAATCAATTATTTGATCGGTATCTAAACCATATTCTTTCATATCGCTACCAATATCTTCATTTAATAGCATAAAAAATAGTTGAAATTAGGTGTTCCTATCATTTACAAACTCCATTATATCGACTGCAATCTTCTCTCCTACTAGCCTATATTTATCCAACAAATACCTATATTCAGCAGTTTTCCCAAATTTATCAGGTAATCCTAGTATGAGTTGTGCAGGGCTATTAGTAAATTGAGCTTTATATTCAGCCACAATACTTCCAAGCCCTCCAATAATTGAATGTTCTTCAACTGTAACAATAATCTTTGATGATGATATAGCTATATCAATTGCGCTATAGTCAAAAGGTTTAAGTGTGTGTGTGTTTATTACTGTAGCAGAAATACCTAAATTATCTAAAATTTTAGCTGCCTCAAGTGACTCATATACCATGGAGCCAGTTGCAAAAATAGTTATATCTGAGCCTTTTCTAAGGGTAATTGACTTCCCTATTTCAAAATCATATTCTTCAGTATATACAGGAGGGTTGCCTACAGCTCCTGTAAGCCTTATATACATAGGACCATCAAATTCAGCAGCAGCATGAACGACCTTTACAATCTCAGCGCAATCCGCGGGGGAGACTACAGTTAAATTCGGGATGGATCTCATAACTGCAGCATCTTCTAGGCCATAATGAGAATTCCCAAGAAATGCCATAGATAAACCACTACCAATAGCTACAGCTTTCACATTTAATTCCATATACCCGAGATTCATACGAACCTGTTCACCAGAACGTAACGTAATAAAAGGACCAAAAGAAGTTGCAAAAACGTTGTATCCTTCTTTGGCTAAACCTGCTGCAACGCCAATCATGTTTTGTTCAGCGATACCAACGTTTATAAATCTATCAGGAAACATATTTTTAAAACGTGCAAGACCTGAAGAATCACCCAAGTCACCTGTCACCATCATTAACTTTGGATTCTTTTCACCTGCAGAAAGTGCAGCTTGGCCAAATACAGCTCTCGATCCTAATCTTGACCATAAGCGTGCATTACTTGGATTAATTATAATTTTTCAACCCTCCAACTCAGCAAGAGCTAACTCATACTTGCTTTTAGTTAAAATATTATGATGCCACTCATTATTATTTTCCATAAATGAAACGCCTTTGCCTTTGATAGTGTTAGCCACAATCATCTTCGGCTTTCCAGCAGCATGTTTGGCTTCAAAAGCACCAACAAGTTGAACTATATCGTGCCCATCAAGATCGTAAACATCCCATCCAAAACTTTCAAATTTAGCAGCCAGATTTCCAAAATTAATAATATCGCAACTAGGGGTCATATCACTTTGTAATTTGTTGTAATCTACAATTGCTATTAAATTATCCAACATCAGTTGTGGCGCTAGCATAACAGCTTCCCAAACAGATCCTTCGTTGCATTCACCATCGCCAAGTAAAACGTAAGCTTTGTAATTAAGATCTTTATCTTTTATAGCAGAATATGCCACGCCTATTGCCATTGATAAGCCTTGACCGAGGCTACCATTTGAGGATTCAATTCCTAGATCTAGATTCATGATAGGATGTGAAATAAGATCACTCTCATTTGTTAGATAAGTATTGTATTTTTTTTCATCTATGAGTCCAACAGCAAGTAAGGCAGAATAATAGCCAAGTACACCATGGCCTTTACTTAAAATAAATCTATCGCGTTCAGGCCAATAAGGGTTGACTTTATCAAAATTTAGAATATGTGCATAGAGCGTAGCCATAATTTCAACCATTGATAGACCACCTCCAAGATGGGCAGCATGAGAGCTGCGATAACTAATCTCTAATATTTTTCGACGCATAAAGAGAGCCATGTTCTCTATTTTTTTATAATGATTCATATTAATGCCTAGTTAATAATTAAGAAATACCACCATCTACACGTATTACCTGGGCTGTTACAAATGAAGAAAGCTCTGAAGCTAGAAATAGCGCTACATTTGCAATCTCTTTTGGTTCTGCAGCTCTTTTGAGTGCTGAAGAGTTTATGAGCTTATCTCTAGCTTCAGGTGACATTTGATCAAACATATCCGTCTTTGTAACACTAGGGGCAATAGCATTAACACGTATATTAGATAAGCCTAGCTCATTTGCCATGCTTTGCGTGGCCCTAGCAAAAGCTGATTTGCTTGAACCATAAGCTAATGTCCCTGGGTCTGCAATAAATGCTGCAGTAGATGAAACATTAATAATAGAGCCAGATTTATTTCTGACCATAATTTTTGCTATACCTTGAGAAAGAACTATCTGACTAAAAAAATTAATTTCGAATATTTTTCTAAGTTCTGCAATAGGTGTCATTTGGAAAAGTGCACCACTTGCAATACCAGCATTATTAACTAAAACATCAATTCTTTTAGAAATTGAAAAAATCTCTTTAATTGATTCTTTTACAGATTTTTCATCTGATAAATCAACCATTACAGGATTAATAGAAATATTAAATTTACTTTCAAGGTTTTTAATCCATTTGTCTGACTCAGGATTAATAACTCTCATGCAAGCTATAATATTAGCCCCATTCTCAGCAAATGTTTCAGTTATGTGCTTTCCAATACCTCTGTTAGCCCCTGTAACGACTGCTATCTTATCTTGTAATAAATTACTCATTGAATATTATATTAATCCTCATCTAACACTCTGTAAATAGAGCCTCTTTCATAAACAGGCAATAGTATAGTCCAATCATCCTCTTCGATTACATTACCATCTGGAAATGGTGGTGAAGAACCAACTTTTAATATGGATAATACCCTTTTGTCTGAATAATAGGCCCTAAAAACATGCTTAAGAAAAAGCGAAAATAACCTTATATTTTTTAACTTACATACATTTAAAACCTTCATTCTTTGATCTTCATCCAACTCATTAAAGTCTCTTGAGAACTGATTATTAGAAATTTTAGTTAATTCAAATAAAAAATCAATGACAATTTGCTGAATTCCATGTTTAATTTTATAGGTATTGAAATCTAAAATAGATGCAGAAGGCATTTTTAATTTGATATCTCCTGGAATTAATGTGTCTAAAACAATTTTTATCATAATGGATTTGAAACACTAGAAATGTTCTTACGAATATGATTACAAGCAAATAAAGTAATTGCTTGTGCAGTAGCAACAGGGTTAACCGCTCCTGAAGTCACAAAAACACTACTATCCACGATAAAAAGATTTTTTACTTGATGTGCTTGTCCATATTTATTTACGACAGATGTTTTTGGATCTTCTCCCATGCGAGCTGTTCCCATCAAATGCCAGCCAGTATTTTTTACTGGAGCAAAGGAAGCTGTTACTTTAGCACCTGCTGTAGAAAAAATCTCTTTACTCATCTTGATACCATGCTTAAGAATCTTTTTTGTATTATCATTCATCTCATAATAAACTTTAACACCCGGCATTCCAAATGAGTCTGTGTTTTCAAAATCAAGTTCCACTCTATTATGTTCTTCTGGGAGATCTTCTGAAATTATTGCTATACCAGCAGAGTGATTGAATAGCTTTTCAAAATCCTTATGATGACTTTTCCCAATTGACAATTGACGCATGAAATATCCAGATGTAGCAGTCTCTATTGGAGGGACACCTCTTAAAATTTGCATAGTATAGCCTCTCAGAAAATCATGTTCAGGCCTCGTTTCATAGAATTCTTGACTAAGAATACAACATCCATGAGGGCCAATACTTGACTTAAGATCTTTTCTAAAAACTCCCTCAACATAAGCTAAAGGATGTAGCATTAAATTCTTACCAACTAAACCATTATCATTTAACAATCCATTTGGGAAAGCTGATGATTTTGAATTTAATAATAACCGTGGTGTTCCAATTCCACTACAGGCTAGAATAACAATTTTAGCTTTACACTTACAATCATTTCCATTTTTATCTATATACAGAACACCATCCGAAAGACCTTTTGAGTCGAGGGTAATTTCATACACCCTAGATTCGGTATATACTTCAACACCATTTAATCGAGCTAATGGCCAGTATGTTACATCCACACTTCCTTTTGCTCCTTGTGAACAGCCAATATTACATGGACCTAAATTTATACAATTTGCCCGATTTTTGCGCTTATCTGTATTAATAGCAGCATAAGAGGGCCACCAATGCCAGTTCATTTTATTAAACGCTTTTGCCATCTCTTGACCCATATCTCCAAGAGGCACAGGCGGGAGTAGAGATTTATATTCAGGATATGAAGTATCACCCACAAGCCCAGCAACACCCATCATTTTTTCATTTTCATCAAAATAAGGATTTAGCTGTGAATAATTTAATGGCCAATCTTCTGCAATATTATCTAAAGTTTTTACTCGAAAATCAGATGGATGGAATCTTGGAAAGTGGGCCGAATAAAGAATAGTGCTTCCCCCATAACCATTAAAATTTGCTATAGATATTGGAGATTCAGAATCATCAATTGGATAATCTGCTAAATTTTTTCTTATATTAGGATCAAAACTCGATTTATCAAATCGAGATAACTCCCAATCTGTTGAATTTGTTGGGTAATCTGATGAGTTAGAGATCGAACCCTGCTCAAAACATACTATTCTCGAAGATTTGTCTTGACTTAAGGACCATGCAGCTGCAGCGCCACTTGCACCAGAGCCGATGATAATAATATCAGCGACATCGCTCATTTTTTTTCAGGTTTCTTGGGTAGGTACTCTTCTAGAATATCAGGGATAGTAATCAACATATCTGCTTCACAAGCTATCTCTCCATTGGTATATGCAAACCCTTTGCCTTTACAAATACCTCTTTTCCATGAAATTACCTCAGTATGAATCTCAAATTTTTCACCAGGTAGAACCTCTTTTCTAAAGCGAACAGTATGGGATAAGGCGTGTGTCACTTTTCCTTTTAGGCCGGGTAATGTAGTAATTGATACAGTCAACATTTGAGCTAGTGCTTCAAGTTGTAATGCCCCTGGCATATTCGGACCGCCAGGAAAGTGAACTGGAAAAAACCATTCATTCATAGTCATATTTTTATAGCCACGTGCATATTTCCCAGGCAATACTTCATCCACATAATCAATCATAAGAAAAGGATATCTATTTGGCTGATACTCTTGAAGTTCAACACTATTTAAACTAAATTTTTTATTCATTTATAAACTCCAAAAAAAATATTAATAAATATCTATAGTTCTTGAAAGGTGGTCCATTATATCGTAACCATCCCATATGACATCCATATCCAAAGATCTACCAATTGGCACAATTCTATCAATTCCGCGTAACTGATTAGAAACAACAAAATTCTTTAATTCCTTAATATCAAACCCAAAATACATTAGAGTTTGACAACGGTCATCTATAACTGAATCTAGTTCATTAAGATCTTTAATAGAAATTTCATGTATAGTTCCATAGTATCCTCTTTGTTCTTGTTGCTGCTCATGAAAATGTGAAAGCTCAATATTAAAAAGCAGATTATTTTCATGATTTATACTTTTAATATTATCATTTGATAATACATTTCTGCATGCGTCAACATATTTATCCATATATTGGATTGGTTCTATCGAATGTGTTTGAATCACATATGCTGAAAATAAAGCCCAAAATCTATCTTTTGCTTTTTTTATTATGGAATCAACACCAACCCAATTAAACAATTGAGGTGAGCTGCATGCATTTTGATCCATAATATAGACATCATTAAATAAATTTTCACATAATTTATTTAAATCATTTTCTGAAGCCTCAACAATCTTATTTGCATTAATTACACATAATGAAAATCGATCAGGGAAAACAATTTCGCGCGATCTTGGTTTACATAGAAAGGTTCGCATTTTAGAGACTGTTTCATTCCCACCCCAGATAACCCTAGCATCTGCAACTGACATCCAAAACTTATTAACGTCATCATCACGATCAAATTTAATGATCGAGATAAGCTTTCTAATTTCACTATATTTTTTAGTGGCAAGTAATTTAGATAACACATTCACTATGATTGAAGCAGAATCTGATTCTTTTGAAGAAAGACGGACGACATTTGTATTTCCTGAAAGAAGTCCAAACGCCAATGAAAATGCAAAGTTGACTGGAACATTCGAAGGGCTATTATGATAAACCATCCCTAATCCTACTCGAAGACGGCTAGTTCTATGATTTTTTATGATTTTATTTAAATTTGAACTTCTACACCAAAAAGCAAAAGTAGCAGCATCTGGATATTGCCGAATACTAGGATCGCTCAATAACTCTCTTGACAAATCTGAAAGAAATTTAGTACGAGATTCATCAAAAACCATAACTGGGGCATTTGACACTTGATTAGACTTTCCAATTAAGAAGCTTATTTTTTTCTGAATATCCTTAGGAATATGTATCACCACAACCTCTTATTTCAGCACTTTTTATTCGTCCATGGACTTTAAAGTACTTGCCCATTCTCCCACACTTGCAATTATCAACTCCGTAGATTGTTCCGAGATCTTCAGTTAATATAGAATGTCCAGGATAACTTTTGGGAATAACTGAAAGCAATTGAATAAGCCCTTGAGAACCATTTAATTCTGAATAATGTGTTTGATGATTTCTGATAATCAAATCAGAAAAAGATGAGGCATGAAAGAAGCCATGTTCACATTCTACAAATATTGATCCAGTTTGTTCGACCATTCCATAATAGTTATGAATGTTATATATATTAGAGATATTTGATATTCTATTTTTGAATTCAATATTGTCAACTGATTGATTTTCTAATTGCTTCCATCCACCGCCATGAAATAATACACTTTTTGAAAGATTAAACTTTCTGCCAACTTTTTCTAATTCAAGAACAAAATGCTTCCAAATAATAAAGGTAAATCCAAAAATAAGAATGTTTTCAGATTTATATTTATTAAAAAAACTTTCCACTCTTTTAAAGTTAATGGTCATATCTTCATCCAAGGCAAACTCGACATCTCGACCAAAAATTGAGAACCCAAGAACTCCAGCAGTGCGTGCTGAAAATTTTTCACGATTAGAAATAATCGATTTGGTATCAATAACAAGCATGGGCAATCTTTTTTTACCAATAAAATCTGCCATAATTTTTGATAGAACTTTTATTTGCAGTGAAGCAGTTTCTTTATCAAGAAAAATTTTTGATACACCCTGGCCACTTGTCCCTGAAGATGTCATAGTTTTTACGATATCTTTCTTTTCTACACTTAATAAGTTACTATATTTAAATAATCTTACGGGCATAAATGGAATATCTAATAATGAATCATAAGATTGCTTAATTTTTTCAAATTTTTCCATTAAAGATTTGTATTCGAAGCAATTTTTTAAATGAAATTGAGTTAATGAATTCATGTTACGTAACATAAAATCATTTTTATCTGCATTATTCAGATCAAAAACTGGAATTGTTGATATTTCTTTCATTGGATATTTGTTAAACCATTATAGTTAATCTTTCCATTATTCAACCTTGGGAACTCTGAAACAACATTAATTTGAATTGCAGTTTGATTAATGCCAATTTCTGCTGAAATATCTGATCTTAGCTGATCGGTCAATAAATTATTATTATGAATTACATAAATTAAAAGCTTATCATCATATCCAGTTGCTGCACTTTCAAAACCTTTATTAATAATAATTTCTTCTATCGAATCAAGAGATATCCTATTTCCAAAAATCTTAACAAAACGATTAGTACTGCCCTCAATATAATAATAACCATCGCTATCAAACTTAGCCAAATCACCAGTTCGAAGAATCCCTTTATTCATGTCGCCTAACTCTAAGTCATTTATCGACTTTGCATAACCCATTGAAACATTTTCACCACTATAAATAAGCTCACCAACAGAATCAATTTGGTTAATCAACTCGCCATCTTTATTCTCAATCCAAAGCTTCCCATTTGGTATAGCTTTGCCGATACTACCTGGTTTATTATTAATATCTTCTGGAGGAAGATATGAAATTCTTGCAGTGGCTTCTGTTTGGCCATACATTGAATAAAATCTTATATTTTTTTTCTGTAAAGTTGTACTAATTTTTTTAATTTTATCAAAGCTAAGCTTTCCTCCTGCTTGAGTCATTTTTTTTATTGATGGTATTTCTAACCTATCAATCCCAAGTCTTAATATCATCTCATAATTGTAAGGAACCCCTGCAAGGCTAGTAACTGAGTGCTTATTAATTAAATGCCAAAAATCTCTTTCCATCATTGACGAGTTTGTAAGAACTATCGACCCGCCAGAACTTAAGTGGCTATTTATTACTGACAAACCATATGAGTAGTTAAATGGTAATGAAGTTATCGCACGATCATCAGAAGTTATCTCTAAATATTTGGATATTGATTTTGCATTTGAGATAAGATTTTTTTTGGTCAATCTGACAAGTTTTGGTGAGCCTGTAGAACCTGAAGTTGTTAATAATAATGCAAGCTCAGGGTGAAGTCTAATATTTTCATGTTTGTCTCTTTGAAAAAGCGAATATCTTTCATATTTTGATGTTAAATTAAACTCTCCATAAGGATTTGAATCTATTTTTTGAAAAATATATTTAGGTTTGTAGATATTTATTAGGTTGTTGAGTTGATTTTGATTGATTTTAGTAACAAGCAATATTGGAACCATTCCTGACTCGACTGCTGACAAATAACAAACTATAGTTTCGACATCATTCTCTCCAATAATAAATACTAAATGCTTCTTATAATCAAAAAAATTTGAAAAATCTCTTACCTGTTGATCTAAATCGAAATAAGTTAATACTGAACTATTATCTTCTATTAGAGCAATACTATCCAAATTCCCAATATTAGATATAAACATTATTCAATAACAATATCATAATTTTTTAATTTCTCTATGCCAACTGTATATGACTCGAAATCAACAATATCATCCATATCCATCATAATATCAAAAGTATCCTCTAAATCAGCAATCATTCCCATGTGTCCAACTGAATCCCAGGCAGGGATACTTTGATAAACAAAATTTTCATTCAACTGATCTTCAGATATAGCGAAACAATCCATAAAAACTTTATTATATTTTTCTCTACTAGTCATAGCATATCTCCTTTGAATTATTTGATTAAATATATTGAAAAAATTAAAGACAAATTATAATGATGACTAAATATATTTCTACCTTATTTTACTTTGAAAAATCCACTAACATATTATCAGTAGAATTTTCATTTGTAGCTATTAATAATACTATCAATACTTGCAATTTTTTTTTACCTATCAAGCAATAATAACCTAATATTGGCTTACCAGATAATTTCATAAGATGCTTTCCAGGTAATCTGGACTAAGTCATTCTAGCCTAAACAATTACTAAAATTAGGGATAGGAATTTGCTTTTGGCAGAGGTGAGGGATTACACCATCAGCGGCCCTCGAAACCCTGTCGTTGTCTGTTTCACATCACCCCTGCCATACCTAAT